>Ga0207422_1002771_pt1 | contig 21178 bp, 16 predicted proteins | sample MarCyaLeptolynsp_FD_187757 | JGI IMG/M metagenome (GOLD analysis project Ga0207422, IMG submission 187757) | Marine cyanobacterial communities from Panama - species 1 Leptolyngbya sp. (SPAdes) | ecosystem: Environmental > Aquatic > Marine > Unclassified | place: Panama: Panama City | collected... | reverse complement strand
GACATCATGAACCCGTACAACGCGGGCGGCGACGCGGCGTTCACCGACACCTGCATTCAGATCGTGCAGAGCGTCAGCTGCGGTGCCCAGCACTCCGCACAGTGCGGGTCGCAGACCAGCCAGAACTCGTACCAAGAGTTGCTCGCGCTGTTCGGGCCGTCCACGCCCGACACCGCGCTGCCCACCGTCCAGATCGTCTCGCCCAACGACGGGCAGGAGTTTGCGATCGGATCGGACTTCACCATCACGGTCGAGGCCGCCGATGACGTCGGCGTGCAAGAGATCGTCCTGTTCAACAACGGCGCGCAGGTCCAGACCGACACGGACGAGCCGTGGGGTTGGGACGTCACCAACGTGCCCGAGGGCGAGTACGAGTTCTACGTCGAGGCCACCGACCTCGCGGGCAACAACGCGCAGAGCAACGTCGTGACCGTGGTCGTCACGGCCGACCCCGACCCGAACGCCGGCGGCGACGACGGTGGGGCCGGTGACGACGACGATGACGACGACAGCGCTGGCGATGGCGGCGAAGGGGGTGGCGACGGCAGCGGTGGCGACGACGATGACGACGACGACGATGGCGGCGGCGGTATCGACGGTGATGACGCGTTGCCGATGGGCTTCGGCCAAGACGGAGCGTCTGCTGAAGGCTGTGCCTGCTCCAGTCGGGGCAGCGATCCGGCGCCAACCTGGCTACTGAGCCTGCTGGTGCTTGGTCTAGTTCGCCGACGAACCTAAAGGTTCCCGGGGTCCCCCCGTCCCCGCTGCGGCGGCACTCTCGTTGATCGGTTGAGAGCGCCGCCGCACTTTATTTGGTTGGCCAACCGCCGCTTGCCGCCAACCACCACGCCGGTCAAACTGTGAGCACCCACATCGGGTCCCCTGCGTGCGCGGTGAGGACGCGTGCATCGGCCCCGATTTGCGATCCGAGGAGACCCGGTGTCCGCTCGCATCCGTCATCGACCTCACCGCAGCATCGACGCCTCCCGCTGGGTGGTCGCCGCGGTGTGGGTCGGCGTCGCGAGCAGTGCCTGGGCGGACGAGCGGACCGCTCCACTGGGACAACACCGCGGCGACCCGGTGCCCGTGTTCGGCGTCCACGATCGCCCACTCCAGCAGAGCGGCGGCGTCGTGTTCGTGAACTTCGATGGCGCCGAGCTGACCGGCGGAGTCGACGACGCAACGGCCAACGTCACCCAAATCTCCGAGCTCGTCGGGACGTTCGCTCCGTACGGCGACGATGTGAAACGCAGCGCGGTCATGCAGGCGGTGCGCGCGGACTGGACCGACTACGATGTCCTCGTCACCGACAGTCGGCCGGCATCCGGGCAGTACACGATGAACATGGTCGGACCGACCAACCCGTTCGACGACGACCGACTCGGTGTCGCACCGCTGGACTGCGGCGACGCACAGACCCCCAGCAACATCACCTTCGCATTTCACTCCGGCAGCGATGGGTTCTCGGCGGCGATCACCGCAACGACGATCAGCCAGGAGGTTGCGCACTCGTACGGACTCGAGCACGTCAACGAGCCCGGCGACATCATGAACCCGTACAACGCGGGCGGAGACCCGGGCTTTTCGGACACGTGCCTTCCCCTGTCGGACTCGCCGATCTGCCCGACTCAGCACGAAGCAGAGTGCGGCACCGCTTCCGAACAGAACGCGCATCGAGAGCTCGTAGCGCGCTTCGGAACGGCAACGCCGGACGGCAACGCCCCCGACGTGGAAATTTCATCCCCGAGCGACGGCTGGGAGTTCGCGATCGAGTCGGACTTCACCATCGAGGTCGAGGTCTCCGATGACGTCGGCGTGCAGCACATCGTGCTGTACAACAACGGACAAGAGGTTCAGACCGACGACAACGAGCCGTGGGGCTGGGACATCACTTCGGTTCCGGAGGGCGAGTACGAGTTCTACGTCGAGGCGAGCGACTTCTCGGGCAACGTCGGCTTTTCCAACGTCGTGAACGTCGTCGTCACCGAGAACCCCGTCAACCCCGACAGCGATGACGATGACGACGACGATGACGATGACGATGACGACGACGGGGCTGGGCCCGGCACGATCCCGCCGCCGTTTGTGCCCATGCAGAACCGGACCGACGACGGCTGCGCTTGCTCCACGCGGGGTGTAGGGGGCAGTGGGCAGGCGCCAACCTGGTTGACCGCATTGTTGGCCATTGGGCTCGTACGACGCCCCCGCCGCCGCTTTCGGCCGACCGGATGCTGAACCAAACCGCAGGCGCGCGGATGCGGACATCTTTGGTTGTGCCTACACCGAGCGGATCCGTAGACTGAAGCGGTACTTAAGTCGTTACGCCCCCTTACTGCTTCACAAAGACCCCGTCATGTCAGGCAAATCGGCCGACGCCGCAGCCAGTCCAGAGAGAACCGATCGTCGTACCCGCTTCGCGCAGGGTCCGGCGCCAGTGCCGGCGCTCGATGGACAACCGTCCAAGACGGTCGTGCCGGAACCGGTCGCGCCGACCCCGAGCTCACCTCCGCCTCCACGCCCGCCGCGGTCGACGGTGATGGGTACGCCGGACCACCTCGCCGCTCGGCAGCGGGCAGACTCGGAAGCGCCCCCGTCCCGGCGAACCACCGGCCGCCACAAGACCGCTGCCGACCACGGCAAGCGGGTTCCGGCCGCACTCAAGGCACCCCAATCGCAGCAGCAGACCGTCGTCGGTCCGCCGCCGACGCCCGAAAAGCCGACGATGCGGCGCGGCTCGGGCAGCTACAGCCGGGTCCCGGCGGAGATCGAGGACGACGACACGCCCCCGCCGCTCGGCAGGACCGTGGTTCCAGGTGCCGTCTCGGTCGAGGACCTCGCAGCCGTCACCGGACGCACGGTGGTCCCCGGGTCGGTCACCGCTCCGCACGTCGACAAGCGACCCACGCCGGTCGTGGACCACATCACGCCGACGAGCCCCACGATCGATCTCGAGCCCAAGCCCCAACGTCCCACCACGGAGCCGATGGGGGCCGGCAAGCTCACGCACCCCAACAAGGACGCCGAAGAGGAAGCCACACGGCGGCGCAAGCGAGCCACCGCGCCCACGCGGAGCGGTGACCCGAACGAGCGGCGAGCGTTCACCCACTTTCACGGGGCGTCGGGGCTCGTCGACGCGGGAACCGAGTCGCCCAAGCTGCGCCTGGTGCCGGGCAAGGTGGTCCCCGGGACCCGCTACAAGCTGCTGCGGTGGCTGGGCGAAGGCGGCATGGGCGTCGTGTACGAAGCGGCGCACGTCGACATCGAGCGTAAGTCGGCGCTGAAGATCCTGCGCTTCGACCTTTCGCAGCAGCCTCGAATGACGCAGGTCTTCCGCGATGAGGCCCGGGCAGCGAGTCGACTCGGCTCGCCGCACATCGTCGAGATCTACGACTTCGGCGAGCTGCCCGACGGACGCCTGTTCTTCGCGATGGAGCTGCTCGACGGGCACGACCTGGTGCCCACCGAAGAAGAGCCGATCATCCCGGCCGACCGCCTCATCGGAATTCTCCGTCAGGTGTGCAAGGGCCTGTCCGATGCGCACGACGCTGGCGTCGTCCATCGCGACGTCAAGCCGGAGAACATCATCGTCGGCGACACGTCCGAGCGGGCAGACGTCGCCAAGATCGTCGACTTCGGGATCAGCTCGATGTTGGCGGCGGGGCAGACCGACGGCGGCGGCATCGCCGGCACGCCCCACTACATGGCGCCCGAGCAGATCCTCGGCGACAAGTTCGACGGACGGCTGGACGTCTACGCGCTGGGATGCACCGCGTACGAGCTGATGTGCGGCGTGCCGCCGTTCGACGCGGATGCGGTGGAAGACATCCTGCAGCAACAGATCTCCAAGCTGCCCGATGCGCCGCGCACGATTCGGCCGGACCTCGAGATTCCGGCCGCGCTCGAGTCGGTCATCATGCGCTGCCTCGCGAAGAACCCCGAGCAGCGCTACCCGAACATGGCCGAGCTCGAGGCTGCGCTGTGCGAGGCCCAGATCGCCGCCGGGCTCACCACGCCATGGGACGACCTCTCGGTCCCGGAGCTCGCCGATCCGGAGCGCCGCGCGACCATCATCGCGAAGATGCCCAACGCCACGCAGCCCGCGAACAAGCGCGGCTGGGTGTGGCCCGTCGTGGCCGGGCTGTCGACGCTCGCGGCCGCCGGACTCGCCTTGTTCCTGGCGTTCGGCAGCGGACCGACCGACGAAGAGCTGTCGATCGTGGAGAAGCTGACCGCTGAGGCCCAGGATGCCGCGACGGATCAGATCTGGGTCGTTCCAATGGCCCACAAACCCGACTCGCCGACCGCGTACATGAAGGTCGTCGAGCTCGAGGAGGTGGAGGGTCCCGCCGAGGATGCCGCCGACGAGCGAGCCGAGGAGCTGCGCAAGCGCTTTGGCACGTCCCTGGCGGGGACCGCCGACCAGCTTTGGGACGAGGGCGCCAAGGATGCTGCGCGGCGCTACTACCTCTACGCGCTCACCTTCGACATGGAAAACGAGCGTGCGCTCGCCCGATTCGAGACGTCGGCGGTGCTGCTGGCCAAGATGCGCGAGCAAGCGCGAACCGGCAACTTCGGCATGCACGAGCAGATGCTCGCGACCGCCGCGAGTGTCCAGGCCGAGCAAGACCCCGAGAAGCGTCAGGGTCTCGAGAAGGGACTCGAGCAAGCGATCGAAACCCAGCCGGAGCTGTCGGCAACCGAGCTCGCCAGCTTGGCGGAGGCCGCCGCGGGTACCCGGATCCAGGAGAAGGTCGAGAAACGAGTCAAGCGAGGCAGCGGCGTGACCCCGCGCGAGACCTCCGTCCCCAAGAGTGCCGACCCCTTCGAGGGAACCGAGGTCGAAGAGCCCGTCGAAGACGTGGAGCCAGAGGTCGAGGAGGTTCCGACCGAGGAGCCGCAGCCGACCAAGCCCAAGCCAAAGTTCAAGCCCAAGCCGCGCCAACAACAGGACGGCGGCGAGCTGCTGGGTAAAGCCAAACGCGACCCACAGAAGGCGGCCGAGCTCGCGGCCCAGGGCCAAGCCGCCCTGCGGAGCGGCCAGCGGCAAAAGGCGACGTCGCTGTTCAATCAAGCGATCGCCTACGACCGCAAGAACGCCAAGGCGTTGATGGGCCTGTCGGACGTCTACTTCGACACTGGCAGCAACCAAAAGGCGATCAACTACGCCGAGAAGGCCGTGGGCGCCGCGCCCAACAGCGGGGCGTACCGGATCAAGCTGGGCGACGCGTACTTCAAGGTGCTGCGCTACAAGGACGCCAAGGTGCAGTACGAGAAGGCGAAAGCGCTCGGGGCCAAGCGGGCCGCGGATCGGCTGACCAAGGTCAAGGCCAAACTCGGCGGCTGAGCGTATACATCCGACATGTGTCGGACTCTGCTGACGGCCGCGGTTGCGCTGGCGCTCGGATGCTCGGGTGACTCGAAGGAAGCACCCCCGGCGTCGACGCCGGACGCCGCGGCGCCCAGATCCCATCCGGCCGATCCGACACCGCTGTACAAGAGCGGCAAGGTGACGGTCGTGCGCATTTCCGACGTCGCCGAAGGGGGACTCGCGTCCATCTCCCCATCCGGAGCGTCACGGCTGTACCGAAAGGCCGGCCCCGATCCCGTGAGCGATGATGGGATCGTCGAGGCCACGTGGTGCCTCCACCGCGACGACGCTTCGCCGGTGTGTTTGGCGACTGGCACCGAAGAACTACGCTGCCTCGGCGGCTCCAACCCCGTCGGCTGGCGTCCGGACGAAAAGGCCGTCGTGATGTGCGGCGAGCGAGAAACGCGTACGTCGAGCGGCAGCAGTTTTGACGGCTGGGATAGCGTGCTGGACTTCGAGCAGCGGCGTGTCGTCGAGCTCGACCCCCACGACGGGCCGATGGTCACGCCAATCTGGTCCCGCGACGGGCAGCGAGTCTTCGCCTTCCCGTCCGATGGCAAGCCTCATCGCCCGTGGAGCCACGCGGATCGCAAGCCGATCAGTGTTGCTCCATTCGAAACGCCTCCCTCGACACGCGCCGCGAGCAAGGACGACTTTGGGCCCGTCTGGGCAACGGGCGGTCCCGGGCTGTCGGGTGTGATGTTGTTCGATGCGCCCGCGCTCGAGCGCCACCCGATCGGGTTCGCCAAGTCGAAGCAGGACCTTCTGGACGTCACGCCAGAGGGCCACTTTGCCGTCGCCCAAGATGTCGACACGACGCTGGGCCACGAGGGCATCCCCTGGCACCTTCTCGAGCTCGAGACGAAGACCGCATCGCCGCTCGGCGTCCCCGAGGACCTTCGCGACCCGAAACACGCCGAGATCTCGAGCGGAGGGCACCGGGTACTGGCGCTGTGGGCGGGCAAAGGCGGCACGCTCCACCTCGGCATCACGGGCGATCGCGGAACGACATGGCACATCGTACACAGCTGGCCATCCGGCGATGCGGATCGGCCAAAGACGTACGCCAGCGACGGTCAGCTGCAGTGGGACGGCGGTCCGACGGCGTGGTTGATCGCGCAGTCCGACGCGGTGCTTCGGGTCGACCTCAGCGAGTCGAGGACGCGGGACATCCGATAGGATGCGCGCCATGGCTCGCGTGTCGTATCGGTCCATGATCACCACGTCCGTCCTTGCGCTGACGCTTGCGCTCGGCTGCGACTCGACCGAATCCAAGTCCGAGTCCAAGTCCGAGTCCAAGTCGGATGCAAAAGCGGCTGCGAAGGCCGAGCCCAAGCCCGACGCCAAGCCCGACGCCAAGCCCGACGCCAAAGCCGACGCCAAAGCCGAGCCCAAGCCCGACCCCAAAGTCGACGCCAAGCCCAAGCCCGACGATGAGCCCGAGGACATCCCGGCCAGCGACCCCGACGCGCCGCTGACCATCGCCGAGCTCGACCGGGCCAAGCCGATCGTCCTGCCGGCGCCGGCGTGGGAGCACAACGCCATCGGGAGCCCAGCGATCGAGCAAGGCCCCCAGCCGGCGCTGAAGCAGAAGTCGAAGCAAAAGAACAAGATCATCGACGACGAGGCGTGGTTTCTCGACCTGGGCGCGTCGCTGCCGGAGTGGGAGGTCCCCAACCCGAGGATGGGCCGGCCGGGCACCGTGCCCAAGGACGTGCCCCATACCTTCGCCGGCGCCCGTCTCGTGCGTGCCCTCGACCTTCCGGACCACGCCATCTTCGTCTACGGAGCGAACTTCTCCGAGGCCCGCTACGCGGCGGTCACCAATCGCAAGTACGAGATCCTGGGTGTGTTCGACTTCGACGCGTGGCAAACGGCCCCCACCACGGCGGGGGGTGCCGCGGGTTACGTGAGTCAGGCGCTGACCTGGGCCGAAGTCGTCGACGGCGTGCTCTTCGTCAGCCACGCCCACCGCACCTACGCCGAATCGTCCGGCGGAAAGAACGCGTACGTCGCCGCGATCACCCTCGCCACCGGCGACGTGTTGTGGCGCAGCGATCCGCTGGTCTCCAACTCGCGCAATTTCGTGGTCCGCGACGGCTGGATCCTGACCGGCTACGGCTTCACCGCCGAGGACGACTTCATCTACGTGCTCGACACCCACGACGGCACGACCGCCAAGAAGGTCAAGGTGAAGTCCGGCCCGGACTACTTCATCGTCAAGGACGGCGACCTGCACGTCCGCACGTACAACACCAACTACGTGTTCTCGCTCTAGCGAGGCGACCGATCAGAAACGACCGCGGAGCGTCACGCTGCCGGGGCCGACCCCGACCTGCGGCCGTCGATTGCGGCGGCGCAGCTTCGCGGTCGAGCCCGCCGGGGCCGGAGCCTCTTCGCGAGCGGCCCGCTTGCGCGTGCTGCTGTTGATCAGGATGGCTACGCCCAACGTGATCAGCGCTGCCCCGCTCGCGCCCGCGGCCAGACCGATGATCTCGCCGCGCCACAGCTTGGCGCAGCGCCCTTGCTCGTCGGTGCCCTGCCAGCATTCGCCGCCGACCCGAATCGGGCGTTCGTCGATCGCGGCGAAGCCGACGGCAGTACCGAGGGCAGCAATGCCAAAGCCGAGCGACACCCAACCCCACGGACGCGGCGGAAGTCGCGAAGGCACCTTTTCGAGCTCGAAGGTCAGCGTCTCCGCGACGCCTTCGACGAAGGTCACCTCGCGCTCGATGGTGATGTAGCCCTCTTTGGAGACGCGCAGCACCGACTTGCCGGGAATCACCGGACCTTCGAAGGGCGTCGTCCCAACGAGCTCGCCGTCGATGCGAATCTCGGAGCCGATCGGCTCGCTCACCACGCTCAGCGTCGACGGACCCTTGGCGAGCGCGTCGAGCTTGGACTTGAGCGTGGCCGCTGCGGTGCCGAGCATCGTGCCGACATCCACCACACCGCAGATTTCGCAGCTGTCGTTGGTGCGGGCGACGACCTTGCCGGTCTTGCCGTCGGCGAGGATGACCTCGAGCTCGTAGTCGCGGTCGACCACGACGACGCGCGTCTTGACCACGTGGGTCGCTCCGACCGCCCCGGCGATCTTCTTGTAGCAATCGGCCGTTCCGCACTTGGCGGCGCCGGGCGACGCAGACTCGACCGCGCCGGGATCGATGATGTCGAAGGCACCGCGCTCCAGACCCTCGACGAGCTGGGCGGCGAGGTTGCCGCGGTCGACGTCGGGCAGATCACCCTCGACCGTCAGCGGAAGAATCGCAGCGGTGGCGCCTTCACCCGCGGGTGCAGTGGGATCGCCGGGGGCGGCCCAAGACTCCGCAAGCGGCAGCCCAGCGAATCCCAGCGATGCCGCCAACAGGCATCCCAGCGCGCGACGGACATCGAACCGTGAGCCCATGCGATGATGCAGCCTATCACGCTTGACTGCGCGCTCTCCATACCTGGGCCGTGGCCCTACCGGACGTAGGCTCGTCCGTTTCATCCGCGGGTCTGCCCTCGTTGGGCTGCTTGGTGGGTGTGGAGGCGACTCGTCGCAGCCAGCGACCCAAGCCGCAGCCGCGTCGCCCACGGAGCCCAAGTCTCCCTTTCGCTACGGCCCGACCTTTCGCGATGCGATCCCGGAAGGCGTGACGGTCGAGCCGCTCCTCGAGGTCGCCAGCCCCGACGAGGCGCGGCTGCACATCGTTGCAGCGGTCCACCGGCCGGGCGCTACGCCGCCGCTTCGCGTGGAGCAATGGCCGTTTACGCAGCACAACGAGAAGGGAACGCTCGCGCCCGAGGGCGATCCCGTCGCCGTCATCCCGATTCGGGTCGGCGAGTCGGAACCGCCCGAGCTCGCCGAGCTCAGAGTCCGCCTCGCATCGGCGAGCTCGCAGATCGCCCGCCCTGTCGGTCTGCCCCACGAAGATGCCGAGACGTTGCTGGCCGCGCTGACACAGCACGCCAAAGTCGTTCGTGATCCAAAGGCGAGCCCGGACGCGCAGGTGGCCGCGCTCGCCGCTGTCTTTCGTGGCTTCGACGACCACGTGGTGTTCGAGACGCGCGACCTTCCCGGAGCGATCGACTCGTTGGCATCGGACGCTTGGCGCAGCGGCGAGGCCCGATCGATCTCGGCTCGCCGCACTGCCGTCACGATCGCCGGCGAGCCCCCTCAGGTGATCGAGATCGCAAAGAAGAGCGGCGGCTGGGCGATCACCGACGTTCGCTGAGTGCCCTCAGCGTTGGTAGACGTCGACCCACTTCTCGTGCTCCTTGACGGACTTCGAGAACACATGGGTGCCGTCGTTCTTGGACACGAAGTAGAGGAAACGGGTCTTCTCCGGCGCGAGCACGGCCTCGAGCGCCGCCTTGCCCGGATTGGCGATCGGCCCCGGGGGCAGTCCCTCGTGCGCGTACGTACTGTACGGGTTGTCCTTGTCGTTGAGGTGAATCCGACGGATCCGCCCTTCGAACTTCTCGCATGCCTTGGACTTGTGCACCGCGCCGGTGCATCCGTAGATGATCGTCGGGTCGGTCTGCAGGAGCTTGGGGCTGAAGCTCTTGAACCTCATCCGGTTGAGGAACACGCCGGCGATGCGCGGCCGCTCGTGCTTGGCCCCCGTCTCCTTCTCGACGATCGAGGCCAGCGTCACGATTTCGCGATCGCCCCACCCCAGTGACTTCTCGAGACTTGCCGCCGCATCCCGATGCCGCCGCCGTAGGTCGCGATAGACGTGGTGGTGGCGCTTGACCATCCGTTTGATCGCATCCTCGACCGGAGCGCCTCGGCGCAGCTTGTACGTGTCCGGAAAGAGGTAACCCTCCACGCTCTCGCCCTCGATCCCGAGCTCCTCGAGCAGCTCGGGGTCGCGCATCGCGGCCAGGTTGCTCTCGTAGTCGCCGACGCCCTTTTCCTCGAGGCGGGTGGCGACATCGAGAATGTTGAACCCCTCCGGGATGGTGATGCTCGTCTCGACGGCTTTCTGCTTGCGCTGAAGCTCGACGAGGATCTCCTTGGGCGTCATGTCGCCGCGGAACTCGTGGGGTCCCGCGGTCGTCTTGCGCGCCGCCCCTTCCTGGAGGACGAACACCTTGAAGTAGATCGCCTCGTCCTTGGGGATGACTTCGTGCTCGATGAGCAAGTCGAGCACCTGGGGAAAGGACGCGCCCCGTGGGACGTCGAACGCGATGGTCGCAGCACTGCCGGCGCCGGGGCGGTCCGGGTAACTCATCACCTCGTCGTAGAACGTGCGCGCGCGGTTGACCCCGTAGAGCAGACCGGCGACGACGACGATGAGCGCGACGTACTGCCCGATGCGCGAGCGCCGGAAGATCCAGAGCTTTCGTCGCGACGGCGGCGCGGCGCGAGCGGGTGGCGCCGCCTTGGACTCGGGACCGGTCGGCACCGCTTTGTCGTCGGCCTTGTCGTCGGCTTTGTCGTCGGCATTGTCGTCGGGCGGCGAGCTCATCGTGCCTCCTCCGCCGACTTGCTGCGTGCGTCCAGCCAGCCCTGCAGGATGAACTGAGCCGCAACCGCATCGATCTTCTCTTTGCGACGCGCCCGCGAAACGTCGCCTTGGAGCAAGGCGCGCTCTGCCGCCGCGGTGGAGAAGCGCTCGTCCCAAAGCTCGACGGAAATGGCCTCGGGAAGCGCTGGCTCCAAGACAGCAAGGAACTGCCGAACCGCGCGGGCTCGACGTCCCTCTCGCCCGTTGAGCTCGAGCGGCAGCCCGACCACGACGCACTCGATCGTCTCTGACTGCACGCGCTCGGCGATCGCCTTGGCGTCGGCCGCGTGCCCCTTGCGCGCCAGCGTTTCCCACGGGGTCGCGATGACTCCGCCGGGATCGCTGGTGGCTAGCCCGATGGTTTTCGAGCCGACGTCGAGGGCGAGCGCCCGCATCGGCGCCGGTTGTAGCACGCAGCCCCGCATCGGTGACTGTTGTTGGACGCGCGAGGCGGCCCCGTACTTCCGTTTGCGGCAAAACCGGGACAAGGACGGGCTCGGGATGCTTTCATTGTGTTCAAGTGGCGGGGACTGGCCAACCGCTGGAGCTCGTGCCGGGAGAGATCCTGGAGGGCAAATACCGCGTGGACCGGCTGCTCGGCGTGGGCGGAATGGGCGCGGTCTACGTGGCCGAGCGCCTCGCGCTCCAGGACCGCGTCGCGATCAAGTCGATCCTGTCGTCCCAAAACACGCCGACCAACCGCGCTCGGTTCTTGCGCGAAGCCCGAGCCGCGGCCTCGATCCGCCACCCCAACGTGGTCAAGATCTTCGACTTCGGCGAGCCCGAGGGGCGCCCGCCGTACATGGTGATGGAGCTGCTCGAGGGGCCCACCCTCGCTACCGTGATTCGCGAGAGCGGAGCCCTTCCCCTCGCACGAGCCCTCTACTTGTTCTCGGGGGTCTGCGCCGCCGTGGAAGCCGGGCATCGCCGCGGGGTCATTCACCGCGACCTCAAGCCGGGCAACGTGATCCTCGCCCGTAGCGACGACGGGCGCGAGACGGTCAAGGTGCTGGACTTCGGACTCGCGCGTGTCATCGACGGCAGCGACACGTCGGCGCTGACCAGTCCCGGCTCGATGCTCGGGACGTGTAGCTATATGTCGCCCGAGCTCATCGAGGCCTCCGAGGCATCACCCGCCTCGGACGTCTATGCGTTGGGCGTGCTGCTGTACGAGATGGTGACCGGCACCTCCCCGTTCCGAGGAGAGAACAACGCGGCGACCATCCTCAAGATCACCCGCGGCGAGTACAACCCACCGCTGTCGGTGATGCCGGAGCTCCCCCAGGAGGTCGGCGCCGGAATCGAGGCCGCGCTGCTCGCCGACCCCCACAGTCGGCCACGCTCGCCGGAGGAGCTCGCCGCTCGCGTCGGGGCTCCCCTCGCCCACTCCGCGTCGGACCTCGACGCGAGCCGGCTCGAAAAGTCGCTCGACGTATCGGCGATCGGATCGCCGGGCGAGCTCGAGCCGAGCATGGTTGCCTTCGGAGCGGGGTCGGTCGCGGAGGTCACCATGGCCGATTTCGGGCCCAACCTCGAAGGTGGGGAGCGCACGATGTCGGGCGAAGCGGTGGACCCTCACGGGAGCTCCGTGTTCATCGGGCGAGCCCGGGAGCTCGAGCAGCTGCGGCGTGGGTATCGACTGGCGCTCGACGGACGTGGCCGCATCAACGTCATCACGGGCGATGCCGGCGTGGGCAAGTCGCGGCTCATCGAGTCGTTCGCCGGCTGGGCGCAAAACCAGGGTGCCGTGACCCTTCGCGGCCGGTTCTTCGCGTACGAGGGGGACCACCCGCCCCCCTACGAGACGTTCGCGTGGATGCTCGGCGAGGCCGGCTCGAGCGCGTCCAAGGCCGACCCGGTGCGGGGCGCGGGCAATCGCCCCGTCGGTGAAGATCCCCTGCGCGACAGTCGAGACAAGTGGCACACCTTCTCGCGCCTCGCCGATGCCTTCGTGATGCGTGCGCGCGGGCGTCCTTTGGTGCTGACGCTCGACGACCTGCAGTGGGCGACGCACCTCGATCTGGAGTTCCTCGCCTACCTTCCGCGGGCGGTGGAGCACGCGACCGTGATGGTGGTCGGGAGCGCACGCGAGCGCAGCGAGTCGCAAGACGCAGAGGAGCTGGGACGATGGCTCGCGCGCCTGGGCAGCCAACGGATCCTCACCAACGTCCGGTTGCGCGGATTTTCCACCGGCGAGGTACGGGCTTGGTTTCAGGCGTGTTTCCCCGGGATCAGGATCCGCCCGCAGGACATTCGGCGACTCGAGCATGCCACGAGCGGCAACCCGTACTTCCTCGCGGAGGTCGTGGGACAGCTCGTCGACCAGGGTGAGATCGTTCGCAGCAAGCTGGGCTGGGCGTGCGCATCGCTGGACAAGGTCGAGCTGCCCGAGACGGTCAACACGGTCGTGCGGGCGCGGCTCGAAGGACTCGACGACACGCTGCGCTCGGTGCTCGAAACCGCGTGCGTCATCGGCGAAGAGTTCCGATTCGAGACGCTCCAGTCCGCGCTCGGCTCCAGCGTCGAGCTGGACGAAGATGGGCTGGAGGCCGCGCTCGAGCGAGCGGTGAAGATGCGCCTGCTGTCGGACGACTCGCTCGCCCCGGGTTCGGACTACCGCTTCGAGACCACGACCCTCCGCAGCGTGCTCTACGGGCAGCTGGCCAAGCGACGGCGGCGCCGCCTGCATCGCTCGGTGGTCAATGCGATTCACCAGCTCTACGGCGACGACGATGCTTCGCGCATCGCCAAGGTGCTCTGCTACCACTACGACGCGGTCGAAGATCACCCCAAGACCCTCGAGTGGGGTCTCCGGGCGGCGGAGGAGACCCTTGCCCGCTACGACAACGATCATGCCGACGTGAGCCTGGCACGAGCACTGCGGGCCGCGGCCACGCTCGAGGACTCGGGACAGACGCTCGATCCGGTCGTCCGCGGGCGGCTGGACCTCGCGACCGGTGGGCTCTACGTCCGGATTGGGCGGCTCGACGAGGCCGAAGAAGTGCTGCGCGTCGGGATGAGTCGCCTCCCGCGCGACAGCCCGAACCTCGAGCTCGACATGCTCCTGGCCCGAGCGTCGTGTCAGCTCGCGCGCGGCGACCTCGAAGATGGTGTGGCGACGGGCCGTCGGGCGATCGCAACGGCCCAACAGCTCGGCGAACGCGCTCGGGAGCTCGACGCGCGCCTGCACGCCGCACGTTGTGCCGCCCCCCATGGCGACCTCGATCAAGCCGTTGCCCTGCTCCAACCGGTCACCGAAGCCGCCGAGAGTGACCTGGCGCCGCTGCGGGCGCTCGCGCTGTCCGAGCTGGCGTGGGTCTACACCAAGCGAGGCGCATTCGATCGCGCGGTGTCGCTGACCCACGAAGCACTCGACGTCGCCCGGGCCTGCGGCAACGCGCTCGCCGAATACCGGGCGGTCTCGGTGCTCGGTCTGACGTATCTCGAGGGGGGCGACCAATCCGCCGCGATCGAGCGACTCGAGCAGGCCCTCGATCTCGCGCGGCGCCTGTCGCTTCGCCGGCGTGAGGGCGTGGAGCTGCACAACCTCGGCGAGTGCTACTACTTCCTGCATCGCTACGACGAAGCGCTCGCGCGTAGCCGTCAGGCGCTGTCGATCTTTCTCGAGATTCACGACCGCGGGACCGAGGGCGACGTGCGGGTCAATCTCGGGCGCATCCTTCGGGCGCAAGGCAACGTCGGTGCGGCGGTGGAGGAGCTTCGCGCTGGGCGAGAGCTCGCATCGCGGGCGGGTCGTAGCGAGTACGTTGGACTGGCGCGACTCGAGCAGGGTTCGATGCACGCCGAGGCCGGACGCGTCGACGAAGCGTTGGCCGAGCTCGAGGCGGCACAGCAGACCTTCGCGGCGATGGCGTCGGTGTACCTATGGCGGGCCGAGGCCGCGCTGGCGACTCTCGCCAAGGCGGGCGGCGACCGGACGACCGCAGTCCGGCATGTCGACCGCGCGACCGAGCTCATCGAGCATCAGCGCGTGAGAATGGGGACCACGATGAGCGACGAAGCGCTCGTGGCCGCGCTGGACGAGGTCGCGCAGCTGCTCAACGACCCCGGCTGATGCCGGCAGCCGCTCGAACCAAGCTCGATTCAACTCAGCAGGTCACGCCGCAGTAGAGCGCGACTTCGCTGATGCAGATGTCGTCCCAGGTCGTCGCGCAGCAGAAGCTGTCGAACAGGCAGACCGTGTCCACGCAGGTGTTGCAGAAGGGGTTGAGCGCCACCCCAGTGAAGCACATACCGTGCGCACAGGAGCACGAGTCGGTGCAGAAGTAGTCGGTCTCCTCGACGCAGATGGCGTCCCACGCCGTCGCGCAACAGAAGGGATCGGCGGCGCACACGTTGGCGGCACATGTGCTGCACGCCGGGGTGAGCGGCTCGCCGGTCAAGCACTCGTCGTGCGGGCACCCGCACGTGTCATCGATCGCGCCGTTGCAGTCGTCGTCGATCATGTTGCCGCAGATCTCGGCCGGCGCGGGCATCACGTCGGGTACGCAGGTAATGGCCGAGCCGTCGCACTGAAACGTGCCGGCCGCGCACGCGCCCAGCAGGCCGGTCCCGCACACGTTGCCCACGCCAGGGATGTTGTCGTCGACGGTACCGTTGCAGTCATCGTCGAGCCCGTTGCAGGTCTCATCGTCTTCGGCAACGAGCTGGACACACTCGACCTCTCCGCCCGAGCCGCACTGGGTCACTCCCGCCGCGCACACGCCATCGAGGGCGGTGTCGCAGTCTTCACCGCCACCGGGATCGCCGTTGTCGACCGTACCGTCGCAATCGTCGTCTTCGCCGTTGCAGGTTTCGTCGGTCGGGGTATTGGACGGTACGCAGACCAGCGCGCCGTCGGTGCACGCGTAGACACCGTCAGCACAGATGCCCGGGTCGCCGGTGTCACAAGCCGCGTCGAGCATCGGGTCGGTCTCGTCGACCTCGTCGTTGCAGTCGTTGTCCAAGCCGTCGCAGATCTCGTCTTCGGGCACGCAACCTGACTCGCCCGCGTCATCGACGGCGTCGTCATCGTCGTCGTCGTCATCGTCATCGTCGGCGCCGTCCTCTCCGTCGCCTTCGCCCTCGCCCTCGCCGCTGTCTTCGCCCTCGGTTCCGCTGTCGTCCTCGTCGTCGTCGTCACCGTCGTCGAACATGCCGGCGTCACCGGCGGTTCCAAACGCGCCCGGCAACCCGCTCTGACCGAGCTCGGTACAGCCCGTCACGGCGAACATCCCCGCGGCCACCACCAGCGCCCGCCTCCAGCCAAACCAATTCACGCACTCAATATATCAACGCAGCGGGTGAGAGCGCCGCGTACACGAGCGAGTCGTCGCTCAGGAAACGAGAAGCTCGCCGCGCATCACGAGGACTGCGTTGCCTTCGAGCTTGACCCGCTGTCCCGTGTCTTCGACCCACAGCACCCCACCGCGTCGCGAGAGCTGACGCGCATGCATGCGTTGCTTGCCCAGCTCCTTGCCCCAGTACGGCGCCAACGTGCAGTGGATGGCGCCGGTCACGGGATCTTCGTCGATCCCGACGTGCGGCGCGAAGTATCGCGAGACGAAGTCGCATCCTTCGTCGGTCCCCGGAGCGGTGACGACGAGGCCATCGGCATTGAGGGCGGCGACGGCGGCCAGGTTCGGTGCCGCCGAACGCACCGCGGCTGCATCCGCGACCACGGCCACCGCCTCGTGGCTCTTGAGCACGCGCTCCACGGGCAGACCCAATGCCGTCGCGACGGCGGGTTCGTCCCACGGCTTGGGCTCGTTGCGCGGGAAGTCGAGCACAAAGCGATCGTCGGCGCGGTTGACGTGCAGCGGACCACTCGCCGACATCAGCGTGAGGCCCTCGAGGTTGGGCTGCAGCGCCTCGAGAATGACCGCCGCACTGGCGAGTGTCGCGTGTCCGCACAAGTCCACCTCGCACGCGGGGGTAAACCATCGGATGTGCCAGCCATCCGCGTCCTCGCGAACGAAGGCGGTCTCCGACAGGTTCATCTCCAGCGCGACCGCCTGCATCCGCGCTTCGTCCGGCCACGGTTCGCCCGAGTCGATGGGAACAACCGCCGCGGGATTGCCCGTGAACGGCTGAGCCGTGAATGCGTCGACGACAAAGACGGGTCGGCGCGGCATGGGCTACATCATCCGCGCCTTGAACTCGGCCCGCGCCGCCGGACCCAACGCATCGGCGATCCGCGAGATGATTTCTTTTTCGTTCGCCGAGACCTTCTTGAACATCCCGAGAAAGCCGCTCGCCGAGCGGGCAACTTCCACGCACATCTGCACCACGCTCTTTTGGTGGTTGCTGTCGCCCGCGGTCATCTGCTTGAGCACCGCGATCGACTCCTCGAGATACTCCTCCGACGGCTTCTTCTCGAGCAACGCCATCATCACGTCGTAGGGACGACCCGAAGGCATGCCGCGGACGTCGAGCACCTTGAGAATCGCCGCGCGCTCCCGGGGATGCACCGACCCGTCCGCCCACGCGACGTGGACGAGGGGAAGCAGATCGATCAGCTGCGTGGTCTCTCCGGAAAACCCCAAGCCGCGCACGCGATCGGCGAGCGAGAAGCGGGCGACCATGCTTTCGCCGGTCTCGACCGCGATGCGATCCTCTCGCATCTCGATGGCGGACTCGTGCAACTCGATCCGCAACATCTCGCGGGTCTTCTTGCGGTCCTCCGGAAACAGTTCGTCGGGCGCCTCGGCGGCTGCCATGGTTGGACGATGCTACACGAGCACGCGCCCGGGTTGACCACTTCGGCGCGTGCTAAAACGACAACGTGGCGCGCGATCTGCCCTCGTCACCCCGGCTCACGTTTCGGTGGTGGCGTGCGGATGATCTCCCGCTGGCACGTGGTTTGTGGGGCGACCCCGAGGTCACTCGCTACATCGATGCACGGCCGCAACTCGGCCCCGACGAGGTCGCCGAGCGCTTGCGCGCAGAGATCGAGGCGGCCCGAGCCGACCGAATGCAGTACTGGCCGATGTTCCTGGCCGATGGAACGCATGTCGGGGCCGCCGGTCTGCGCCCGCACACCGATCGGGTGCTCGAGCTCGGCTTTCACATCCGGACGCAGTGCGCCGGGCAGGGACTGGCGACCGAGGCCGCCCGCGCCGTAATTGCGCACGCCTGGTCGCACTGGTCCCCGGGCCAGGTCGACGCATTGTTCGCCGGGCACAATCCCGACAACACCGCGTCGCGGAGGGTCCTGACCAAGCTCGGTTTCGCGTACACCCATGACGAGCTGTACGCACCGACCGGGCGCCGGCACCCCTGCTATCGCCTCGAGCGCTGACCCTCTCACGCCGGCGGACAGTCGAGGGCAGAGCCCAGCACGCTCAAGCCGCCGACGGCCCGAAGCCGCGCATATCGGTCATCCCCGAGCCGTTGTTCGAGATCCGCAAGCACTGCCTTGCGGTCGGATCGCGCGCGCGTGATGACCTCGTCGAGCTCGGAGGCATCCGCCCCGCGCTCGAGCAAGTCGTCGAGGTCATCGATCATCGTCTCGCGGACACGATGAACCGAGCAAAGGTAGTCCTCGACCCACTCCGCCTCCGCCTCCGATGTGCCGACCACATCGGTCGCAAAGCGGCGCGCGAAGTCGGGACCCGCTGTCGATGCCGCCGATGCGCGGCCGGTCTCGGGTTCGTCCCTGCTGCCGTCCGCGGAGAACCGGTTGCGACACTCGTCGATCACGTCGGGTCGTTCGAGGCACGTGGCGAGCGTGTGTTCGGAAGTGCTCGCGTCTGCGTCCACGTCACGATCCGCTCGGGCAGCGGCGCGTCTGGTCTGGGCGGCGGCCAGCTGCCGGCTGCAGCGCTCGAGCAACTTCAGCCCCTCTGCACGAGGGCATTCGCCCGGCACCGAGGGCGCGCTTGGCGACGGCGGCAGTGGAGCCTCGCGGGATGCCGATGGCGACGCTGGGCTCGCGGATTGCGGGTCGCCAGACGTCCAGCGGCCCGCGGCAAAGGCAAGCGCGGCAGCGCCAACACCCACGATCCAGGCTGCGGCCCTCATGCGCCCGACTCTGGCACACAACCGAAGGCACCGCCGAGCAGGGCTGCTATACGTGCGAGCCGATGAAGAGCGTCGACGATGCGATCGGCCAGGCACGCAGCGAGCTCGAGGCCGGCGAGCCGCAGGCGGCGTACGACACCCTCCGCTGGGTGTTCCTCAACGAGGCGCTCGTCGAAGACCACGCGCGCTTCGGACGAGCGATGGCAGTGCTGGCCCAGATCGCCGAACCCATCGCCGGCCCCGAGATGGCCGAGGTTCTCGCCGGCGCCGCAGCGTCACCCGACGACATCGAGGCTCTGTACGCCGCCGGTTACGAGTGCGTCGAGCAGCAGCTTTGGTGGCCGGGCGCGTGCGTGCTCGCGCGGGCGCTCGCGCGAACGGAGGACGGCAGCGAGCAGCGAACGGCGGTCTTGGGGGAGCTCGTGGCTGCCCTCGAGGCCGATGGCCGACACGTCGAAGCCTGCGAGGCGCTCCAAGCCAACCCGAATGCGCTCGCTGAGCGCTTCGACATGCGCTACCTGCTGGCGTTCAACACGCTGATGAGTGGCGAGTTGACGGCCGCTCGCCTGCGCGCCAAGGAGGTGGGCGAGCCCGCAAGCGTCGACGAGCAAACCATGGCGCGGCGGCTGATCGAAATGCTCGCACGGGCCGACGCCGCCGGAACCCTGGGCCCGCTCGATGGCCGGGATCTCCGTGGGTGGCACTTCGTCACGACCGGCGGACTGCTGCTGCACCTGTCTCCCTTCGGGTTCGACGAGGGCATGCACGGCCGGCACGCGATGACGCAGGACTCTGCGGTCCGGTGTCGACTGGGTCTGCTGCGCCTGCACGCGGTGCTCGACTCGATGGATCGAACGCCGGAGCGAATCCTCTTGCTTCCCGACCGCCAGAGCCAAGTGCTCGGCCGCGCGGCGGCGGCGATGTACGGTCTGCCGGCCGAGCCGTACGCGCCCGACCGCGCCGGGCTCGTAATCGCGTACGACCTCGCCGAGCTCGAGGACGAAACCCTCGGCGAGCATCGCCCCGACCAGGTCCTCTTTGCCCACGCAACGTGCTGGACCGACCCGCCACCGGTCTGCCCGGACATCACGACGTACCTGTATCAGGTCAACATCGCGCCGGGCGTCGATCCGGAGGCGTACCTCAGCGGGGGTCCCGATCCGTTGGACGAGGACGCCGCCGAGGACACGCTCGAGGTGCGCGTACAGGCCGTGCTCGACGCGATCGTCGACGACGAGGTTGATGAGTTGCCCGAGGACGGGATCGACCGCCTCGCCGTCTTTGCTGAGACCGTCGGGCCGTTGTCCAGTGTCTTGCGCCAGGAGGGCCATCGGGAGCGACTGTGGGAAGGCGGACCCGTGACCTCGAACCGGTTCGCGTGACGACGAGACGAACGTCGCCCCCTCGCGCTATTGTTGCCTTCATGACTTACGCGCTGCCACCGCTGCGTACGCTTGCCGCGCTCGTGGCCATCATGGCCCTCGGTGGTGGATGTGTCGGGATCGAGGGCACCGACATCGGAAGCGGCGCTGCCAATGACGCGGAGGACGACGGGCCCCTGACCACGGCCGGCCCCAACGCGACCGGCATGGGCGGAACCAGCGGCAGCGACAACGGGGGAGACGGCGCGGGAACGACCGGGCCGGGCGGCGGCGCAGACGACGACGACGACGACGACGACGACGATGACGACGACTCCGATCCCGGGGACGCGACCGGAGGTGCGACCGGCTTCGACGACGACGGGACGACCGGAGGCGAGGCGAGCTCTGAATCAGGCACCGACACGGGCACCGATTCGGGGACCGACACCGGGACCGATTCCGGGACCGACACCGGGACCGATTCGGGCACCGACACCGGAACCGACACCGGGGCCGAGTCGGGCTCGGACACCGGCGGCGACACCGATCCTTAGGGGCGTGCGACCGAAGCTCGGCTCACGCCAACCGGGCGCCAGCGGGTCGCTCACTCCGAGCTCGTCGGCGACCCGCGCGGCGGCTGCATGCCGACCCTTCCGGTCTGGCGGGCGAGCACCGACTCGAAGGTGTACTTGCCCGGGACCAGGGGCGGCGCTGTGGTCCCGAGGACCGGGGCGAGCACGACGAGCAGCTCATGGAGGGTATGCGCCGTGGCGCCATAGAGCAGATGCTCGCCGAGCTCGAACACGGGAGACATCCCGGAACGCCCCTCGTGCTCCCACGCAATCGCGTTGATCGAAGGCTGCCCCAGCACGGAGGCAAGGCGGACCCAGAGCACCTCGGCAACCTCGGCGGGGTTGGGCACGAGCCGG
>Ga0207422_1002768_pt1 | contig 21208 bp, 18 predicted proteins | sample MarCyaLeptolynsp_FD_187757 | JGI IMG/M metagenome (GOLD analysis project Ga0207422, IMG submission 187757) | Marine cyanobacterial communities from Panama - species 1 Leptolyngbya sp. (SPAdes) | ecosystem: Environmental > Aquatic > Marine > Unclassified | place: Panama: Panama City | collected... | reverse complement strand
GTGGCCAGACGGATGTCCGGCTGACGGAAGATGAGCGGGAGACGGCGCGCAAACTTCTGCAGGAAGGACGGTCATGATGATGTTCTGGATACTCAGTTCAACCGCACTCGCCCTGTGCGCCGCCTGGTTGGCCTACCCGTTCTTGCGCAAGACGGAGATCGAACGCGACGAAACCGACGCGGCTCTTTCGATCTACAGGGACCAGGCCGACGAAATCCAGCGAGACCTTGAAGCCGGTCTCATTTCGCGCCAGGAATTCGATGCTGCCCAGCGCGAGATCGAAGTCCGTACCCTGAAAGCTGCTCGCCATTCCGTGGGAGGCATGTCGGTGACGCGCAGATCTCCGCTCGCTGCCGGCATTGTCGTCGCCGCTCTCGTTGCCGGATCTGCAGCCGGATATGCCTGGCTTGGTACGCAAGGCGCCGAAGACCGTCCGCTGGCCGCCCGGAAAACGGAAGCGCTCGTCCAGAAAGCCGAAGCCGGCGACATCGGCAGCAGGATCCAGATCCTCGTCGAAAATGTGAAGGACAACCCAGAATCCTTCGAAGACTGGTGGCTGCTCGCCAGAAGCTACGCCGCGACGGGGGACAACGCCTCGGCGGCAGATGCCTATCGCAGGGCCGCCGAACTGTCAGACAACGATCCGGGTGTCCTGTCCGCCTATGCGGAAGCCATGACGCTGGCCAACGGCAACAAGGTGCCGCAGGCCGCCAAGATCCTGTTTCAGCAGGTCCGCGCCGAAACGGGTGATCCCCGCGCGCGTTACTATCTGGCGCTCGCCAGGGCGCAGGCCCAGGATTTTGAAGGTGCGCTTCAGGACTGGGCAGCGCTCGCCGCGGACTCCGGCCCCGATGCACCCTGGATGCCACTCGTGCGGCGTGACATCGTCAACATGGCCCGCTTTACCGAAAGCGACGTTTCAAAGTACCTGCCTGACGCCAGCCTTGCGGAGCTGAACAAGGCAGCCGGCAGACAGACCGACGCGGATCAGTTCGCCCTCCTGCGCAGGGCTGCCACGTTGGAGGAGCGGCTGGAAGCCGATCCGTCCGACTATAAGGGATGGCAGGAACTGGTGCAGATCCGGGCAGCACTCGGTGACACGCCGAAAGCCAGAGCAGCGCTGGACACAGCCAGGGAGCGTTTCTCGGCAGCGCCGTTCATCCTGTCGAAGCTGGATGCAACGGCCGCCGATCTCGGCCTTGATCTGGTTGCAGATCCCGCGACGACCGGCGGACCGAGCCAAGAAGATGTCGCGGCTGCCCAGAGCCTGTCAGCGGAAGAACAGGCCAGAATGATCGAGGGCATGGTCGCCGGTCTGGCAGCCAAACTGGAAGACAATCCCGACAATCCTGATGGTTGGGTCATGCTCGTGCGGTCCTACAGCCACTTGGGAGAAACCGACAAGGCGGCTGATGCGCTGACCAGGGCCAGTGCACATTACTCAAACAATCCGGAAATCCTGGCCAGGATCAGGGAGAACGTTGAGAGCTTGATGCAATAGAAACAGGCCTTTTCGTCAGGCACACGAACAAACCGGTCTCGGAAACGGGATCGGTTTGCCTATATATAATTCCGACAAACGAACATCGCGCTGCCCTCGTTCCGGAACATCCAAAATGAACGCCACTCCGCCGCTCTTTCAATTCGACAATTCCTATGCCCGGGACCTGGAAGGGTTTTACGTTGCATGGGCGGGCGCCAAGGTTCCGGAGCCACAGATCGTTCTGTTCAATCACGAACTCGCCGAAGAACTCGGGCTCGATCCGGAGGCGCTCGAAACGCCTTACGGCGCGAAGGTCTTCGCCGGCATCGAAAGTCCGGAAGGTGCGTCACCTCTCGCTCAGGTCTATGCCGGTCACCAGTTCGGTGGCTTTTCTCCGCAGCTGGGCGATGGACGCGCTCTTCTCCTCGGTGAATTGATCGACAAGAAAGGCAGGCGGCGCGACCTTCAGCTGAAGGGCTCCGGCCCGACCCCGTTTTCGCGCGGCGGCGACGGCAAGGCAGTGATTGGTCCGGTTCTGCGCGAATATATTATCGGCGAGGCCATGCACGCACTCGGCATTCCGACGACCCGGGCTCTCGCCGCCGTCACGACGGGAGAAACGATCTTCCGCGAAGGCCCGAAGCCAGGCGCCGTTCTGACCCGCGTTGCGGGCAGCCATCTTCGTGTCGGCACGTTCCAGTTTTTTGCAGCACGCGGCGAGACCGAGAAGGTCCGCCAGCTTGCAGACTACGCCATTTCCCGGCACGACCCGGACCTGGCAGGAGCCGACGACCGGTATCTGAAACTCTTTGCCAGCGTCATGCAACGCCAAGCCGAACTGATTGCACGGTGGATCCTTGTCGGGTTCGTGCACGGGGTCATGAACACGGACAACACGACAATCTCCGGCGAGACAATCGACTATGGACCCTGTGCCTTTCTCGACGCCTATGACCCGGCGGCCGTGTTCAGTTCGATCGACCACGGCGGACGCTACGCTTTTGGCAGGCAGCCCATGATCGCGCAATGGAATCTTGCGCGTCTTGCGGAAACTCTCCTCGCCCTGATCAACCCCGACGACCTGGACAGGGCCGTCGAACGGGTCAGTGAGGAACTCGGCCGTTTCCCGGAACTCTATAAAACCGCGTGGCTAAACGGCATGCGCGCGAAACTCGGCCTGAACACCGAAGCGGAGGGCGATCAGGATCTGGCAGAGGCTCTTTTGGCACAAACGCAGGAACAAGCGATCGACTACACACTGCTGTTCCGCAAGCTGGCAAATGCAGCAGCAGGCGACACCGGTCCCGTCCTAGGCCTGTTCCCGGAAAAGCACGGCATGGAAACCTGGCTCTCCCGCTGGAAGCAGAGGCTGGAAACGGAGTCGGGCAGTGCCGAAGACACAAAGGCAGCGATGGACAGCGTGAACCCGCTCTATATCCCGCGCAACCACAAGGTCGAGGAAGCTCTCTCAGCCGCGGAAACAGGTGACTATGCGCCGGTAAATACGCTGCTGAATGTGCTTGCCGATCCGTTTGTCGAACGTTACGGTCTTGAGGTCTTCGCCACGCCTGCTCCGGCCGAATTAGGTCCTTATCGCACCTTTTGCGGGACTTGAACGAACCAGCCTCGGAGCGCCTAGCGTCTCACGTTCAGCGCCCTGCCAGCCTTTCGACAAGAAACATCATTTCCCTGTCGAGAATGTCCGCTGTCAATCCGACGAAGCGATCCTCAAGACTGATCGCTACGAGGCCATGGAGTGCTGCGAAACAGGTCCGCGTCCGTGCGGCCAGTTCTTCGTCGTGAAGCTCGCCCTCCAATTGCTGCAAAGGCCTTGCGATAAAGGCCAGAAGCTCGACCAGGTTCTGAATATGGATCTCCGGCGTTGGAACGCCTTCCGCCATCTTGAGGGCAAACAGTGTTCGCCAAAGATTGCGATGTTCCTGCGCAAAAGCAAGATACGCCCGAGCAAGCGCCTTCAATTGCTCAAGCGGGTCTGACACTTCCTCAACCGCCCGCGCCATCGCGGCCTTGATCCGGGCCAGCGTCACCGTATCGACGGCGGTTACGAGGGCATCCTGGTCTTCATAGTGCTTGTAGACGGAACCGACCGAATACCCTGCATCGGCGGCGATCTTCCGGATCTGAAGAGCCTCCAGTCCACCCTTCTCGACCGCCTTGACAGCGGCCTCCAGAACACGCCGCTGCGTTTCTTCGCTTTTTGCCTTTTGAATTCCCGCCATTTACCACGCTCTTCGATGAAAAGTGAACTCAGTTCATTTTTTTCTTGACCTACCCTGACTCGTATGGTTTTGTCAAATAGTGAACAGTGTTCATTTTTTAGGAGACCTCATGCTAGAACCGCTGATAAGCCGATTGAAGGCCTTTTTCGCCGGCTCCGGGATTGCGCCGCGAGACGGCGGATCCCTCAGGGATCTGGATGCCAACATCCGCAGTGCAGCCATGTCCGTTCGCACCGCGCAGGCAGCGCTCGCCAAGGCAAAAGCCGAACAGGCTATGGATCGCAAGCGCCTCAGGCAATTGAACCAGACGATTGAAGATCTGGAAAACGGGGCCCGCAACGCCCTTCTGAAAGGGGCTGAGCAACTCGCCCGCGAGGCCGCGGAAGCCATCGCCGTTCAGGAAGACGAAAAAGCCGCGCTGGAAACATCGATCGGCTCCTTCGATCAGGACCTTCTTTCCCTGACCGATCAGCTGCATCGGACACAGGCGCGGTTGCGGGCGCTGAAACGCGGAGAGCGTGCGGCAGAGGTTCGTGAACAGATACACAAGGCCCACTCACTCGGCACCGGCGCAGGACAGTCGGCGCTCAGCCGTGCGGAAGACCAGCTGGAAGAAATCTCCGAGTTTCAGGAACGCAATCAGCTGGCAGACCGGGAATTTGCCGCCCTCTCGCCTGCCGAGAACCCAGGTGCCCTGATTGAAAAGCTCGCCGACGCGGGCTGCGGCGCGCCCGTCAGAACCCAGGCTGAGGACGTCCTCGCCCGCCTGAAAGCCGACATGCCCCTGATGATCCAGCAACAGCATTGAGAAAGGACAAACCATGCAGGACACTCAGCTCAAACAATCCAGCAACTGGATGATTTTCACGGCCGTCAGCTTCAGCGTCGCGGCCATCATGATGGCGCTTGGCATCTACAATCTGGAAGCCAGCTTTTCCGCCAAGGGGTTCTACGCAATGGCCTCGCTCATGCTGGTCCACACCACCGTGACCCTGACCAAAACGCTCCGGGACCGGGATGAAGCCGAGAAGCTTCACAACAGGATCGAAGACGCCAAGACCGAGAAGCTGCTGATGGACATCAGCAAGCCGGAACAGGACTGACCCAGAAGCCACTGCGGGCGGCCAGACTGGCCGCCCTCGCCACTGGAGAGATCACGAGACATGCGCCCCCCACTGATTACATCAAAGCGGTTCGCCCCGCTCTTCTGGACACAGTTCCTGTCTGCGTTCAACGACAACTTTTTGAAGAACACCCTCGTCTTTCTGGTCCTGTTCCAGGTAGTCGCAACAGGTGCAGAAACCGGCAACACCGGCGCGCTTATCGCGTTGGCCGGCGCAATCTTCATAGCGCCCTATCTGTTTCTGTCCGCGCTTGGCGGCGAACTGGCCGACAAATACGACAAGTCCATCCTGGCCAGAAAGACCAAGGCCATAGAGATTGCGGGCGCGGTCATCGCCGTTGTCGGGATGCTGACGGCATCCTTGCCCGCCCTCTTTGCCGCGCTGTTTCTATTCGGCTCCATGTCTGCCCTCTTCAGTCCTGTCAAATACGGCCTGTTGCCGGAACACCTTGAAAACGATGAACTGCCCCGCGCAAATGCCTGGATCGAAGCAGGAACCTTTCTGGCCATCCTTACCGGAACGATCTCTGCCGGGCTGGTGTTTGCAGCTGATGCCCCGTCCCTGATCTTCGCGCCAGCCATGCTTCTGCTGGCGATCGCCTGCTACGCCATGAGCCGGCAGATCCCGCAATCGGCTGCTGCCTCGCCGGATCTGAAGGTGGACTGGAACCTGCTCACGTCGACCTGGCGCATTCTCAGTGACCTCGCGGGTAACAGGCGCTTGTTTCGTGTTGCATTGATGAACGCATGGTTCTGGCTGGTCGGCTCGATCGTGCTGGCAGTGCTGCCGTTGATCGTCAAGGACATCCTGGGCGGCGATGAAACCGCCGTCACCTATTTCCTGACGGTCTTTGCCGTCTCCATCGGCATCGGCTCCGCGCTTGCAGCCTGGCTATCCGCCGGCCGGGTCGTTCTGCTGCCTGCACCTGTCGGCACTTTGCTGATCGCCCTTTTCAGCGCCGACATCGCCTGGACCCTTTCGTCCCTGCCACCGGCAACCCCTGCAACCGGCCTCATCGAGCTGCTTGGCCGCGACGGCACATTGCGTCTGACGGTCGACATGGCAGGTCTGGCGATTTCAGGCGCGCTTCTTGTCGTGCCGACCTTCACGGCCCTTCAGACCTGGGCGAAACCCGAAACCCGTGCGCGCCGGATTGCCGGCTCCAACGCCCTGGGCGCAGCGCTCATGGCCTTGGGGGGGCTTGCGCTTGCTGGCGCCCAGAGAGCCGGTGTTTCTGTCTCGTCCATCATGGGTATACTCAATGCCATCAACGGGCTGGTCGCCATTCTCATGCTGAAGGCGTTGCCCACCAATCCGATGCGGGATGCTATTTCCATTCTCTATCGCGCCATTTTCCGCGTGGATATCAAGGGACTGGAAAACCTGGAAAAGGCAGGCGATGCCCCCATCCTGGCGCTCAACCATGTGTCCTACCTGGATGCGGGCCTGGCCCTGACCCTGACCGATCGCAGCCCGACCTTTGCGATCGACTACAACATCGCGCAACGATGGTGGGTGCGCCCGTTCCTGACCCTTGCGAATGCCCTGCCGGTCAACCCGGCCAAACCGCTCGCGACCCGGTCGCTGATCAAGGTCGTGAAATCCGGAGAACCCATGGTGATCTTTCCCGAGGGCCGCCTGACGGTTACCGGCTCGCTGATGAAGGTCTATGACGGGGCCGCGATGGTCGCCGACAAGACCGGCGCGATGATCGTGCCGATCCGCATCGACGGGCTTGAAAAGACACCTTTTTCCTACCTCAACCCGAACCAGATCCGCAAACGCCTGTTTCCCAAAGTAAAGGTGACCATCATGGAACCCAAACGCCTGGAATTGCCGGAAGACCTGAAGGGACGCAAACGCCGCGCCGCAGCTGGCAGCTCCCTCTACCAGATCATGTCAGAGTTGATGTTCGAAACCAATCTGGCCGAAGACAAGACGATTCTGGATCAGGTGATTGCGACCGCCAAGGAGCGCGGAGCCTCGCAGACCGCTCTGGAAGACCCGCTGTCAGGTCCCCTGAGCTATGGCAAGCTGTTGACGGGTGTTTCGGTCCTGGGGCGCAAGATCATGGCCTGCACCCAAGGCGAAGAGACGGTCGGCATCATGTTGCCCAATGCCAACGGTTCGGCGGTGACGGTCCTGGCTGCGATGTCCGCAGGCAAGGTGCCCGCTATGATGAACTTCACCGCGGGTCCGGAAAACGTTTTGTCGGCGTGCCGCACGGCCGAGGTCAAGACTGTGCTGACCTCGCGAACATTCGTGCGCCAGGCGAAGCTGGAGGATCTGACCGAGAAGCTGGCCCCGCATGTGAAGCTTGTCTGGCTCGACGAGGTACGCAAGGAAATCGGCCTGTTCGATAAACTGCGCGGCGCGCTGACCCGCAACCGGCCGCTGGTGGAACGAAGCGGCAGCGACACGGCCGTCATCCTCTTTACGTCCGGGTCTGAAGGCACGCCGAAGGGAGTCGTGCTGACGCACAAGAACATTCTGGCAAACGCAAACCAGGCGGCATCGCGGATCGACTTTTCCGCCTCCGACAAGGTGTTCAACGTACTGCCGATGTTTCACTCCTTCGGCCTGACCGCGGGAACGATCCTGCCACTCATTTCCGGGGTACCGACGTTCCTGTATCCGTCCCCCCTGCACTACCGGATCATCCCGGAGCTGATTTACAGCTCCAACGCGACGATCCTGTTCGGTACGGACACGTTCCTGAACGGCTATGCACGTGTGGCCCATGCCTACGACTTCCGCTCCTTGCGCTATTGCTTTGCGGGTGCGGAACCGGTGAAGCAGTCCACGCGCCAGGTCTATATGGACCGGTTCGGCGTCCGGGTTCTGGAAGGTTATGGCGTCACTGAAACCGCGCCGGTGATTGCGCTGAATACGCCGATGTTCAGCAAGCCTGGCACAGTCGGAAAACTCATGCCCGGTATGGAAGCGCGCCTGGAGCCCGTGCCTGGTGTCGAAGACGGTGGACGGCTGCTTGTTTCCGGCCCCAACGTCATGGTCGGCTATCTGAAGGCCGACAAGCCTGGCATCATCCAGCCGCTGGCGGATGGCTGGCATGATACGGGCGATATCGTCGCCATTGATGAGGAAGGCTATATCACCATCAAGGGCCGGGCCAAGCGCTTTGCCAAGATCGGTGGTGAAATGGTCTCCCTGGCGGCAGTTGAGGCAATTGCCGCCCAGGTCTGGCCGGACAATTTGTCTGCGGTCGCCGCTGTCAAGGATCCGCGCAAGGGTGAGAAGCTGGTACTGATCACCGACTGCACCGGGGCGACCCGGGAGGATTTCCTCAAGGCTGCAAAGGCGCGCGGCGCCCAGGATCTCATGATCCCGGCTGAGGTCCGCACTGTCGACAACGTGCCCTTGCTCGGCACCGGCAAGATCGATTTCGCAGGTGTCACGCGACTGGTGACCGGCGAGGATCCGGTTTCGGACGCCGCCTGACACCAGCAGTGCTGACAAATGCGACGATCTGTTGTGCCCCGGCAAGACCCGGGGCACATACCTCTTGCCCCGCCGGAGGGTCTGAGACTAGTCTCCCCCCTGCGGTGGCCAACACCGCCCGATTGCTTGCAAAACAGGAATTGTTTCGAATGACCACCCCCGCCTATGACGACCAGAACGTGTTTGCCAAGATCCTGCGGGGCGAACTTCCGAGCCACAAGGTCTTTGAGGACGACAAGACGCTCGTGATCATGGACATCATGCCGCGAGGTGACGGGCACATCCTCGTCATTCCCAAAACCCCTTCCCGCAACATCCTGGATATCGAAACTGACGATCTCAACGCGGTCATGGCCACAGTCCAGAATATGGCCCGCACCGTGGTCAAGGCTTTCGATGCGGATGGAACGACTATTCAGCAGTTTTCCGAGCCCGCCGGCGGACAGGTCGTGTTCCACACCCATGTCCATATCATCCCGCGCTTTGAGGGTGTTTCGCTCAGGCCCCACACCGGCGAGATGGCTGACAACGACATCCTCGCTGCAAACGCCGAAAAGATCCGGGCAGCGCTCGCCTGAGTGTGACAAGGTTGAGCGAAACGGCCAGGCTGTTCACCTTTCAGCGAACGCCGGTTCTGGATCTTTTTGATGCGCATGGGTGCTACCAGCCCACTTGGTTCGGGACCGGTATTGCAGGCAGGCATCGTATCGCTTATGAATTCGTCAGCAGACACATGTGCGAAATCGGCCTGTTGCATAGCCTGACACCGCCGGTTTGGACTTTCGAGACCGATCCGGACGAACTGGAGTTGTTGGCAACAATGCTCCTGTCCGATCACGAATTGTCGCAATCGAACTACGTCACCCTTGAACTGCTGGTTCCGGAAAACTTCATCTTGCGCACGTCCTACAGCGCCTGGTGCGACCTCTATTTTTCCTGCCTTGAAACAGGACGGATCGAGGACGATGGCAAATGGCTCGATTGTAGTCCGACAGACGAATATCCCTCACATACCGCACAGGCCATCCTGCCTTGCATACTAAAAACATGGGTTAAGAACGTCGCTCCGCTAAAAATTCCCCAGATTGATTAAGAAGTTAAATTTAAGCGGTTTATTAATGAATGTACCGTAACGTTAATTAGCGATCCTCAAAATCGCTTCGCAACCTCGTGAATGTTTCTCCGTGTACCCTATCCACGTTCACGAGGTTGCACCATCCCCCCCGGATAACCTTAGGCAATCTGGTCACCGCGCCCGCGCCGCAGCCGCGGTGTCGTGGTATTCGTGTAGCTCCACAATCCGGTCGTCTTTCACAGTGAAGAACAATGCCAGTTCCGTTTCGCGGGAGACGCCGGTGTAACGGCTCTTCATCTTGACACTGATCTGCGTAGCGGCCCGGTCGCCGGAAACGATGATGTCCGTCAGACGGTATTCATCGATCTGCCAATCCGTCTGGATCCGCTCGATCGCCTTCCAGAAGGCACCTATACCAGCACAGTTTGTCTGATATGGTCCTGTTTCCGCATCGGCGTGGATACAGTACCGGATGTCATCATGAAGGAGCGAAGAGACAGTTTCGGCATCTCCCCGATTGTAGCACTCAATTGCTTTGCGAACGACGTCTTCAGTACTCATGGATCTTTCCTCGCAAAATTGAAGTTCAGATTTTCTCGACAGGTTGGTGCCGGGCTTGTGACCCGATGGTGAACAACGGCCCGGTTGCCTCGCGCCGCTAATCCCGGCAATTGAGGCAACGTTCGAACGTTCCCTTTTCCAGCGAGCCGAGCTGCTGAAACAGGCTCAGGAAATCAAAATGGTTGAAGGCATCAATGATCTGATTATCCGAGAAACGCCCATAAACGGTGCCCGTCATTCTCACGCGCTCGCCTGTCTTGCGTGAGGTGCCCTGAAACTCGCACAGAGCGCAAAGCCACTCTCCGGAGGTGATGCTGCGCTTGACGTCGATTTTGACGTCCTTCACAAGACTGAGCAGAGCCCGTTGAAAGACCTTGAACTCTTCCGGCCCGAGCATCTCGTGCTCTTTGAATTCCTCATTGTCCGCCTTGGTTTGTGCCCCCAGACCGACGGCGCGGCCGTCCGGAACGAACATTTCCTCAATGGCCGCTTCGTCTTCTTCACTCCAGACACGCCGGAACCACGTCTCAAGAATTTCGAGATTTGTCATGATTAAGCCCCCCTTGGTTTCAACCCGGCCACTATGCCATGTCCGGTTGAAATCACGAAGGAGTATCGTTAGGGAAAGCGTTGCCGTTCAAACGCGCATTTTCCTAGGAGATGCCTGCTGCCATGGCCGCCTCTTCCTGCTCTCTGGCCAGGTTCTGATCCTCCTGCAGAACCTTCACCGCTGCCGGGCGCTCAAAAAATCTTGCGGTGTATTCCTTGAATTCATCAAACTCCGGCACGATCCCGAACATCATTCCCCATCTGAGCCCCATCGCCCAAAGGACATCCAGCGCGGTCAGTCTGTTGCCCAGGACATAGGGACCATTCGCCAATTGCTCACGCATGTTTCCCATCACAGTGTCGAAACTGCCATAGGGCGACATTGATTGCGGTGGTTCTTCACGCTTCAGCGCCCGATCGACCAGCGCCGGTTCGAAACAGGACGCCATGTAGACGAACCAGCGTAAATACGGACCTCGGAGCGGATCATCGACCGCTGGCGTCAGTCCCCTTTCCGGGAAGAGATCGGCAAGAAAGAGATAAATGGCCACCTGCTCGGTCACAACCGTGTTTCCATAGCGTACGGCCGGAACCTTTCCGGCCGGGTTGATCGCCAGAAATCCCGGTTTCCTGTTCTCCCCGAGCTTGAAATTCAGGACGTTGAGGATGTAGGGCGCACCCAGTTCTTCAAGCAGGACGCGCGCACCCGTTGCTCTGGTTTGCGGGGCATAAAAGAGTTCCACCTGATCTGCCATCTTGCTCTCCGGATCGCGGTCAGAGAGCCTAGCCTAACCGATCCACAAGCCACCAGCCACCGATCAGAAATGCCTCTGCAGCCAGAACACCGACGATGACCTTTTGCCGGGACATGAAGAAAGCCGCAAAACCCGCGCAGGAGGCGGCGATGCGCAGCCACATTGGCGTTTCGCTCAAAACGCCCTGTGGGAAAAGAATCAGCTTCGAGATCAGACCCGCAACCAGAGCCGTCGCGACACAGCGCACCCAGATGAGCAACTCGCTGTCTTCCCGAAGCCTGCCGCTGGCGAACACTCCGATCCAGCGCCAGACATCCGTCGCAAGCCATCCCGCTACAAGGATCATTACATATGGCCACCACCAGGTATCGCGGATCAGGGCCTCGGTCATGACAGCCCCTTCCGGACGATCTTCATGCCGAAAAAGGTCGCCGTGCCACCGATGAGCCCGGTCCACAAGAGATCAAGGCCTGGCAGATAGAGATAGACGACCGGCCCGAGGACAAGCCCGACAACCATCGCGGCCTTGTCCACATTGAGACGTGCGGCGCCCCAGAGCGAGCAGAGGAAATAGACCGGTGTCAGAAGAACCAACGCACCGGCAACAACATCCGGCAATCGTTCGACTGCCATGTAGGCAATGCCTGTCATGCAGAAGACGAAGGATGTGACACCCGACCCGAACCCGGAAAAATACGGCAGGCGCGCCTCGCGCGGCAATTCCGGCAAGGTGCGCATGGCAAACACCCAGGCCGTGACCGCCACGAAATGCGAGGCAATCAAAAGATGCCAGTTCTTTGTCTTGCCAGGCACCTTGACCATCGGCATCAGGGCCATGGTCATGGGCATCAGACGAACGGACGCCAGTGCAACGGCAATCGCCGCAGGGACCAGCCCCATACCCGATGACAGAGCCCCCGTCAGAACCACGATGGACGGCAGGGCCCAGATCAGTCCGGTCATAACCAGCGTTTCCGGAAGAGAAAGACCGGTCTCGCGCGCCAAGCCGGCAAACCCGACAAAGGCCGCCGTCAGAATCAGCGCCGGTATCGAAATCGACGCACGCATGCCCAAGAAGAACCATTCTCTCCCGGTTCGCGCCGGAAGATCAGGCGGGGGTGTTTGCGCAGTTCCTTCAGGAACGGTCATGGGAGGGGCACTCGGGACGAAAAAGTAATAAGGTAGCCTTACATTTTTAGACGTTTTGTGTCCAGAGCCGGAAAGTGACAATCGGGAAGGCCCTGCCGCCGGAACACGTTTGTACATCGTCAACGATAGCGGCACAGAGACACAACCCTTGCCCGCGTTTCGCCAAAATCACCACACTAGATTGAAGTCAACAAGTGACAATCAGAGGGTTCCAAGGTGGCAGAAAATGTCTTGACTAAGGCTTTGTTTTGCGCGGCGCTTCTGCTGGCTCCGCGCAGTACGGAAGCAGAGGAACCGGTGTTGATTCCAAGGTGCTGAGGTGCGTTCGATCTTTGCGGTTTTGTTGAGCAGCACTCTGAAAAGCTCAGAATTCCGTACACGTTTCAGGATGCAGGACAGTTCAGTGAGGGTCTTGCCGCCGTCAGGATCGACGGAAAATACGGTTATGTTGATCCAGACGGAATCCTTGTCATCGATCCAAAATTCGACTTGGCTGGACAGTTCAGCAAAGGGCTTGCGGAGGTTTTTGTTGGCACCAAAGCAGGCGTTGTCGATGTGAGTGGAGAGTATGTCCTCAACCCGCGGTTTGGCCGCGCGATACCTTTGACGTTCGATACAGTGCTGGCAAGCGAAAACACTGAAACCGCGAAACCCCCAAGCCAGTTTACAGTGAATAGAGGGTTATGGGATTCCAGCATCCGCAACACCTTGTTTGGGCTCCACAAGGTAAGCCAAGGCTGGGTTTCCGACCGGCGATATTTTATCGCGAATTTCAACTCACCGTCCGGTGAGCAGATCTGGGCATCAGAAACGCCCCCAGGAGCGGCCGCTACGGTCTGTTGCGCGCCGACGGCCAGTGGCAGGTAGAGCCTCGATACGCCAAGGTCTTTAGTCTTACGAACGGTTTAGCCATTGTACGCGGTGTTCCTGGGAACGGCACCGGGGACGCGTTGGACGGAGCTGTGGATGAAACAGGGAAACTTGTCATCCCGCTGAAGTTCGAAGGATTGAGCTATTGGATAGGGGAATACGGCCTGGCCAGAAAGTATGGAGAAGCTCCAAAACTGGGCCTTGTTTCCCGGGAGGGAAGATTGCTGGCTGGCCGATACTTTGACGACGTTCAAAGACACTGGGACGGGCGGCTGCCGCGCGTTCTGGAAGGTGGTCGCTGGCACAGTGTCAAAAGGGATGGCACACTGGTTGACGGCCAGCGAGATGACCATGTTCGATTGTCGTGTCCTGGCGGACTAGAGATCTTCAAAAAGCATGGTTTCATTTCAGTCCATCATCCGAATCTCGGTTCTGTCGTGGACACGCGAATCCGGGCCGGTTGGGAGGCATTGACCAGCGCCTACTGTGACAGACCGTACACGCTCTTGGTTGGGACCGGTCAAATCCGGTTTATCACCCAGGATGGCCGGTTAATCCCGTCATCGGGCTGGTTCGAAAAAGCGTACGATTTCCGAAATGGCATCGCTGTTGTTTCGCGAAACGGAAAGTGGGGTGTTATTGATGAAAGTGGCGAATTCACCGTGCCACCCATTTACGACAGCCTGGGATCCCCCCTTCCCAGCAACATTGACCTCGGAATGGCGCTCAAACTCGGGGAACAGGATATAAAACCCTTCAGGGTCAATCTGGCGGGGCGCGAATTCTTGATCGACGCCCGGAACAGGGAATTGAAGGATACCTTCAGACCAAGCGGAAAAGTTCTCGGAACACTCCTGGTTTGTGGAGAGACGTTGGAGAGATTCGAGCAAAATGGATTGTGGGGGATGAAAGATGAAAATGGCGAGATATTGATACCGCCCCAATATCGTGCGCTGACCTGTTACAGGCGGGGCTACGCATGGGGTGCACTGGTCAACAAGAAACGGTGGTGCCCAATCGGGCCAGACGGTTCACAACACGCAACGTCTGCCTGCAAGGAACACATCGATGTCTTGCGACAAACCAACACTCGACTGGAAGAGTTTTCAAAAGACAGTCATGAAAACCATGTTCTGTGGCTTCGTGCAAAACTCGAATACGCCTCGGGAAAACGGCTTGACCCACCTCGTGTATTTAGCAACTCGACGTTCTGACCATTCGGAAACGAAAATCACACCGACCGCGTCAATCCGCCGTCAATCCGGATGTTTTGCCCCGTAACATACGCGGCCGCGTCGCTGGCGAGGTAGGAAATCAGTCCGGAGACCTCGTCGGACCGGCCGTAGCGGCCCATCGGTATGCGCGCGCGCCGGTCGTCGTTTTCCGGAAGGCTGTCGATGAAGCCGGGAAGAATGTTGTTCATGCGCACGTTCTGTCCGGCGAACTTGTCGGAAAAAAGCTTGGCGAAGCTGGCAAGGCCCGCCCGGAAAACCCCCGACGTCGGAAACATCGGATCGGGTTCGAACACGGCGAAGGTCGAGATGTTGAGGATCGTACCGCCGCCCTGCTCTGCCATGATCGGAGCAACAAGCCGGCTCGGGCGGATGACATTCATAAGGTAGTAGTCCATGCCCCTGTGCCAGTCTTCATCGGAAATCTCCAGGATGTCGCCCTTGGGCCCATGCCCTGCCGAATTGACAAGAACATCAATTCTTCCATAAGCATCAAAGGATTTTTCAACAAAGGACTTTAAGTCACCTGGCTCCAGGTTTGATCCCGTAAAACCTACGCCGCCCAGGTCTTCTGCAAGGGCCTTGCCTTTCCCGGATGACGACAGGATGGCGACATTGAAGCCGTCGGCGGCAAGACGGCGCGCGGCGTCCGCCCCCATGCCGGAGCCGCCTGCGGTGACAAGGGCAACTTTTTTCTCAATCATGTGCGACTCCTTTTGTTGCCCACAAACTAGAGCATCTGGCGATAAGTGTGCACCATTTGACCGTGTCTCCTTTGTCTGCTGAGGAGGCGGATTGCGCGCCGTGGTGTTTCCCACCTCAAGTGCGATCCAACGATGTCAGCGGGCAAAGGAGACCGGCCCTTCGGGTGATGGCAAGCAGCCCATCGGCAGCGTTGCGCCGCTTGCCCGATACACCGCATCGCGCTGCGCGACGCGCCTTGCCGCAAGAGCTGCTTGCCAACATCAAATTGGGCAAACTTATCGCCAGATGCTCTAGGAGTTGGTACGCCGGGCCACAAACAAATTTGTCGAATGGAATTGATGCCTGGAAGGAATGACTTTCCAATCATTCAGCAAAAAGCCCCGGACGGGGTCCGGGGCTTCGACTTGTTTCTGTCGACGATCAGTCCGCCAGCGGCACCTTGGGCACCAGGCTTTTCTTGGAAGATCCGCCTTTGCCGCCACCGGACGACTTTGACTGCTTCGCTGCAGTTGCTTTCGCGGCAGGTTTGCGGCGCCGTTTCGGCTTTGGCTTGGCTTCCGTCTTAGCTTTCGGTTTGGGCGGTGTGGCCCGTTCCTCAACGCTTTCAAGCAACAGGCCGTTGCTGTCCTCGGAGACAGAGACCTTCACCATGCCGCCTTTCTTGAGCTTGCCGAACAGGACCTCGTCGGCAAGCGGGCGCTTGATATGCTCCTGGATGATCCGACCGAGCGGCCGCGCACCCATCTGGTTGTCGTAGCCTTTTGTCGCCAGCCATTTGACGGCATCGTCGGTCAACTCGAAGGTCACGTTCCGGTCTGCGAGCTGCACCTCAAGCTGCATGACGAATTTCTCGACCACCTTGTAAACCACTTCCATCGGCAGGTTGCCGAACGGAATGATCGCATCCAGACGGTTTCTGAATTCCGGCGTGAACAGCTTGTTGATCGCTTCCGTGTCGTCGCCCTCACGCTTGATGCGGTTGAATCCGACAGGCATTTTCGCCATGTCCGATGCACCGGCATTCGTCGTCATGATCAGGATTACATTGCGGAAATCCACCTGCTTGCCATTGTGATCGGTCAGCTTGCCGTGGTCCATGACCTGCAGAAGGATGTTGAACAGATCCGGATGTGCCTTCTCGATCTCGTCGAGCAAAAGCACGCAATGCGGATGCTGGTCGACACCGTCGGTCAACAGGCCTCCCTGATCAAAGCCGACATATCCCGGAGGCGCGCCGATCAGGCGAGACACCGTGTGCCGTTCCATGTACTCGGACATGTCGAAACGGATCAGCTCCACCCCGAGCGAGGACGCAAGCTGACGGGCCACTTCCGTCTTTCCAACACCCGTCGGGCCGGAGAAGAGGTAGCTGCCTATCGGCTTGTCCGGTTCGCGCAAGCCCGCACGTGCAAGCTTGATTGCCGAGGCAAGCGTCTCGATGGCTGAATCCTGGCCATAGACGACGCGCTTCAGGTCCTTGCCGAGATTCTCCAGCACTTCCGCGTCGTCCTTGGAAACGGATTTCGGCGGGATGCGTGCCATCGTCGCAATCGTATTCTCGATTTCCTTGACGCCGATCGTCTTGCGGCGGCGCGCCTCGGGCACCAGCATCTGTGATGCGCCCGTCTCATCAAGAACGTCGATTGCCTTGTCGGGCAATTTGCGATCGGAAATATATTTCGCCGACAGTTCCACAGCCGTCTTGATGGCGTCGTTCGTGTAGCGAACCTTGTGGAAGTCTTCGAAATAGGGCTTCAGGCCCTTCAGGATATCAATCGCATCCGGGATCGTCGGTTCGTTGACGTCGATCTTCTGGAACCGGCGCACCAGCGCGCGGTCCTTCTCGAAGAATTGCCGGTATTCCTTGTACGTCGTCGACCCGATGCAGCGGATCGCACCGGAGGCAAGCGCCGGCTTCAGAAGGTTCGAGGCATCCATGGCCCCGCCGGATGTCGCGCCAGCGCCGATCACCGTGTGGATCTCGTCGATGAACATCACCGCTCCGGGGAAGTCCTCGATCTCCTTGACGACCTGTTTCAGCCGTTCCTCGAAGTCGCCGCGGTACCGGGTCCCGGCCAGCAATGCGCCCATGTCGAGCGAAAAGATGGTCGCATCCAGGAGAACGTCCGGAACATCTTCATTGACGATCCGGTGTGCGAGACCTTCGGCGATCGCCGTTTTTCCGACACCGGGGTCTCCGACAAACAGGGGATTGTTTTTCGAACGGCGGCACAGGATCTGAATGGTGCGCTGGATTTCGCTGTCGCGGCCGATCAGCGGATCGATCTTCCCGCTTGAGGCCTTGTCGTTGAGATTGACGCAATAGGCCTCGAGCGCATCGGTTTTCTGATTGGACTTCTTGTCCCCTTCAGAGCCCGGCAGGATGTCCTCTTCCTCTGCGCCCTCGACCGGACGTGCCTCCGACATGCCCGGACGTTTTGCGATGCCGTGCGAGATATAGTTGACCGCGTCATAGCGGGTCATGTCCTGATCCTGCAGGAAGTAAGCCGCATGGCTTTCGCGCTCTGCGAAGATCGCAACAAGCACGTTGGCACCCGTTACCTCTTCGCGTCCCGAGGACTGGACGTGGATGACCGCACGCTGGATTACTCTCTGGAACCCGGCCGTCGGCTTGGAGTCCTCGTCACTGTCCGTGACAAGGTTGTCCAGTTCCGTCTCTATATATTCGAGCAGGTTCCTGCGGATCGTATCCAGATCGACGTTGCAGGCCCGCATGACGGCTGCCGCGTCCTGATCGTCAAGCAAGGCCAGAAGCAAGTGCTCCAGCGTCGCATATTCCTGTTGCCGTTCATTAGCGAAAGCGAGCGCCTGATGAAGGGCTTTTTCAAGACTGCGTGAGAAAGAAGGCACGTAGATTAGTCCTCACTTTTTTTCCATGACGCATTGCAGAGGATGCTGATGCTTGCGCGCAAAGTCCATAACCTGGGTGACTTTGGTTTCGGCGACCTCATACGAGAACACGCCGCATTCCCCGACACCATGGTGATGTACATGCAACATGATACGCGTGGCTTCCTCCCGGTTCTTTTGGAAGAAACTCTCCACGACGTGGATGACGAACTCCATGGGCGTGTAGTCGTCGTTCAACAGCAGCACGCGATAGAGATTGGGCCGCTTCGTTACCGTTTTCGTCCGGGTGACAACAACCGTGCCGGCGTCGCCACCGTCGTTGTCATGATCGGAGCCCGCTGACATTGCCGTATCTATCGCCTCACTCATTCCGGCAGTTACCAGTATTCATTTCTCGTGACAGACGCCGCTCGGCGACCTGTCCGGCCACGGGAACCCACGGCATCTCTCCGGGGGTTATGGATCTTCGCTGATAATCCTGCCGCGCAAGCGGCGCTTGCGCAATGGTCGATTTCATCAAGATTTAGGTGAACACCTCTTTTGGGACAGGAGCGTCCCCGTCAATCAGGAATGTAGGTGTCTGAATTTCGAATAAAAGGTGCGGAACGCACACAAATCGGTGTCAAAGAATATTCACTTGCGCACAGCATCCGAAAACTGGGTAAATCTGTGCATACAAAACAAAAACCCGGCTGCAATGAGCCGGGTTCCATCTTCACTCCGTCAGAATACGGAATGTCCGCAAGCTTATTTGGCCATTTTGCCGAGCACGCCTTCGTAAGGCTTGTAAGCGTCTTTGGACATGTCGGTGACCATTTCACCGAGCTTTGTCATTTCGCCGACAAAACCTTCGTAAGTGGTTTTGACATAGTCTGCCTGGGCTTCGAAAGCCTTGTCCAGAGACTTGGACGCAACCAGTTTCTCAACGGCAGCTGTGCCTTCTTCAAAGGACTTCTTCTGGTAATCAGCAACTTCTGCTGCAATCGCCTGAAAGCCCTTGCTCATGGAACCGAAGGATTCCATGGCCATGTCCATGTTGTCTTTGCTCAACTTCTGCAAGTCATCAAAGTTGTTCATCATCTAACTGACCTCATCCAGCGGACCGGATCCAGAAGCCTTGTGACACGGCTTGATAAGACGTCCGGTGCGCGCATCGCGTTACCTATAGGAATGCGTTCATAATGCGCTGCACAATAACTGTCAAGATTATTTTGCATTGCAACAACAACCATTACGAGAATTTAATTCCACCTATCCCATAAGGCGCAAAGCACGCCTTGCACGCAATTATCGATTGCAGGCCGAGCCGTGAGCCAGGATCCAGAATCCAAACAAAAAACCTTTGAAAAATTAATATTACACGGCATAGTGTGAGTTATCGTCGCCTGCACACCCGCCTCTTAACAATTAACTTCCCTTTTTTACTATGAAAAAAACCAAAAGAAAACCAGATTCACTGAATTAATTTGAAGTTAATGAATAAATCCAATTTTAAGGAAGTATTAACTCTAACAAAAAACTACTCTTCACAGTGGTTTTTCTGCAATTCATTTACACATTCGTAACCGTGATTCCATCAAATAAACCGGACATCACGGAGCATTGCGTTGGATCGCGGGGGAAGAAGATTCAGCCCGCAATTCTCCATACTGAAATGTGTGACCCGGATTGGGATTGTAACAGTGTTTGGTATGCGTTCTTTTCGCATTGTTCGGTCGATGGCTCGGATCGGCAAAATTCTCGCTCTCAGCGGCTTGGTGTTCGCTTTGCCGGCCGCGGCAAATGCAAACCCGAAATATGCGGGGATCGTCGTCGACGCCAAGACGGGCGAGACCCTCTACGCTTCATCTGCAGATGCGTACCGCTATCCCGCCTCGCTGACCAAGATCATGACGCTCTATGTTGTCTTTGAGGAACTTGAAGCGGGTCGTCTTTCCCTCAATTCCAGACTGAAGGTTTCCAAGTACGCAGCTGGCCGCCCGCCGTCGAAACTCGGCCTGAAGCCCGGCAAGACCATCAAGGTGAAAGACGCCATCCTGGCGCTCGTGACCAAGTCCGCAAATGACGTCGCCACCGTTGTTGCCGAGAACATCGGCGGTTCCGAGAAGAAATTTGCCGAACGCATGACCCGCACGGCGCGCGCTCTTGGCATGAAAAAGACCACGTTCCGCAATCCGCACGGCCTGCCGAATTCCGGGCAACGTACGACGGCGCGGGACATGGCCACTCTCGGACGCGCCATTCAGGAGCACTATCCGCAATACTACAGCTACTTCAAGACGCGCTCCTACAAGTATGGCGGCCGGACCTACGGCAACCACAACAAACTGCTCGGCCGCGTCAAGGGTGTGGACGGGATCAAGACGGGTTACATCCGCGCCTCGGGTTTCAACCTTGTGACATCGGTCAACCGCAATGGGCGCCAGATTGTTGCCGTGGTCATGGGTGGACGCTCCGGCGCTTCCAGAAATGCGCAGATGACCAAGTTGATCAATCGCTACCTCTCCAAGGCGAGTCGCGGCAAGAAAACCGTGCCTGCGATCGCCAAGGGCGGAGCAGCCCCGATTTTCGTCGCATCAGCGCTTAAAACGCCCCCGTTGCCCAAAGCCAAACCGGGCAGCCGGCAGGCACCTGCAAGCGGTGCACCAATGGTCCTTGCATTCAATGCCGATGCTCAGAAAACCGCAGTGCCGGTCCCTTCCCCGTCAAGCACTCCGGCGGTGGCAACGGCGGCTGTGAACACGGCGCCAAAGACCATTCCGGGCTTCGGAGAGACAGTCCCGGTCCCGCCAAAGCTGGTCAAGCAACGGTTTGACGAAACGTTTGCGGTCGCAACGGCACTGCCCCCGATCCCGCGCGAGAGCCCTGGCCTTGACCTCACGACAAACTCGACCGGCAAAAAAGCATTGCTGGATGCGGCAAGAGGCGCAGCAACAAACTCAGCTGGCAGCAAACCTTCTCAAAACAACATCCCGGTTCCCGCCAAGACAATCACTGTGGAAACAGTAAAGATCGAAACGGTCCCGGCTCCCGAAGCCGTCAAGGCACCGGCGACGATCGCGATCGCCTCGGTGGCAGCCGCTGCTCAGGTCGAGCCGGAGACACGCGGCGACAGCGTCACGGTTGCAACGAGCG
>Ga0207422_1002766_pt1 | contig 21225 bp, 18 predicted proteins | sample MarCyaLeptolynsp_FD_187757 | JGI IMG/M metagenome (GOLD analysis project Ga0207422, IMG submission 187757) | Marine cyanobacterial communities from Panama - species 1 Leptolyngbya sp. (SPAdes) | ecosystem: Environmental > Aquatic > Marine > Unclassified | place: Panama: Panama City | collected... | reverse complement strand
CCAGTGTGCCTTGAACGCCGCGCCATCGGTACCCGCCGGCGGGTTCACGTTGAAGTGGATGTTGCCGTCGCCGAGATGGCCGAACGGGATCGGCACCGCGTCCGGTACTACGCCGGCGACGGCCGCGCTCGCACGCGCGATGAACTCGGGGATCGCGGCGACCGGGACCGAGGTGTCGTTCTTCAGGTTGCCGGCGGTATGCACCTGCGTCACAGCCAGCCCCTCCCGCAGCGCCCACAGGGCCGCGCGCTGGGCCTCGGATCGGGCCTGGACGGCGTCGATGGCTTCTCCGGCCTCCAGGGCGGCGCCGACGGCGGCTTCCAGGGCGGCGTCCAGGTCGAAGAACCGGCTTGCGGCGGTGAGCTCGACCAGAACCTGCCAGGGATGTTCCGCCGCGAACGGCTCGCGCCGGGCTCCACCATGCGCGAAGTGCAGGTCGAGCCCGGAACGCGGGATCAGTTCCGCGGCGGAGACGGCGTCGCCGGCCTCCTGGCGGACGCGGGCGAGAAGCTCCAGCGCCGCCGCCGGCGAGGGAACGGCGACCAGCGCCGTCGCGCTGTGCGCGGTCGCGGGAAACAGCCGCAGGGTGGCGGCCGTGACGACGCCGAGCGTCCCCTCGGTGCCGATGAAGAGCTGTTTCAGGTCGGTGCCGGCATTGTCCTTGGCGAGCGCCCGCAGCCCCTCCCACACCTGGCCGTTGGCGAGCACAACCTCCAGGCCGAGAATCTGCGCCCGGGCCATGCCGTAGCGCAGCACGTTGTTGCCGCCGGCATTGGTCGCGACGTTGCCGCCGATGCTGGAGGACAGACCGCCATGGTGGATCGCCAGCAGCCGGCCTGCATCCGCCGCCGCCGTCCGGGCGTCGGCCAGCGAAACCCCGGCCTCGACCACCATGGTCGATCCGGCGAGGTCGACCGCGCGGATCGCCCGCATCCGCTCCAGCGACAGAATGATGGCAGCACCGTCGTCCGGCGGGGTCGCGCCTTGGCAGAATCCGGTGTTGCCGCCCTGGGGGACGATCGCCACTCCGGCCTCGACGCAGGATCGAACCACGCCCGAAACCTCGGCGGTGGAGCGCGGACGGACCACGGCGAGCGCCCGGCCGGTGCGGGTGTTCAGCAGGTCGGTCTCGTAGCGGGCGCGGTCTTCCGGGGCGGACAGGACAGCATCCTCGCCGAGATCCGCCCGCAACCGGTCCAGCAGGCCGGTCACGGCCTAGGCCTGGCGTTCACGCGTCATCGCGCAGCCAGGGAACGGTGCCGATCTCGATGCCCTCGTCGGCCAGCGCCTCGCGCTCCTCGGCGGTGGTGTCGCCGTAGATGCCGCGCGGATCGGTGTCCCCGTAGTGGATCTTGCGGGCCTCCTCGGCGAACTTGCTGCCGACGTGATCGAAGTTCTCCTCGATCTTGCGGCGCAGCGTGAGGAGCTGCTGCTTCAGCGCGGCATCGTCGGTGGCGACCTGCTTCTGCTCGGGCGGCGCCGGTGGCGTGTCGCGCCGGGTGCCCTGCACGGCCGGCGCCATCAAGGCGCGCGAGACGTCGGGCGATCCGCATTCGGGGCAGGCGAGCAGGCCCGATTCGGCCTGTTTCTCGAAGGCCGAACTGTTCTGGAACCACCCTTCGAACTCATGATCGGCGGTGCAGCGCAGGCTATAGCGGATCATTGGTCTCTCAAACTCCCTGATGACTGTAATATAGCGGTCATCATCGGCCGATCCACTGTCGCGGACCGGAACCGAGCGAGCAAGGGGGCGCGATGCCCGCGACACCATCCGATCTGGCGCGGCTGGACCGCGACCACCACCTCCACCCCTTCACCGACCCGAAGGTCCTGCAGGACGACGCGCCGATTGTCATGGCGGGCGGCTGCGGCAGCACGCTGTGGGACGAGGACGGCAAGCTGTACCTGGATGCGCTCGCCGGGCTGTGGTGCGTCAATGTCGGCTACGGACGCGCGGAGCTGGCCCGGGCGGCGGCCGACCAGATCGAGCAGCTCGCCTACTACAACACCTTCTTCAAGACGACGACGGCGCCAACGGCGGCGCTCGCGGCCAGGCTGGCGGCGCTCACGCCGGAGGGTGTCGATCACGTGGTCTTCGCCAATTCCGGCTCCGAGGCGCTGGACACCATCGTGCGGTTCTGCCGGCTGTTCTGGGAACTGAGGGGCCGGCCGGAGAAATCCGTCATGATCGGCCGCGAGGAGGGCTATCACGGCTCCACCCTGGCGACCATCAGCCTTGGCGGCACGCTGGCCATGCACGCCCAGGGTGGGCTGCCACTGGAGGGGTTCGAGCATGTGAACGCGCCCTACCAGTTCCGCCACGGCGCGGCCGGCGAGACGCCGGAAGCCTTCGCCGACAGGGCCGCCGGCTGGGTCGAGCAGAAGATCCTGGCCATCGGCGCCGACCGGGTCGCCGGGGTGGTCGTGGAACCGGTGCAGGGTGCCGGCGGCGTCATCATCCCGCCGCCGGGCTACCTGGCGCGGGTGCAGGAGATCTGCCGGCGCCACGACGTGCTGTTCGTGCTCGACGAGGTGGTGAGCGCGTTCGGCCGCCTCGGTGCCTGGACCGCCGCCGGACTGTTCGGTCTGCAGCCGGACTTCATGGCGCTGGCCAAGGGCCTGTCCTCCGGCTATCAGCCGATCTCCGCCGTCATGGTCGGCAGGCGCGTCGCCGAGACGCTGATCGAGAAGAGCGGCGGTCTGTCCCACGGCTTCACCTATGCGGGCCATCCGGTGGCTGCGGCGGTGGCGCTGGCCAATCTGGAAATCATCGAGCGGGAGGGCCTGATCGCGCGGGTGCGCGACGACTTGGCCGATCATTTCGCCGCCGCCCTGTCCCGGTTGGCGGATCACCCGATGGTGGGCGAGGTGCGCTCGCTCGGCCTGATCGGCGCGGTTGAGTTGGTGCAGCAGCGCGAGCCCCGCATCCTGTACGAGCCGGAGGGCATCGTCGCGGCGGTGGTGCGCGATCAGATGCAGAACCGCGGCGTCATCGTTCGCGCCGTGCGCGACGCCCTGGTGATCGCGCCGCCGCTGGTGGTCACCCATGGGGAGATCGACCGGGTCGCCGACACGCTGCGGGACGTGCTCGACGATATCCTGGAGCAGATCGGTGTCGTCGGCGACGACCGGGCGCTGACCGAGATGACCGCCGGTGGTGGTGCGCTGAAGGGCCTGACCTGTCTCGTCACCGGCGCGTCGCGCGGGATCGGCGCCGCGGTCGCCGAACGCTATGCCGCCGAGGGCGCGCGGGTGGTCCTGGCGGCGCGGTCGCAGACCGAGCTGGACACCGTCGCCGAGCGGATCCGCCGGACCGGCGGACAGGCGGCGACACTGGTGCTCGACTTCGAGGATCCGGCCGCGACCCAGGGACTCGCGCGGCGGATCGGGGAGAAGCTCGGCCGCCTCGACGTGGTGGTCGCCAATCACGGCCTGCTGGGGCCGATCGCGCCGCTGGCGGAGGGGCCGGACGACGGTTTCGACCGGGTGATCGGCGTGAACCTGACCGCCACCTGGCGGCTGCTGCGCGAGCTGGACCCGCTGCTGCGGGCGTCGCCGTCCGGGCGGGCGCTGCTGGTGAGTTCCGGGGCGGCCCAGGGAGCGGTGCCGGACTGGGGCGCCTACGCCGCGTCGAAGGCGGGCCTGGAGGCGCTGGCCCGGGCCTATGCCGCCGAGACCAGGCTGACAAATGTGCGCGTGAACCTTGTCGATCCGGGCGAGGTACGCACATCCATGCGAGCGGCGGCGTTCCCGGATGAGGATCCGAACCGCCTGCCGAAACCGGGGGAGATCACAGGGGTTTTCGTTCGCCTTGCCAGCCCCGCCTGCGGGTTCACCGGAGCGCGGGTGCCGGCCACCGTTGAGGTTTGACCATGGCCGTTGCACCGCAGGTTCAGCCAGAGAGACTGCCGTCGACGATGGAGCCGTCACCATGGGTGGCACGGTTCGCGCCGCTGGTGCCGGAAGGCGGGAGCGTTCTCGACGTCGCCTGTGGCGACGGCCGACACGGACGCATGTTCCGCGATCGCGGCCATCCCGTCGTCGTCCTGGATCGCGACGTGATCGGTGTCAGCGACATGGCGAGCGACATCGGCGTCGAGATCGTCGCCCGCGACCTGGAGAGCGGCCGCCCCTGGCCCTTGGTGGACCGCACCTTCGCCGGCGTCGTCGTCGTGAACTACCTGCACCGGCCGCTGTTCAACGCGCTGGTCGCGGCGGTCGCACCGGGCGGCGTGCTGATCTACGAGACCTTCGCCGTCGGCAACGAGCGGTTCGGCAAGCCGAGCAATCCCGATTTCCTGCTGCATCGCGAGGAACTGCTGATCGCGGTGCGCCCGGAACTGCGGGTCATCGCCTTCGAGGATGTGGAGGAGCAGGTGCCGCGCCGGGCGATGAAGCAGCGCGTCGTCGCGGTCCGGCCGGCCTGAGCGGCCTCACGTCCCGCAGAACGTCGCCGTGACCTCTTCCTCCGGCGCCGGCGGCCGCTCGAACCGCTCCTGGCCCGGCTGATCGGTGAACGGGGTCTGGAGGACGGCGCGCAGGTCGTGCAGCGGCTCCAGATCGCCGTCGTCGACGGCGGCGTTCAGCGCCGCCTCCACCAGATGGTTGCGCGGGATATAGGCGGGGTTCGCCGACCGCATCGCCGCCTGTCGCGTGGCGTCGTCGCGCCCCTCGGCGTCGAGCCGGTCGCGCCAGAGCGCCGACCACGCGTCGAACCCGGACGCATCGCCGAACAGCCCCCGAACCGCCTCGTCCCCGCCGCCGTCGCGTGTCAGCTCCGACAGGCGCCGGAAGGTCAGCGTGAAGTCCACCTCGCCAGTCTCCATGGCGCTCAGCAGGCCATCGATCAGGTCGGCATCGCCGTCCCGGACGCTCTCCAGGCCGATCTTGGCCGCGAAAACCCGTGTGTGGGCGGCGCGGAAGCGCTCGGGGAAGGCGTTGATCACCTCCTGGGCGATCTCCAGGGCCAGCTCCTCGCTTGCGTCGATCAGCGGCAAGAGGCACTGGGCCAGGCAGGCGAGGTTCCAGTGGGCGATCCCCGGCTGATTGCCGTAGGCGTAACGCCCGGTCTGGTCGATCGAACTGTACACCGTGCCCGGATGGTAGGTGTCCATGAAGGCGCAGGGGCCGTAGTCGATGGTGTCGCCGGCGACCGACATGTTGTCGGTGTTCATCACGCCATGGATGAAGCCGACCCCCATCCATGCCGCGATCAGCTCCGCCTGCACCTCCGCCACCCGCGCCAGCAGGTCACGGTACGGCGCGTCGCCGGCGCGCAGGTCCGGGTAGTGGCGGTCGATCACGTGGTCGGCGAGCAGTCGAAGCGCGTCCTCGTCGCGCCGGGCGGCGAAGAACTGGAAGGTGCCGACCCGGATGTGGCTGCGCGCCACGCGGGTCAGCACCGCACCCGGCAGGGCGCGCTCGCGGAACACCGCCTCGCCCGTGGTCACCACGGCGAGAGATCGGGTCGTCGGAATGCCCAGCGCCGCCATCGCCTCGCTGATGATGTATTCGCGAAGCACCGGGCCCAGGGCCGCGCGACCATCGCCCATGCGCGAGAACGGCGTCGGCCCGCTTCCCTTGAGCTGGATGTCGCGGCGGCCGCCGTCCCGGCCCATCACCTCGCCGAGCAGGATGGCCCGGCCGTCGCCGAGCTGCGGCACCCAGCCGCCGAACTGATGGCCGGCATAGGCCATGGCCAGCGGCTCGGCGCCGTCGGGAATGCGGTTGCCGCCGAGGATCTGCGCCGCCGCCTCGCCGCGCAGCTGCGCCGGGTCGAGGTTCAGCTCCCGCGCCAGCCCCTCGTTCAGCAGCAGCAGGCGTGGTGCCTCCACCGGCGTCGGGTCGAGCCGGGCGTAGAACCGGTCCGGCAGGCGGGCGTAGGTGTTCTCGAAGTCGAAGAGCGCCGCGTCGGCCATGGTCGCATCCCTGGGGTCGGTGTCCCCCGATACTTGGCCCGCGGCGCGCGGGGTGCAAGTCCGCGCCTTCCGCCGCCTGGACGCGGCGCCTACACTCTGTCGAAAACCGAGGGAGGCCGCTCATGAAAATGAACAGTGCCGAGTTGGATGCCCGCCGCGACGTCGCCGCCGCCCACCGCCTGGCCGTGCTGCACGGCCTGAACGAGGGGGTGTGGAACCACATCAGCCTGATGTCCCCGGACGACCCGGACGCCATGCTGATCTCGCCGGGGCACATGCACTGGTCGCAGGTGACCGCCAGCAACCTCGCGCTGATGAACGCCAAGGGCGAGTTGATGGCCGGCGGCCCGGCGCCGATCCGCGCGGGCTGGATCATCCACTACCCGGTGCACAAGGCGCGGCCCGACGCGCGCTGCGTCATTCACGTCCACGCGCCCTACATCACCGCCATGTCGATCCGCCAGGACATGCGGTTCGAGCCGCGCTCATCGCAGCAGGCCGCCCGGTTCCACGACGACATCGTCTACTACGAGGTCTATGACGGCGTGCTCGCCGAGGAGGACGAGGGCGAGCGCATGGCCGAGACCCTGGGCGACAAGCGGGTCCTGATGCTGCGCAACCACGGCGCCCTGATCGCCACCGACAGCGTCGCGAAGGCCTATCTCGACGTCTACCAGCTGGAGCGCGCCTGCATGTACCAGCTGCTGGCGACCGCCGGCGGCGGCGAAATGGCGCTGATCCCGGAGGAGATCTGCGCCGAGATGGGTCGCCTCGCCCGCCAGGGCCAGGGACTCGGCCACTGGGAGGGCTTCAAACGCTGGGTCGCGGCGGAGCAACCCGACTACGCTCATTGAACTGCGCCCATTGATCAGAACACGAAGAACAAGAAGGAGGGTGCCTTGACCGCCCCGTATACCGGTATTTTCCCGATCGTCCCGACCCCGTTCCACGATGACGGCACCCTCGACCTGGACGGCCAGAGCCGCGTGCTCGACTGCATGATCGACCAGGGCGTGGACGGCCTCTGCATCCTGGCGAACTACTCCGAGCAGTTCCTGCTGTCCGACGCCGAGCGCGGCATCCTGCAGGACCACTGCCTAGAGCATGTCGCCGGACGGGTGCCGGTGATCTCTACCTGCAGCCACTTCTCCACCCGCATCGCGGTCGAGCGCTGCGTGCGGGCCCAGGCGCAGGGAGCGGCGATGGTGATGATGATGCCGCCCTATCATGGCGCCCTGCTGAAGGCCGGCGACCAGGGGGTGTTCGAGCATTTCGCCGCCCTCTCCGAGGCGATCGACATCCCGATCATGATCCAGGACGCGCCGTTGAGCGGCGTGACCCTGCCGATCCCGCTGCTGGCGCGCATGGCCCAGGAGCTGCCCAATGTCAGCTACTTCAAGATCGAGACGCCGGGGACGGCGGCCAAGCTGCGGGCCCTGATCGAGGCGGCCGGCCAGTACATCGACGGCCCGTTCGACGGCGAGGAGGCGATCACGCTGCTGGCCGATCTCGATGCCGGGGCCACCGGCACCATGACCAGCGGCCTCGCCTGCGAGAAGATCCGGCCGATCGTCACCGATTTCCTGGCCGGCGACCGCGCGGCGGCGGAGGCGCAGTACAACCGCATGCTGCCGCTGATCAACTTCGAGAACCGGCAGTGCAACCTGCGCGCCTGCAAGACCGTCATGATGGCCGGTGGCGTCATCAAGTCCGACTTCGTGCGTCACCCGCTGGAGCCGCTGCATCCGCAGACCCGCGAGACCCTGCTGGCCATGGCGGAGGACCTGGATCTGCTGGCCTATCGCTGGGGCAGGTAAGCGGGCACCATGGCCCCGAGCAACCGGAAGGATCGGCCATGGCCCGCGTTCCCTATCTCTCGCCGGAAGACCTGCCGCCCGAGCATCGCGACCTTCTGAAGCGCCCGATCACCCTGCACCGGGCGCTGGTGAACAGCCCCGGCATGGCGCGGGCGTTCGGGACGCTGGGCGGTCATATCCGCTACGGCAGCACGCTGGACCCGCGCCTGCGTGAACTGGCGATCATCCAGGTCGGCTACCTGACCCGCAGCGCCTACGAGTATTCGCACCACTGCCGTCTCGGGATGGAGCAGTTCGGCGTCAGCGAGGCGGACATCCACGGCATCACCCGCGAGACCGAGGGCGGCGAGGGCGGGTTCGGCGAGATCGAGACGGCGGTGCTCCGGGCCGCGCGGGAGATGACCACCGACCTGGCGGTGAGCGACGCCACCTTCGCGGCGCTGGAGGCGCGGATGGAGCGGGCTGACCTGATCGACCTGATCGTCACCATCGGCTTTTACTGCGGCGTTGTGCGCATCCTGGGCAGCCTGGAGATCGACGTGGAGGACGACTACGCGCCGTGGCTGCAGCGGTTCCCGCTGCCGGCCTGATGAGGGGCCGCTTCCGCAACCACGGATAGCTCCCGCATACCCCCGATGATATAGATCCGTCGCCGTTTTCGAAACACAGCAGAGTGACCGCGATGTTTGATCTAGAGCGCGTCGATCCGTTCTTCATCCGGGTAATGCAGAACGCGCCGCCTCCTGTCTCTCAGGCGGTCGGAGAAGCGATCCGCGTCGTGCTCGATGACGGTCCGGACGCCGCGATCTCGGTGTTGCAAGCCGGCCGCGCTCAGATTTCCACCGACGACCCGGCTCAGAAGATCCTGTCGAGCCTGCAGGTCGGGATCGAGGCAGTTCGCCGGCTGAAGGATGTCGATCCCGATGCCGCGTACGAGCGGATCTGGAACAAGCCGATCAAAGCCGACGGCACGTCAACCGACGGCAAGCAATATGCGCTGAGCCAGGCAACACAGGTCGCCGTCGTAAACGAAATGCGCCGCCAGATCGTCGAGCGGGCGCGGGTTCAGGCGATGTGTCCATGTTGCGGGTCGCCGCTTCCGACGGCCGAGGCGATGGCGCCGCTGGTCATGATGGACCAGCAGCTTGGCCACTTGAACCTGTATGTCGACATGGCTTCGCTCCAGTCGATGATGCGACAAGATCCGAACGTGACAGAAATCGACCTGGCATCGGTCGACCAGATCTGCACGATCCTGGCCAAACGGTCGGGTCTCGCGATTCCGGTGGCGATTTGCTCCTGCTGCGGCAATCCGGCTCTCGCCTTCCATTTCGACCCCCAGAAACTCCACAGTTTCTACGCTGGCGACGCCCCGGACGAAGCGTTTGAACAGGGGCACAACGAGAGGTTCGTCGCGCTGATAGGCCGGGCGATGTACCCGCACTGGCTGGTTGCCAGGACCGGGATCGGGCCCGGCGCGCGCGTCTTCGACTTCGGATGCGGTCCGGGCACGATGCTGAAGCACCTGACCATGTTCGGGGTGGAGGCGCATGGTTTGGACCTCGACCGTTTCCGGATTCACTATGCCCGCAAGGTCCATGGCCTGGAGAATGCCATGGATTCGCTGGACGCCTACGAGGCCCTGCCAGCGCGCACCTTCGACCTCGTGATGTCCAGTCACACCTTGGAGCACGTCACGTCGATGGATGCGCATTTCCGCCGGCTCTGCGATCTGGTGAAGCCCGGCGGACATCTTGCGGTCGCCGTCCCGAACGGAGAGCTTGCAGGTCGCCGCAAGCCGGACGGTCCGGTGGTGTACCCGATGCTGGGCGGCGATCATGTGAGCGCGCTGACACCCGACGCGCTCGAGCGGCGGTCGACTGCGGCCGGCTTGGAGACTGTGGTGATCCATCGCGGCCCGCAGAAGATCGCCGACCCCGCTTTTGATATGAGCCTGCGGGATCGCATCACCGGCGCGCCGATATGGACCGAGGCAGAAGCCGACTTCGTTCTGCTGGCGCGCCGGCCGTCCTGATCCGGGGCCCCGCACCCGTTATCGGAGACAGGGGGGGACTGTCATGCGGCTTGAGGACAAGGTCGCGGTCGTGGTCGGCGCCGGTCAGCAGGCGGGCGAGACCATGGGCAACGGCCGGGCGGTGGCACTGCGCTTCGCCGAGGAGGGGGCCAGGGTCCTCGCCGTCGACAAGGACGCGGAGTCCGCAGCCGAGACCGTCGCGATGATCGCCGCCAGGGGCGGGACCGCGTCGGCCCTGACCGCCGACATCACCGACGAGGATCAGTGCCGGGCGATCGCGGCGACCTGTGTCGAGCGGTACGGGCGCATCGACATCCTGCACAACAACGTCGGCCGTTCCCAGGGCGACCGGCCGACCACCGAGATCGACATGGCGGTCTGGGACCAGCTATTCGAGATGAACCTCAAGGGGATGGTCATGACCTGCAAGCACGTGCTGCCGGTGATGCGGGCCCAGGGGTCGGGCGTGATCCTTAACGTCTCCTCGACCGCCTCGATCAGCGGCCGCGCGGACCCCGGGGCGCGCAGCGGGGTCGCCTACAAGACCAGCAAGGGCGCGGTGAACACGCTCACCCATCACCTAGCGGTGGAGAACGCGGAGTTCGGCGTGCGCGCCAACGTGATCCTGCCGGGGCTGATGGACACGCCCATGGCGATCGAGCGTCGGGCGCGCGAACGCAGTGTCGACCGCGACACCGTCCGCCGCGAGCGCGATGCCCGGGTCCCGCTCGGCGGGCGGATGGGAACGGCCTGGGACGTGGCCAATGCCGCCGTGTTCCTTGCCTCCGACGAGGCGGCCTATGTCACCGGTCTGGTCATGCCGGTGGATGGCGGGCTGACGGCGATCCGGGGGTAGCGGAACCGCATTTCAAGGCGCCAGCAGATGATTGTCGTGGGCCGCAACGCCACCGGTGGTGAACCAGAGCGCTGACAGCCTGTCGCGGTCGGCGGCGATGTGGCCGATCCGGCCGGTGCCGGTCGATACGCGAAACCCGCCCGCGCGATGCCCGGTCGCAATGCCGCAGCCGTCTTCCGCCGCGATCACGCCGAGCGGCCGCCCGTCCTCGACCGCCCAGAAGGCGAAGAACCCGCCGCGCGGGAACCCGGCGCCGACCACCTTGCCCAAGGGGTCCATTGCCACGTCGCCGCAATAGCCGCGGGCTTTGAGCGTTACCGCGTCCGGGAGGTGGAGCAGCCGGGTCTCGCGGCGGCGGGTGCGCAGGCATATCAACGGGGTCTTCTCGCCCTCCGGTCCCTGGTCCTGCATTGCGACGCAGACGATCTCCGGCCCGGCGGCTAGATGGCGCATGCTGAGCTTGTGCAGGTCCGCCGGTAGCGTCAGCACGGTGTCGAGTATGTCACGCGCCGGGTCGAACAGCGCGAGCGACGGCGCCATGGTCGGAATGTTCAGCTTGGCGCGTCCACTGTCCGGATGGGTCAGGATGCCGCCATTTGCGATCCAGATTCGCTCGGAGCCGGCGGCGCGGGCGGCGTCGTGGGGGCCGATGCCGGCGCTGTCGACCTCGCCGATTCGCCGGTAGCCGGTCGACGTGTCCCAGATCCCGATGACGCCGCGTTCCTCGTCGAAGGCGTTCTCGGTCGTGTACAGCAGCCGCCCGTCGCCGGAAAAGGCGGCGTGCCCGCAGAAGTGCCGGTTCTCGGGCGGTTCAAAACGGGCCTGGACGGCGCCGCTGCGGCGGTCGATGACAAAGCCAAATCGCCCGGGCCGGCGGGCCAAGATGACAAGCTCATCGGTCCCGGGCCGCCGCGTTATGCCGTGACCGCGCGCCGGTAGGGGCTCGGCGAACACCGGTGCGCCTCTGGCGTCCACGCCCACGATCGCAAAGGTACCGTCCTCCAGCATCGCCGTCGTGACCATGGTCGGCAGGCCTGCGAACGCTGTGCAAGGCGCCGTGACTAGGACGGCGGTGGCGGCGAGGAAATCGCGCCGGGACAGGGCGTCTGTCAGCTCAGTCTCCATCCAGGCTATTGAATCCGGCCGAGATGCCGAGCGCTGGGCCGACCCGCTGCGTCAGGAGCGCCTTTAGGGCGGAGACCTGGATGGCCAGCTCCTCCAGATGCGCGCGCTGCTCCGGGTCCGACACCGCCTCGGCGAGTGGCAGAGTCACCGCACGAGCCGTCTGTCCGGTCAGTCGGAAGGCCCGGGCCATGAGATCGGCAAGCTCAACCTCGCCGCGATGGCGAAGCGCATGGTCCACGCTGCTGCCGTCCCCGCCGTATGACGCCGCGACCGCCGCGATATCGGCGCGGATCAGGTCCATCGACAGCCCGCTTCTCCAGGCTTCCGCGCGCTTCGGTCGGGCGACGGCGAGAGAGTCGCCGAGCGGGCGGGCGAGCCGCAGCCGCACGATGCCTTCGAGCGAGGAGACCGCGCCTGTCATCAGCGCCGTCAGGGATTCGGCATGTGATGAGTAGACGGCGGTCGTGGCGCCTGGCGCGACCAGGGTCGCGCGAAATGGCGTGTCCCCCTCCGTCCATGCCGACACGACCTCGGCCGCGATGGTGTGAAGATTGGCGGCGATGGCCTGGGCGATCGGGCAATCGTTGGTGCCTCGGCCGGCGTGGATCACCCGCTCGAGCGCTGGGAAGCCCTGGACCGCCACGCTGGCCTCGGCGATCGCGGGCGTCCCTCCCGCCGCCCGCAAGGCCGCCAGTTCCCGGCCGGTGCGGTTGCGGGTGTCCGGCCAGAACTGGACGCGGAACTGGCGGTCGAAATAGGTGATCGGGCCCTTGACGACATGGCGCGCGCCGGCCCAAGTGATCCAGGCATCGGCGAAGGCGCCGAATACCGCGTCGGTGGCCAGGGAACCGGAGGCACAGGCGGCGTCGACGGTTTCCGACAACCCGCGGGTCGCCGCCTCGAACCCCCTATAAGCCGGGATCACCTGGGTATCGATGAGGTCACGCACCAGCGCCTCCGATGAATCGGCGTGCGCCCTGGAAGGAGCGGTCACCAGCGCTATGGCCAGGAAGACGGTTCGAATTCCCAATGGTCGCATCGGCCGGCCCCTACAGCGAGTTGACATAGGCGACCAGCGCGTCGCGATCCGCCGTGTCGAGCTTAGTGACGCGGTCGCGGGCCGCCTGGGCCTCGCCGCCATGCCACAGGATTGCCTCCAGGATCGAGCGGGCCCGCCCGTCATGCAGGAAGTAGGTATGGCCGTTGACCGTCTCGGTCAGGCCGATTCCCCAGAGCGGCGGCGTGCGCCACTCGTGGCCGTCGGCATCGCCCTCCGGGAGGCCGTCCGCGAGGCCTGGACCCATGTCGTGCAGCAGCAGGTCAGTGAAGGCGTGGATCTCGTGGCCGGCCAGCGCGGGATCGTCGGCATCGGCGGCGGTGGTCAGGCTCGGCCGGTGGCAGGCGGCGCAGCCGGCATCCGCGAACACCTGTGCACCCCGCACCACGGCGGGGTCGGTCATGTTGCGCCGCGAGGGCACCGCCAGATGCTGAGAGTAGAAGGTCACCAGCTTCAGCATGGTCTCGCTCACTTCCAGGCCGGTGGCCTCGCTGCCGCCATCGGGGGCGGTGCGACACTTGGCTTGGGTCGTGGTGCAGTCGCCGGCGCCATCCGGGAACGCGACGGTGGAAAGGCCCATGTCGCCGAGGAAGGCGGCGGCGGCCTGCTGGCGCAGGGTCGGCTGTCCGGCCTTCCAGCCGAAGCGGCCGAGCTGCGTGGCGCCGGTCTCCACGTTGGTGACGATCGCGGCCCGGCCGGAGATGCCGTCGCCGTCGGCATCCTCGGGATCGGCCCAGGATGTGATCTGCGCCGCCGGCACCGCCTCCAGCAGGCCGAGGCCGATCATCGGCGGGGCGATTCGGGGCGACAGGCGGGTGGCGGCGTCCATCGCGCCGTAGCCGAGTTCGGTCACCGTCCAGTCGGGGCGGCGCAGCGACACAATCGTGCCGTCGCCGAGGGTGACCGGTACCTCCGTCCAGGTCACGTGCGGCCGCCCCTCGATCGCGACGCCGGCGATCGCGAAATCCTGCAGCTGACCGCCGTAGACCGGATCGGGGCGCGCCGTCCGCGGGCCGGTCGGGATGCCGAGACGCAGCAGCAAAGAGACGGCGTTGTCTTCCGGCCAGTTGGCGGCGGGCGGGTGGCCGCGACCGTCCTTCAGATGGCAGCGCTGGCAGGCGCGGGCGTTGTATAGCGGGCCGAGGCCGTCGGAGGAGCGGGTCGAGGCGGGGGCGGTGACCCAGAGCTTCTTGAAGATGCCGTTGCCGACCTTGAAGTCGAGCTCCTTCTCGAATGCCAGGGTCGTCGACGAATGCGAGAAAGCGTTGCCGTCCGGGGTGCGCCGGGAGGTGGCTTCGCCGGCGGGACGGCTCGCGGCCGGGTCGGCCACCGAGTCGCAGGCCAAGGTAGACAGGAGAGCGGTGCCGACGAGACCGGTCAGGAGGGCGACACACATCGCCCGGGTCACTTGGGAGCGTCGCATCACGGGAAATTCCGATCCGGGTCGGGAAAAGGGGCGGCCCGTTTCCGGACCGCCCAAGTTGCCATGCTTCGACTAGAGAGTGGTCGCGTCAATCCCGGTTACTGAAAATCAGCGGCGGGATTGTCCAAGCTGTCCGACCCCTCGAAGGAGAGGCCGTCCAGCCCGAGCGCCGCGACCGCGCGCTCGATCTCACGTGTCTGCGCCAGAAGGGCGCCGATGGCGGCATCGACCCGGGCGTTGCCGGCCGTGTTCCCCTCGGCGATCTGCTGGTCGTAGGCCTCGCCGCGCTCGGCGGCCATGGCCATGTCGGTCATCCTGGCCATGGTGATGTCCAGGGCCGTGGACAGGGTCGCGTCCAGGTCGGCATCGGCGGCGGCGACGAGGTCGGAGACGCTCGCGCCCTCGACGACGCTGCCGTCGATCCGCACGTACCGGCCCGCGTAGACATTCCGGATGCCGAGCGCGTCGTAGTAGTGCGACCAGTGGGTGTTGTCGGCGAAGCAGTCATGCTCCTCCTCGGGATCGTGCAGCAGCAGGCCGAGCTTCATGCGCTCGCCGGCGAGTTCGCCGTAGGAGAGGCTGCCCAGCCCGGTCAGGATCATGGCGAGGCCGCCCTTGCCGCCGGCCTCCATCACCGCGGCGCGGGCGGCTCCACCGTCGGCCCAGTGCGCCACCATCTCCTCCAGATCGGCGATCAACAGGTCGGTCGCGACCTTGAGATACTGGGCGCGGCGCTCGCAGTTGCCGTTGGTGCAGTTGGCCGTGTCGTAGTCGGTATGCGGTCGCGCGCCGGCGCCTGGTCCGGTGCCGTTCAGGTCCTGGCCCCAGAGCAAGAACTCAATGGCGTGGTAGCCGGTCGTCACATTGGCTTCGACCGCGTCGAGCTCATGCAGGTCCTGGATCACCGCCATCGTGATTTCCGGCGTCTCCAGGGTGCGGCCACCGAGCTTAAGCGACGCGTTCGCGATGATGTTGGCGGTGAAATATGGATTCTCGTCACTGGCGTCGCCGTAGCGGCCGCCATCCACATAGTCGATCAGCCCCTCGTCGAGCGGCCAGGCATTCACCTTGCCTTCCCATGCGTCGACGATCGGGTTGCCGAACCGGTAGGCCTCGGTCTGCTGGTACGGCACGCGGGCCACCTTCCAGGCGAGCTTGGCCGCCGCGTGGCTGCCGGCCGAGGGGGCGGCGACGAAAGCGTCGATCGCGCCCTGGAGCCGCTGCGCCGCGAGGAGCGAGTCCTCATAGGCGGCGTGGGCGATATCGGCATAGGTCGTGAGCACGGCCTCGCTCGAAGGGGCGGCGGCGTGGGCCGATATCGGCACCATCCCGAGGGCCATGAAGCCCGCCAGTACAGATCGTCTCATCAAGGTTCCTCTCGGTCTTCCGGCCTTGCCAGGCGATTTTCGCTGGCGTCGCGTTGGCGTCTGACCAAATTGATATTGCAAACCATTCGCAGTTGCAATAAGAATTTTGAGAATGATTCGCATTAATGGGGCGAACTCCTCGGAGGATGGAGCGATGGTGAAGAGTGATGTCGGATTGACGCGCCGCCGGCCGGGCGGCGCGTTCCATGACCACAGTCGATGTGGGGCGTTGATTTGCTGAAATGCAACGTTATAACATTACATATCTGATCTTGGGCGCTCACGCGGTGCGTCCGACCCAACCAACCGTCTGAAGACAGTCTTAGGGCAGCGGCAAACCGGCCGGTCACCCGAATGGACAAACTGATCCTCGTGGAGGGGGAACATGAACAGATCTACAGGTTCGACCTATTGGCGGCGGATCGGTGCCGCCACGTCCGCCGTCGCGCTCCTGACCGTCGCAATGCCGGCGGTCGCCGCCGAACGGCTGTCGATCGGCGTCGGCGGCGAGTACACCCAGTATTTCGGGTTCGCCGACAACGAGACCGATACCGGCGACTTCACCGGTTTCGACGCCAAGGCCGACGGCGTGCTGACCTTCGGCGGCGAAACCACGCTCGACAACGGCATCTCCTTCGGCGTGGACGTCGGACTGAAGACCGAGTCGGCCGGTGACGATCAGATCGACGGCACGATCATGTACATCGAGGCCGAGGCCGGGCGCCTGGAGATCGGCCAGACCGACAGCGTCGCCGCGGTCATGCACTACTCGGCCCCGGATGTCGGCTTCGGCATCAACGACAGCGACCTCTCGGACTGGGTGGTCAACCCGTCGGGTGGCGACGCGGACTCGGCGTTCCAGTCGACCTACCTGTATCTCGGCGAAGATCAGGCGACGAAGGTCAACTACTTCACGCCTCGCTTCGCCGGCATCCAGCTCGGTGTTTCCTACATCCCGGAGTTCGAGCGCGACAGCAACGCTCAGCCGGCCGGCGACACCTACCGTGACGGCTTCGCGTTGGGCGCCAACTTCGTGCAGGAGTTCGGGGACGGCGAGGTGGCGATCGCCGCCGGCTACCTCTTCGCCGAAAAGCCCGACGGCGTCGGGACGGCGGGCAGCGATGCCGAGGGCTTCAGCCTCGGCGCCAACCTGACCTATGCCGGATTCACGGTCGGCGGGTCCTTCGCCACGACCGACGGCAATCCCGGAGGTGGCACCGACACCGCGACCTCGTTCGACGGTGACGGCTTCGACATCGGCGTCGCCTACGCGTTCGGCGATGCGTCCGTTTCGCTGTCCTACTACCAGGGATCGGTCGAGGACAGCGTCGCCACGGCCGGCGACAGCGAGCACGCCACCGTCATGCTGTCGGGCGCTTACGACCTCGGCCCGGGGGTGACCGTTCTCGGTTCGATCTTCCGCAGCGAGTTCGAGGCGGATGGCGGCGACGACAATGAGGGCTGGGCGGCCCTTACCGGCGTCACGCTGGAGTTCTGATTGTCGAGAGCGCTGGCCCCGGCAGCGTCCGGGGCCGGCGTGTCAGTCCATCAGGGCATCTTCGCCAGCGCCTGCGCCAGGTCCTCGGTCAGGTCGTCCGGGTGCTCGAGGCCGATCGACAGGCGGATCACCCCGTCGGTGATGTCGCAGTCCAGCCGCTCGGCCACCGGCAGCTTGGAGTGGGTCGTCGTCGCCGGATGGCAGGCCAGCGATTTGGCGTCCCCGAGATTATTCGACAGGTCGATCACGTCGAGCGCGTCGAGCACCGCGAACGCGTTCTCCTTGCCGCCGCGCACCTCCATGGTGACCAGGCTGCCGAACCCGGTCATCTGCCGGGTCGCGAGGGCGTGCTGCGGATGGTCGGTCCGGCCCGGATAGCGGACCTGCAGGACATCCGGATGGGCCGCCAGACAGTCGGCGACGGTGGCCGCCGTGGCGCTCATCCGGTCGACCCGAAGCTCCAGCGTCTCCAGCGACTTGGCCATGACCCAGGCGTTGAACGGGCTCATCGACGGGCCGGTGTTGCGGTAGAACGGGATGAAGCTCTCCGTCATCCAGGCCTTCGAGGCCAGCACCGCCCCGCCCAGGCAGCGGCCGTGCCCATCGATATGCTTGGTGGCGGAATACACCACGATATCGGCGCCAAGCGCGAGCGGGCGCTGGAACAGCGGCGTGGCGAAGACGTTGTCGACGATGACCAGCGCCCCCGCCGAATGCGCCATGTCCGCGACGGCGGAGATGTCGACCAGGTCGAGCATCGGGTTCGACGGGCTCTCCAGCAGCACCGCCTTGGCCGGTCTCGACAGCGCCGCCTCCCAGGCGGCCAAGTCTGTGCCCTTCACGAACTCGGTCTCGATACCCCAGGTCGGCAGGATCTTGGCGACGATGTGGTGGCAGGAGCCGAACAGCTCGCGCGCGGCCACCACCCGGTCGCCGGTCCGCAGCTGGCAGGCGAGCGACGCAAACACCGCCGCCATGCCGGTCGCCGTGGCCCGGCACATCTCCGCGCCCTCGAGGGCGGCCAGCCGGTTCTCGAACACCGAGACCGTCGGGTTGCCGTAGCGCGAATACATGTAGACGTCGTTCTTGCCCTTGAACGCGGCCTCGGCCTCGGCGGCCGAGTTGAAGACGAAGCCGGAGTTCAGGTAAAGCGCCTCGGCCGTCTCGTTGTTCGGGCTGCGGGCGAGGCCGGCGCGTACCAGGCTGGTGGCGCGGCGCCGGGGCGTGTCGGTGGAGGTCAACGCGTCGCTTCCTTCGATTGCGGCGGCAGGAATTCCGGCAGAACGACGGCCTGGGAGACGATCACGCCGTCCGGTCCGTGGGTGATCCCCGGCGAGCCGTACAGCACGTAGCCGTCCTTCAGGGCGTCACCGACGCGCACGCAGAACGCGGCATCGTCGGCGCCGGTGAGCAGGCGGTAGATCTTCCGGTCGGCCATTGGTCGGCCCTCAGCCCTGCTGCCAGGGCAGGCCGCTGGCGCGCCAGCCGGAGACGGTGTTGCGGTGACCGGCGTCGTCCTTCGGGCCCTCGAAGCCGTCGGAGATGTTGCGGCAGTCGGCGAAGCCGGCCTCGGTCAGCGCGATCGCGGCGCTGCGGGAGCGCTGGCCCGAGCGGCACAGGATCAGCACCGGCGCGTCCTTCTCGGCGATCGCCTGGCGCACGGCCTCGACGAACCCGCCGTTCGGCGCCATCCCGGGGAAGGTTTGCCAGGAGATCAGCACCGGGTCGCGGCCCAGGGAGGCCAGGTCCGGACGGCCGACGAAGTTCCATTCCGCGTCGGTGCGCACATCCAGCAGCACCGCCCTATCGTCGCTCTTCAGAATCTCCATCGCCTCGACGCTCGTCACGTCGCCGGCATAGCCGTCGCCCGTCATCGTCCGGTCCTCATTTGGTTGGGAGAAAATCCATAGCCCGTGGGGGGACGAACGACAACAGTCCCGAATCGGCACCTTGCCGGCCGGTTCGCGGGGCCCCTAACCTTGCTGACGAAACCGAGAGCCGGACCGGCCGGTCATGGCTGGACGACACCAGGGAGAGCCGCGCCCGAGATGGATACACCGGTGTTCCTCGCCCCGGAGCGAGCGGTCGCCCGCTGGATCGACGCCTTCAACGCGGCCATCGAGGCCCGTGGGGCGGATCGGATCGCCGAGCTGTTCGACGCCGACAGCCACTGGCGCGACACGGTGGCCCTGACCTGGACCCTGAAGACCGTCAGCGGGCGCGAGCGGATCGCCGGCGACGTCGCCGACCGCGCCGCCGAGAGGCGGGTGCGGGACATGGCGCTCGACGGCGACCGGTCCCCGCCCCGGGTGGTGCGGCGGGCCGGCGCGGAGGTCGTCGAGGCGTTCCTGACCTTCGAGACCGATATCGGGCGCTGCGCCGGGTTGCTGCGGATGAAGGTTGGCCGGGCGCGCGCCTGGACCCTGCTGACCGCGCTGGAGTCGATCCGTGGCCACGAGGAAGCGGTCCTGCGCGAGGCCCGGGACGAGCCGGCGTTCTCCCGCACGTTTCACGGTCCCAACTGGCTCGACTGGCGGCGGGAGACGGCCTCATACGCGGATCGCGACCCGGCGGTACTGGTGGTCGGCGGCGGCCATGGCGGGATCACGGCGGCGGCCCGGCTCGGCGAGCTCGGGATCGACACCCTGATCGTCGACCGCATGGCCCGGATCGGCGACAACTGGCGGCTGCGTTATCACGGGCTGAAGCTGCACAACACGCTGCACAGCAACCACCTGCCCTACATTCCGTTCCCCGAGACCTTCCCGTCCTACATCCCCAAGGACCTGATCGCGAACTGGCTCGAGTTCTATGTCGATGCCCTGGCGATCAACTTCTGGACCCGCACCAGCTTCGATGGGGCGACGTGGGACGAGGCGGCGCGGTGCTGGGTCGCGCGCCTGACGCTGGCGGACGGGACGGTGCGGGAGATGCGCCCGCGCCACATCATCATGGCGACCAGCGTCAGCGGCACGCCGAGCATCCCCGAGATCCCGACGATCGAGACCTTCCAGGGCAAGGTGCTGCACTCCAGCGAGTTCGGCGACGGGGCGGAATGGAAGGACCGGCCGGTGATGGTGTTCGGCACCGGCACCAGCGCCCACGACATCGCCCAGGATCTGCAGGGCAACGGCGCCCGCGTCACCATGGTGCAGCGCAGCCCGACCCTGGTCGTGAACATCGAGCCCAGCGCCCAGCTCTATGACGGTGTTTATCTCGGCCCCGGCCCGTCGCGGGACGACCGCGACCTGATCAACCTGTCGGTCCCGCTGGCGCTAATGAAGACGGCGCACCGGGAGATCACCGACCGGGTGAAGGAAATCGACAAGCCGCTGCTCGACGGGTTGGAGAACGCCGGATTCCGCCTCGACTTCGGCGAGGACGGCACTGGCTGGCCGCTCAAGTACCGCACGCGCGGCGGCGGCTACTACTTCAACATCGGCTGCTCGGAGCTGATCGCCGACGGCCGGATCGGCCTGATCCAATACGCCGATATCGCGCGGTTCACGGCGGACGGCGTCGCCTTGAAATCGGGCGACGAACGGCCCGCCGAACTGATCGTGCTGGCGACCGGGTACAAGAACCAGGACCACATGGTGCGCCTGCTGTTCGGAGAGGCGGTGGCGGACCGGGCCGGTCCGGTCTGGAACTTCGATCCCGACACCCAGGAACTGCGCAACATGTGGATGCCGACGGGCCAGCCGGGACTGTGGTTCACCGGCGGTGCGTTCTCGCAATGCCGGATCTATTCGAAGTACCTCGCCCTGCAGATCCAGGCGCGGGAGCTGGGGCTGGTTTAGGTTGACAGGCTTTCCCGCGTCTCGAACACCATCGGCGCCATCTGGTCGACGTTCCGGCCGGCCCAGTCGCGGGTCGGGATGCTGGCGAACGACCGCTCCTGCGCCGCCTGCAGCTCGGTCAGGGCGGCGCGCAGGTCGATGGTCGTGACCTCGCCCTCCTTCACCACCTGGGTGCCGTCGACGAACACGTCGCGGATGCCCCGGTCGGTTGCGGCGTAGATCAGCGAGCGGATCGGCTCCCGCACCGGCATCATCGACGGCGCCGTCAGGTCGACGCAGACTAGGTCGGCCCGGGCGCCGACGGCCAGCTTGCCGATGTCGTCCCGGCG
>Ga0207422_1002763_pt1 | contig 21231 bp, 17 predicted proteins | sample MarCyaLeptolynsp_FD_187757 | JGI IMG/M metagenome (GOLD analysis project Ga0207422, IMG submission 187757) | Marine cyanobacterial communities from Panama - species 1 Leptolyngbya sp. (SPAdes) | ecosystem: Environmental > Aquatic > Marine > Unclassified | place: Panama: Panama City | collected... | reverse complement strand
TGACTCTGGATGGTCCGTCCGGCCCGCGTGCGGGCAAAGCGATGCAGTCGCTTGGCATCGTCGAGCAGGCCAGCGTAGCGGTGGACGAGCATGGCCTCGTCGCTTGGGTCGGACCGCACGATGCGGTTCCCGAGGCGCATCGCGATGCGGAGGTCATCGACTGCCGCGGCAAGACGGTCATGCCGGGACTCGTCGATCCACACACCCACGTCGTGTGGGGCGGCGACCGACGCGCCGAGCTCGAGATGCGGCTGGCTGGTGCGGACTACGAGGAGATCTTCGCAGAGGGCGGCGGCATTCTGTCCAGCGTTCGTCAGACTCGAGACGCACGAGAGGATGATCTGTACGCCCAGACCGTCACACGAGTTCGGCGGATGCGGCGGGCGGGGACGACCACCTTCGAGATCAAGAGTGGCTACGGCCTCGATACCGAGACCGAGCTTCGGCAGCTTCGCGTTGCGAGACGGCTCCGTGCGGCCGGGTTCCGCGTCAAGACGACCTGCCTCGCCGCGCACGCCATTCCCCAAGAAGCGCGGACAGGGGGCGCAGAAGGCCGTACCCGGTTCGTGCAGTCGATCTGCGAGGACATCCTGCCCGCGGTTGCCGACAACAAGCTCGCCGACTACGTCGACGTCTTTTGCGACCGCGGAGCCTTCACGCCGGAGGAGTCACGGCGTGTGCTCACCACCGCCAAAGCGCTCGGCTTCCCGCTGAGGGTCCACGCCAACGAGTTCGGGCACACGGGCGGGGCGATGCTCGCGGCGGAGCTCGGGGCAGCCTCTGCGGATCACCTGCTGCATCTCAACGACGACGAGCGTACGGCGCTGCGCGAGGGCGGGGTGGTGGCGACCCTGCTGCCCGGGACTTCGCTGGTGCTCGGCAAACCCTATGCGGACGGGCGCAAGCTGATCGAAGCGGGCGTTCCGGTTGCGGTGGCAACGGATTGCAACCCGGGCAGCTGCGCGCTGGAGAACCTTCGGATGATTCTCGGATTGGCATGCTACGGCAATCGACTCTCACCTGCCGAAGCCGTGTGCGCCGTGACCCACAATGCCGCCGCGTCGCTCGGGCTCGACGACGAAGTCGGCTCGTTGGTGCCGGGCCGTAGCGCCGACGTGCTCGTGCTCGACACGCCCGACTACCGCGACCTCGTCTATCACGCAGGTTCTCCCCTCGTGAGCGCCGTTTACCAGGGCGGCGAGTTGGTCACTTAGCGTTGACTTCTCGGCGTCGGCCCCCGCTACGATCGGAGCATGCCGGCCCTTGCGCTCGCTCTGCCGCTCGTCGTCGGATTGGCCGCGCCGGCGCCCCGCCCCGACCCACGCCGTTTGGGCGTGGAGGCGCCCAAGGGTCCCGATGGTCTGCAGCTTCGGCGAACGCCGAGCGGCGGTTTTCGCCATCGCGATCGAGAGGCAGGGTTTGAGGCGACGATCCATCCGGACGGCGAGGTCACGTTTCGCAACCTTGCCCGCGGCTCGATCAAAACGAACCTGACGCCGGACGACGACGGAACCGTCGCGAGTTTGTTTCGTGGACCGGCGTCACCCGTGCCGCGCTTTGGCGACGAGACCGGCAACGCGCCGATCGACTGGGGACCGTACGGCGCGCCGACGATCCTGTTCAAGGTCGGGGTGCGGGCCGCGATTCCGGGGCTGGCCGACATGGTCGCCCGGAGCGGTCGCATCTCGGCCAAGCGTGCGTTCCTTCAACAGACGGAAGATCTTCGGGAACGCCTGGCTCGCAGTGCGACCAAGCAACGTCTTCAGCAAGCGCTGGTTCGGTTGCCGCAGCATCTGATCGCGGTCTGGAGCGACGAGACTCACACCTTCGCCGAACGCCGCGTGATGCTGTTCGAGCTCTGGGACGAGGCCGAGGAAGAGGATCGAGACGAGCCAACGCCGCCGTCGGGCGGCGTGTCGATGGGAGCAGTGTCTGCGACGTTGCCCGTTGAAGCGGTACCGGACCGCGCGGGTCTCGATGCCGACGCGCGTCGCCGAGCCGCCGGGGAACGAGCCCGTCGACGGATCGAGGCCTTCATCTCGAAGGTTGCCCCGTCTGGGTCCGAGCACGCATTCTCGCCCGCCGAGCTCGAGCGTCTCAACGCCCGCCGACGTAGCCGCCAGCGCTTCGACCCGTACCGCTCCCCCGAGCGGCAGTGAGCGCCTTTACCAATCCCTGCGGCCGTGACCAGGTTTGCTCACGTTTCGGGCGCACGCTCAGATCATGGGGTAGGCTGAGCCCGACTTGGGCAACGCAGGTCTAGAAGAGCTCGGCATCGTCGACGACGGTGAGAGCGACGAGGCGTCGGAGGACAAGGCCGACAACGGCGTCGTCTCGGGCGAGATCGAGCTCGGCGGCGAGGACTACACGCGCTCGCTGATCAAGGCGCTCAAGCACATCAGCCTCTTCGATGGGCTGTTGCCCTTGCACCTGGAGCGCATCGCCGCCCTGGTGCAGGAGATCCACTACAAGCGCAACATGCCCGTGTTCAAGCACGGCGACGAGGGCGATGGGCTGTACCTCATCATGGCCGGGTCGATTCGGATCAGCCGATCGGTCTCGGGTATGGGCGAGGAGGCGCTCGCGATCCTCAAGCCAGGGATGTACTTCGGCGAGATGTCGATCGTGGACGACGACGTGCCGCGCTCAGCGGACGCGATTGCCCACGAGGATTCGCGCCTGCTCAAGCTTCCGAAGGACGACCTTCGCGACTTGATGTTCGTCGACCGCGAGCTCGCCTACGAGTTGTTGTGGCGCTTCGTTCGCACGCTCAGTGGCCGCCTTCGCGACAGCAACGATCGGTTGCTGATGCTCACCGTAAGCTCGAAGTTCTGAGCTCTGCGCCCCGCTTGCGCCGAGTAGGACACCTGCTTACGCCGGATCATGCTTGGAAACGCGTGGGTCGCGGTATGCTGCCGTCGCGCTCGCAAGGGCGTGACGAATGGGGGAAGAGCACTCGAGCGCGTCCACGGGCCCGGGTAGCCTGGAGGACCTGGAGGACCTGGAGGACTCGGGTGCCGACGTCGCTGCGGACACCCGCCCGATTCCAGAGGCCGAGCAGCTCGCCGAGTTCGAGCCCGAGCTGAAGGCTCCGCGCGTTCGCCCGGGTCAGAGCCTGGGGCGCTACGTCATTCTTCGGCAGCTCGCCGCGGGCGGGATGTCGGTCGTCTACGTCGCCTACGACCCCGAGCTCAACCGGCAGGTCGCCCTCAAGGTGATGCGCCCCGGCGGCCCCGAGGGGGACGCGGCGGCCAGCGATCGACTCCTGCGTGAGGCGCAGGCGATGGCCCAGTTGGCGCACGTCAACGTCGTGCACGTCTACGACGTCGGTGTGGTGGAGCAGCGCGTGTACATGGCGATGGAGTACGTGCGCGGCGAGACGCTCGAGGAGTGGCTCGAGTCCGCTTCGCGGTCGTGGCAGGAGATCGTTCGGGTGCTCGTGCGGGCTGGTCGGGGGCTGGCGGCAGCGCACGCGGCGGGCCTCGTCCATCTCGACTTCAAGCCGCGCAACGTGCTGGTTGGCGAGGACGGGGAGGTTCGCGTGGTCGACTTCGGCCTCGCTCGACCTCCGCGTTCGGGGGACAGCCGGTCGGGCGAGAGCATCGACGAAGGTATTCGCGAGCCGGATGTCGAGCCGCGCGTGGTCAAGGACCTGATGACCACCTCCGGCCGGCTCATCGTGCCCATCACGCAGTACGGCATGGTGATGGGCACGCCGGGCTACATGGCCGCCGAGCAGCTGGCCGGGGAAGGGGCCGACGCTCGCTCGGACCAGTTCGCGTTCGCGGCGACCGCCTGGTACGCGCTGTACGGCGAGCGCCCGTTTGCCGGCGACACGTCGCGCGAGCTCAACCACGCGGTGATGATCGGAAAGGTCTCGCCGCCTCCGGCAGGCAAGCAGGTTCCGCTCCGTATTCGCAAGCTGCTCGAGCGTGGGCTCAAGAACGATCCGGACGAGCGCCATCCCGCCCTGGACGAGCTGCTGGACGAGCTCGACAGCGACCCAGCTCGGCCTGCCCGTCGGGCGGTATTGGGCTTTGGCGCGCTCGCGTTGGTCGCGGCCGCCGGCTACGGGTTCGCGCGCGCCGACAACTCCGGTCCGACCTGTGACGGCGGCGGCGAGCTGTTGCGCGGCGTCTGGGACGAAGGCCGACGGGCAGAAGTCGTCGGCGCGATTCAGGCCGATCCGCGGCCGTTCGCCGAGTACGTCTCGGATGCGGTGACCAAGTCGCTCGACCAGTGGTCGACCGACTGGCTCGCGATGTACCAGGACTCCTGCGCCGCGACCCACATTCGCGGCGAGCAGTCGACCGCGCTGCTCGATCTTCGGACCCGCTGCCTTCGCCGACGGCTGGGGGAGGTGCGCGCGTTGACCGATACCTTCATCGAAGCCGACGCCACGGTGGTGGAGCGGGCCACGGAAGCGGTGACCAAGCTGTCGCCGGTGGAGGACTGCGCGGACACGGAGGCCCTCGAGCAGACGATTCGACCGCTCGAACCCGAGGAGCAGGCCGACGTCGAGGCGATCTACGAGCGCCTGGCGCGAGCCGACGCGCTGATGAGCGCCGGCAAGTATCAGGTCGCATTGGTCTACATGACCGAAGTCTTGCTTGCGGCGGAGCTCACGGGGTACGGGCCGCTGCTGGTCGACGCCCGGCACAGCACATCCGCGCTGGTTGCCGAGAGCGGGGCCGCGGCTGAGGACTTGCTGCTTGCCGCACTCGACGCGGCTGAGGCGGAGGGCCTCGACGACAAGCGACTGACGATGCATCTCGAGCTGGTCTTTCAGCTCGGCGTGCTGCAGGGAGAGCCGGCTCGAGCCCACCGGGCGGCCCGTCGTGCGATGGCGATCGCGGATCGGGTGGGGGCGACACCGCTGCAGCGCTCTCGCCTCCTCGCAAACGATGGTGCCGCCTATGGTGCCGAGGGGCGGGCGCAGAAGTCCATCGAGCTGTTTCAGCAGGCGTTGGTCGTGCACGAAGCGACGCCGGGCGGACAGGACGGCAACCTCGCCTCGATCCACCTCGGCATGGGCGCGGCCTATCACCTGATGGCCGACTACGAGAACGCGCTCCACCACTTCAAGGAAGCGCGAGCCCTGCTGTCCGAAGCCTACGGCGAGCGGCATCCACGAACCGCCACCGCGCACGAGAACATCGGCACCGCGCTACAGGGGATGGGCCGGTTCAAGGAGGCGATCGAGCACTTTGAGCTCGCCCGGGCGATCTCCGAGGAAGCGCTGATCACCGAAGAGCGTCAGGGGACGCTGCTGATCGGTCTCGCCGCGGCGTACGAGGGGCTCGAGCAGTACGACAAGGCCGCGCAGGTGTTCGAGCGGGTGGTGAAGAGTCAACTCGAGGCTGGCCTCGAAACCCCGGCGATCGTGGTGGCGATGGGCAACCTCGCGCTGGTCTACGTCGAGACTGGCGACTACGAGAAGGCGGACGAGACCTTCGTGCGCCAAGCACCGATCCTGGACCGGGTCGCGGGTCCCGACCACGTGTTCGCGCGCTACTTCAAGCTCGGCCACGCGCGCGCGCTGGTCGGGCTGGGACGGCTCGAAGAGGCGACGAAGACGATCGTGCCCGTCCTCGAGGGATACGCGCGTGAAGCACCACGTGTCGACCCACTGCACGTCGGCGAGGCCAAGCTGGTCTTTGCTCGGGCGCTCCACGAGCTCGAGCGCGCGGGGCGAAAGGTTCCGGGGGACATCGCCGTATACGCGGCGCGTCACTCGGTGGATGGCTGGATCGACGCCGCTCGGGCGGATCTCGAGAGGGCGGGCTCAACCTCGGAGCGAGCGATCCGCCGCATGGACGAGCTCGCGCAGACGCGCAAAAAACAAAGAGCCGACCAGCCTCCGTCCTCTCCCGATGAGGGAGATACGGCGCCGGTCGGCTCCGAGTCTGATCCGCCTCGTGCGGAGCCCGAGGGCTAGGCGACCTTGCCGAGGAGCAGGAAGGCGATGACCAGGGTGAAAATGGTCAGCGACTCGATGAAGGCGAGGCCGAGGAGCATCGGCGTGTTGACCTTCTCGGCCGAGTTCGGGTTGCGGCAGATGCCCTCGAGGGCAGCAGCAGCGGCGCGACCCTGACCCATTCCGCAGCCCATGGCGGCGATGCCGACGCCAATGCCCATGGCGAGCGCCACGACGGCGCCGGGGGCCGAGGGGCCGGCCGAGGCACCACCAGCGGCCGGAGCGGCCATGGCGAGAGCGGGGGCGAGGAATGCAAACGCGAAAATGAGGAACGTGCTGAGGCGCTTCATGATTGTCGTCCTTTTGGGAAATCTTGTGGCGGGTATCAGTGGTGCTCTTCGATCGCCATGCCGATGTAGACGATGGTGAGCAGCGTGAAGATGAGAGTCTGAATGATGACGACCAGCGTGCCGAGCAGCAGGAAGGGCACGGGCAGGCCGAGGGCGATGAGGCCGGCCATGGCGCCGACGACCTTGTGGTCGGCGAGCATGTTGCCGAGCAGTCGCAGCGCCAGCGAAACGGGACGCGCGATGTGGGTCGCGATCTCCAGCGGGATGAAGAGCGGTGCAAGCCAGTAGAAGCCGCCGATCTTCGGGCCGATGAAGTGGTGGATGTAGCCGAAACCGGTTCGGTAGATGCCGACCCCGTTGTACCCGAGGAAGACGATGAGCGAGAGCGCGAGGTTCGTCTTGAGGGTGTCGGTCGCCGGTAGGAAGCCGGGGATGAGGGCCTGGATGTTCATCCCAAAGATGAACAGGCCGAGCGCGCCGCACCAGGGAAGGGCCTTCTTGGCGTCCTTCTCGCCCATCACGTCGACGCAGAGCTTGTAGACCGCGCCCACGAAGCCGTCGATCATCGCGGAGAGCGTGAAGCGAGGCGAGGGCAGCAGGCCTTTACGGGTTGCGTCCGACTGGAGGGCTGCGCGGTAGCGAAGCGTGGCGACCAAGATCAGCGTGACCGAGATCAGCGCGCCGAAGACGTGCACCAGTGTGAAGTGCGTCTCTTGGAACGCCAGCGCCTGCCAGTCACGCCGCAGGCCTTCCTCGAACGTCGCTTCGAGGTCGTGCCAAAACGGCAGCAGCGTGTACCAGGTGTCGTGTTCGCCCATGGTCTACGAAGTGCTCCCGGTGTTGTCGGCGGAGGTCCCTTTGGTGCCGCGCATCGCAGCGATGGATGCGGCGAGAAGCGAGAGGGCAACACCGGCGGCGACCCCCTCGGGTCGGGCGGGCATGTACCAAAGGATCAAACCCAGGGCAAGCAGCAGAAACGGCCATTTGAGCAGCAATACGGCCGGTAAGACCCATTTCTTGCCGGCGGCCGGTCGATGCTGTTCGGGGTTCTCGAGCACCTTGGAGAGGCTCCGCGAGAGCACCAAAAGGTTGGCGAAGCCTACGAGCGCCCCGAGCGCGATGCCCAGTGCGATGTCTTGTCCGAAAGCCCACCACGAGATCCCGCTGGCGATCGCGACGAGGGCCGCAGTCCAGACCGCGGTGCGTCGAATGAAGGCCGGAGCGTTGCTCATGATCGGGTCGTTTCGAGGTGGGGTGTTTCAGGGTCGGGGCGTCGTTGCAACGGCCGTTGCACTTGCCTGATGACGGTCCCGGCAGTCGGCGTTCACCACCGAGTAGCATGCCGGCGAGTAGGGTCCACAAGCCCTCTCGGGTGAGATAGCGCTCGGGGTTGCAGAGCCGCTGTCCTCGTCGGCGGCAACCTTCCTGAGCGGCGAAAGATGCCCACGAAGATCAGTCCGATTTGGACTTCTCTTCGTCGGCGTCGGCACTCGCTCGCAGCTGCGCCTGGTACTGCCGCGCGACGCGTCGGATCGCGGTGGCCGCGACCCCGAGGCCGAGGAACACCCCGATCAACGTGGTCCACGGCGACCAGTGCGTGACGTGACGTTCGAGGTAATAGGCCGCGACCATCGGCACGGAGACGCTGATCGCCAGCTCGATCCCGATCGACGACGCCTCGGCGCCGCGTACCCACGCGGCCTTCTTGACCGGTGCGCGTTCGCTCTCGCTGTCGTCGGAATCGGCCATCGCGGTGATCAACCCGCAGCGACGGCCGCGAATGCCTCGTCCGCCGCGGCCAGGGTGGCGTCGACGAGCGCATCGTCGTGCGCGGTGGAGACGAACGCCGCCTCGAACTGGGACGGTGCGAGGTATACGCCGCGCGCGAGCATCTCTTGGTGAAAGCGACCGAAGCGCGCGGTGTCGCTGCCCTTGGCATCGTCGTAGTTGCGCACCTGACCGTCCCGGAAAAAGCCGGTGAACATGGGGCCCACGCGGTTGCCCGTGAACGCCAGCCCGGCCTTGTTCGCGCGCTCGGCGAGACCGTCGAACAGCTTGGCCGAGGTTTGCTCGAGTCGATCGTAAGGAGGATCGCGCTCGATGAGCTCGAGCGTGGCCAGTCCCGCCGCGACCCCGAGCGGGTTACCGGAGAGCGTGCCCGCCTGGTACACGGGCCCCGACGGCGCGATCTTCTCCATGATGTCGCGCCGGCCACCGTAGGCCCCAACCGGCATGCCTCCGCCCACGATCTTGCCGAGGCAGGTGAGGTCGGGCGTAACGCCGTAGCGCTCCTGGGCACCGCCCTTGGCAACCCGAAAGCCCGTCATCACCTCGTCGAAGATCAGCACGATGCCGTGCTTTTGGGTCAGCTCGCGCAGGCGGGACAGGTAGCCGGGGTCCGGCGGGACGCAGCCCATGTTGCCGGCGACGGGCTCCACGATGATCGCGGCGAGCTCGTCGCCCTGCTTGGCGCACATCGCCTCGAGCGCTTCGATGTCGTTGAACGGCAGCAGGAGCGTGTCGGCGACGACACTGTCGGGGACGCCCGCCGAGCCGGGAATGCCGAGCGTCGCAGCGCCGGAGCCGGCGGCGACGAGGAGCACGTCCGCGTGGCCGTGGTAGCCGCCGTCCATCTTGACGATCTTGGCGCGCCCGGTGAAGCCGCGCGCGAGCCGAAGCGCGCTCATCGTCGCCTCGGTCCCGGAGTTGACCATCCGCACCATGCCGTCCTTCATCGACGGCACCATCGAGCAGACGCGCTCGGCGAACTCGACCTCGGCGGCACTCGCGGCGCCAAAGCTCAGCCCGTTGCGGGCCGCGCTCACGACCGCCTCGACCACCTCTGGATGGGCGTGTCCCAGCAGCGCGGGGCCCCACGTGCCCACGTAGTCGATCAGCTTCGCCCCATCCTCGGTGTAGAGGTAGGCGCCCTCGGCCTTGTTGATGAACGGGGGGTCGCCACCCACCGAGGCAAAGGCCCGTACCGGGCTGTTGACCCCACCGGGGATCAGCTTGCTGGCACGCGCGAGCAGCTCACGGCTGCGGTCCTGGGCTCGACCATCCTTGCTGGGCTCGACCATCGTCGCGGAGCGTAGCAGGCCACCCGGACTCGTGGTCGCCCGGGGTACGATGCCGGCTCGTGACCGCGCTCCTCACCGCCGCTGCGCTCGCGATCGCGGGCCCACCTGCGCCCGAGCGAGCACCCGGCCGACCGTTCGTGCACATCGAGGTGCGTGGTCCAGCCGCGGTGGAGCTGCGGCGCCAGGGCGCCGGCAACGCTCCAGAGACCACCGAATGTGCGGCGCCTTGCGATCGGGTGGTCGACGGAGCGGCGGGCGACGCTTTCGTGCTCGCAGGGCCGCGCATGTCGCCGTCGCTGTCCTTTCTCCTCGCCGACAAGCCCGAGGCGGTCGACATCGTCGTACGTCCGGGATTCCGTCCGTTGACGATCGCCGGGTGGACGCTCGTTGGGGTCGGGGTCGCAGCCGTCGTCGGTGGAGCGGTGACGCTGACGCTCGCCGACGACGACCGCACGTTGCGACGCGTCGGAGGGTTCACCATGCTCGGCGGTCTGCCGATTCTGATCGGTGGCGGAGTCATGGCCGCATTTGGCCGGACCCGCGTCCGTTTTGCGGCGCCGGACGAGGCGCAGATCAAGGATTGATCGCGAACACTGCGGGTCCTGACTCGGCATCGGCGGGACCCGAGGACCCCACGGCGACGATGAGGTTGCCCGGACCGATGGTCACGCCTTGGAGGGAGCCGACGTCACCGGCCTCCGTCTCCACCACGGTGCTCCATCGCTCGGTCCCGTCCTCGGGATCGAGCTTGTGGGCGACGGGTTGGGCGAGGATCTGCCCCTGCGCCCCCATCGCGTCCTGAAAACCGACGACGACGACGCTGCCCTCATCATCCACGGCGACGTCCAAGAAAAACGCATCGAGACCTTCGGCGCCGGCACTCTCGAAGCGCCATTGGAACGTGCCGTCGAAGGCGTAGGCGTCGACAAAACCGGTGTCGAGCCCATCGCTATCGGGATTGTCGTCCCAGTAGCCGACGACGTAGATGGCGTCCTCGCCGACCGCGAGCCCACGCAACGTGGTCTCGGTCGATCCCGCGGTGACGCCGAACGAGGCGACTTCCGCAGCCGTCGAATCGAACGCGATCACGCGGTCTTGACCACCGTTGGAGTTGTACGAGACGTAGAACAGGTTGGTCTGGTCCGACCAGGCCACGCTGCGGAAGTACTCGTACTCGGTCGTGGAGACTGTGTTCTCGCCGTTGGGTTGGCCGTTGTCCGCAAACGACCGGACGTGCGCCGCGGTCTCGTCCTGATTGATCGAGCCGACGGCGAGCGCCGTGCCGTCGGGGGCGACTGCGACCGATGAGCCAACTCCGTCCCCAGACCCGAAGCCCGCGAACGTCCAGCCGTCTTCGAACTGCCACGCGGTGTCGAATCGCTCCACCCGCATCGCGTTTCCGTCGGTGCCGGCGACGAGGAGGGCGCCGTCTGGGTCCACCGCAACCGAGGCGGCGAACTGATTCCCGGACAGAGCGACGGGCATGTTGTAGTCGGCATTGCCGGGGTCGCTGATCTCGACCTGCAGGGCGTCGTATCCCGAGCCATCGTCGTAGACGAACCCGGCTGCGAAGTACGAGTCTTCGCCGGAGTGATACGCGACGCCTCGGAGCGTCTCGAAGACACCGGGGTTGTTTCCCAGCGACAACGACCATGCCTGCGACCCGGAGTCTTGGCATGCGTTGGTGCAGCCGTCGTGGTCGACCTCGTTGCCGTCGTCGCAGGCCTCATCGCCTTCGACCATGCGGTTGCCGCACACGGGCTCGGATGGACCGTCGGAGCTCGAGTCGTCGTCGTCGTCGTCGTCGTCGTCGTCCGCGTCGGCGGTCGAGTCGTCGTCGTCATCGTCGTCATCGTCGTCGCCGCCACTCGTTGGTGGAATTCCGTCGTCGACCCCGGTGTCGTTCATCGGGGAGCCAGTCGTCGGCGCGTCGTCGTCGTCGTCGTCCTGACCCAGGCCCTGGCCGTTACCGACCCCTTCCGACCCGAACGAGCACGCCGTTGCAGACACGGCCAAAAGCCATGCGAGACCACCCTTCACGCTTCGAATCGTACACCAGCGCGGGACTGCTTGGGGCGTCCCAATCCTGTGGTGGCCTGTAGGTATCGTTATCATCCGCACCATGAACACGAGCGCTGATGTCGACGCCTGGTTCGCGGCGTCCGATCACCCGATGAAGGCCGAGATGATGCGGGTTCGCGAGGTCGTGCTGAAGGCCGATTCGCGCATGGGGGAGTGCGTCAAGTGGAAGACGCCGACGTTCACCTTCGGCGGGAACATGGCGAGCTTCAACCCGAACACGAAGGCGCACGTGAGCCTGATGTTCCATACGGGCGCGAAGATTCCGGGGGCGCACCCGCGCCTCATCGGGGGCGGAAACACGGCCCGCTACATGAAGCTCGCGAACATGGACGACATCGAGGCCGCGGTCGCGGAGCTCGAGGCGGTCGTTGCCGCTTGGATCGAGCTCAAGGACGGTGCGCCGGCGAAGAAGAAGGCGGCGACGAAGAAGAAGGCCGCGACGACGAAGAAGGCGACGAAGAAGAAGGCGACGAAGAAGAAGGCGACGAAGAAGAAGGCGACGAAGAAGAAGGCCGCGAAGAAGAAGGCCGCGAAGAAGAAGACCGCGACGAAGAAGACCGCGAAGAAGAAGACCGCGAAGAAGAAGACCGCGAAGAAGAAGACCGCGAAGAAGAAGACCGCGAAGAAGAAGACCGCGACGAAGAAGACCGCGAAGAAGAAGCGCTAGCGTCCGGATTCGAGGTCCGCGAGCATTTCGCGGATCTCGATGCGTTCCGGCCACTCCGGTGCATTCGGGTCCACGTACTCGAGCGCCGCCCGCAACGCGCGAATCGCCTCGCGTCGCTTGCCCATCTCGAGATAGCTCTCCGCGATCGAGCGATTGACGGACATCCCGTTGTACGGAAAGAAGTCCGCGAGGTAAGGGAACACGGCCGACAGCCGCTCGATCGCGGCTTCGTGTCGCCCGAGGTCTTGCATGAGCAAGCCCATCGCCCAGTACGCGTGGCCCAGCATTTCGAGGCGATAGTCGTTGGGCTCGAGCCCCTCGAGCAGGGCTGTGCCCTTCTCGACCTGGTTGACCGCCTCCACCGGATCGCCGACGTTCATCAGCGCGAGCCCGAGCTCGATGTGCGTGTCAGCGATGACGTCGAGCTCGTCCGGCATGACGGTTCGCATGATCTCGAGCGACCCCCGGAGTGCCTCGACCTCCTGCTGCGGCTGCTCGAGCGCCCCATAAACGTGGGCGATCATGCTCAGCGCCGACGCCATGGCCGGGTGAGCCTCGCCGAAGGCGGTTTGTGCGATCTCGATGACGCGCTGCCAATGCAGCAGTGCCTCCTCCCACTTCCCAGCATCCATCGCCGCGAAGCCGAGCTCCTCGGCGAGGGCCATCTCGGTGTGGGGGTCACCGCCCGCGAGGTCGACCTGCAGCTCCGCGAGGCGCTCCCAGCGATTCCACGAGTCCGAGTACGGTGACTGGAAGCCCATGCACAGTGAAGCCGCTCGGGCCGCCACGCCGTGCTCGCGCGATTCCTCGGCGAGCCGGAAAGCGTTGTCGGCGATGCGCTCGGCCTCGTCGATCTTGTCGCGGTTGGCCAGGTTGAGCGCGTAGAAGAGATCGGCCTCCGCGATCAGAGCCGGATCGCCCAAGGCAGCCGCCTGCGTGCGAACCGACTCGATGCGTTCGCGGCGAATCTCGAGATCCATACTTGCGGAGCCGGTGTCGCTGAGCCAGGCAAACGTGGCGAGGATCGACTGCCGCTCGCGAGTGTCACGTCCCGGGGCCAGCGGCCGGTCGGCGAAGGCAACTCGGTCCGACTCCCACTGGGCGGAGGTCGTCGTCGGCTGAGCCGGCGTGTCGGGGAGGGCGATCGGCTGAATCGCCGCGTTCGCCTCGGCGACCGGGGCCTCGGTCGGATCGGCCGGCACCGTCCACGCGAGGGCACACGCCAGGGCTGCGCCGGCCCATGCGAACATCGGGACGGTTCGGCGCCAGCTTCTTTGCGGTCGCAGAGCGGTGAGCACGTCTTCCATCGTCGCGTAGCGGTCCCGCGGATCCGGTTGGAGTCCACGTCGCAGGATCTTTCGCAGCGGCCGCGGGAGGTCCTTGCGCTCCGGCAGTTCGAGGTCGAGCTTGCTCCGCAGCAGGTCGCCCATCGACGAACCTCGCACCGGGCGGGCACCGTAGAGCGCCTCGGCCAGCGCAACGAAGAACGCGTACTGGTCCGTGCGCGGGTCGAGTCGGCGCCCTCGGTGTTGTTCGGGTGCCATGTACACCGGCGTCCCCACGGTCAGGCCCGTCTTGGTCAGCGACCCGACGACCCACGCTTCGTCGTCGATCGACGGGGTGGTCGGCTCCGCCTCGTCCATCGATGTGGTGTCGCCGGTCGGCTCGCACGCCCCGGCAAGGCCGAAGTCGGTCACGCGGGCCGTGCCGTCGCGCGCCAGCAAGACGTTGCCTGGCTTGAAGTCGCGGTGCAGCACGCCCTGTTGATGGGCCGCCGCAAGCCCACGGGCGGCCTGCACGAAGACGTCGAGAACTTGGTCGCGCGGCCGAGGCACGCGAAGCCATGCTTCCAGGTCGGTTCCGCGCACGAGCTCCATCACCACGAACAGCCCGTCGCTGGGAAGGTCGCGCAGGCGGACGTCGTCACCGTCGAGATCGTGGTAGTGCCCGACGTCGAACACCTTCACCACGTTGGGGTGATTGATGCGCGCCATGGCGTTGGCCTCGCGGGCCAGTCGCTCGAACTCGGCGTCGCGTCCCCCGGTGCGGTGGAGGATCTTGATCGCGACCGCGCGATCGAGCTCTAAATCGCGCGCCTCGAAGACCGTGCCCAGCCCGCCGGTGCCCAGCGGCTGCAAAAGCACGTACCGATCCTGCAGGATCAATCCGACGTCGCTCTTCTCGGTGCTCAGGCGCCCGCCCCCTATTGTGCAGTAGCCGCTCGGGGTGGGGAGGTTCCCGCGAACGAGGCAGAGAGCGCCCTGATGCTACGAGCTGGGAACAAATGGTGCGGTCGCCTACGGAGGCGACGTTGCGTGTCGCGTCAGGGCAGGCAAACGCCGAGGTTGTCGAAGCCTTCGGGCGGCGTGCCGACCTCGCTCCACGGGGTGCAGACCTGGCCCATCGCGGCATCCGGGCACGCCTGGTCGCCCTCGATGAGGTCGCAGAACGGGGTGCAACACGGTGGCTCTTTGCAGTCGGCCAAGTCGGCATCGACGCAGGTCAGCCCGGGATCGCAGGCGTTGATCCACTTGCACGGCTCGCCCTCGGCTGCGGACTCGGGCAGCGAGGTGCAGACGAACTGGTTGCCGTAGTTGAAGCACGACGTACCGAATGGACACTCGGATGCCAGCGGGTTGCACGGCGGCAGGCAGACGGTGACGCTCTCGTCGCCGGCGATGGTGCACACGAGATCCGGGGGACACTCCGGCGCGTCGGGCTCGCCAGTGCACTGCGCGATGCATGTGCCCTCGAGCGTGTCAGGGTCGACTTCCCAGCAAATCGCCCCGACATCGCAGTTGTCGAAGCCGCTGACGCCTGACCCCTGGGCGACACAGGGCTCGCCGATCGCAGCGGGATCCTTTGCGACCGGGGAGCAGCGGGTCGCGTTCATGTTCTGAGAACCGTCATTGGCCCACGGGACGCACTGCTCGGTCGGACAACAGTCCTGTTTCCACGGCGAGCATTCGAAGCTGACGGCCGCGACGTGTTGGCCCCTCACCCGCGGGCAACCTGGGCTGTCCGGCATCTCGATGAAGTCGATCCCTCCATCGTCGTCGTCGGTGGTGCTCTCGTCGCCCGCGGAGGCCACGCTGCCGGTACTGCCCGTGGTGGTCACCGGCGGTGGAGGGGGCTGCGAGCCGGTCGAGCTCGGGGCCTCGCCCGTCGTCGAATCAGAGCTCGACGCGCCTGTACCGTCGACGTTCGCGGCAGGGGTCGGCCCGCAGGCAACGGTCAGAGCCAGCGCAATCGTGGGGGCATAGCGCATCGATCTACACCATGGACAAGCACACACCGAGGGCCTCCAGCCCTTCCGGTGCATCGCCATCGTACCACGGTGCGCAGGTTTGCCCGTCGCCGCAGGCTGGGTTCGGCTCGCCTGCATCGAGGTCGCAGAACGCCGTGCAGCAGCCGAAGCCGTCGCATCCGATCAAGTCGGCCTCGACGCAGGCGTGTCCTGGTTCGCATGCGTGCGGCCAGTCGCAAGCCTCGCCTTCGCCGACCCACTCGACAATCGGAGCGCTGCAAACAAACTCGCCGCCGTACAGGACGCATCCCTCTTCGGGCGCGCATGCGGGCGAGAGTGGATCACATGCCGGCAAGCACACCGCGACCGCGCCGTACGCCTCGATCGAGCAGGTCAGATCGCCGGGACATTCCGGGTCGTTCTCGTCTCCAGTGCACAAGGGGACGCACGTTCCCCCGAGCGAGTCCGGGTCCACGCCCCAGCACATGGCTCCGAGCACGCAGTCGTCGGCGCCGCTGTACGCGTTGTCCTCCACCGTGCAGGGCTCCCCGACTTCGGCCGCGTCGTCGGCGATCGGCCGGCATCGATTCGCGTTCCAGTGATCCCCGCCGTCGTTCGCCCACGGGGCGCACTTTTCCCCCGACGGACAGTCCTGCACCATCACGTCGCACTCGCAGCTGACCAGGTATTGGCCTCCGGGCAAGGACGAGCAAAGCGGGCCGGCGTCGCTGGGAAAGATGAACGCGACGCCGTCGTCCGAGGTGTCGTCTTGGCCCGACGTCGAGCCGTCGTCCGAGCCGCCGGTGGTTTCGTCGAGCGTCGTGCTTCCCGGCGGCGACGTGCTCGACTGGCCGGGCCCCTCGGCACCGGAGGTCGAGGTGCCCGTTTCGCCAGCGCCACCCTCGTCGTTGCCGGCGTCGAGCACGATCGTGCCGGGGCTGCAGCCGGCCGCAACGACAACGAGCACGGTAAGGAGTCTTTGCACCGCTCAACCCCCTCCCGGCAGGCAAACGCCGAGGTTCTCGTAGCCCTCCGGCGGGTCTGCCTCGAACCATGGCGTGCACACCTGGTCCAAGTCGCAGGCGGGATTGCGTTCGCCCGCGGTCAGGTCGCAGAACGCGGTGCAGCACTGCACGTCATCGCAGCCGACGGCCTCACCATCGAGGCAGGTGAGCCCTGGCGCGCACGAGTTCGAGAACTCGCAAGCCTCACCGGGTCCGCTTTCGTCCGCCGACGGGACGCACGTGAACGCGCTGCCGGAGAACGCGAGGCACTTGAAGCCAGGGTCGCAGTCGTCCGCCAGGGGGTTGCACCACGGCAAGCACACGAGGAGGTCTCCGTTCGCGTTCTGCTGGCAGCTGTGTGCCTCAGGACACTCGGGGTTTTCGGGCGAGCCGGTGCACTGCTCCACGCACGTGCCCTCGAGTGTGTCGGAGTCGACGTAGAAGCACATCGAGCCGAAGTCGCAGTTGTCGACGCCGCTGACCGCATTGCCCTCGACGGTGCAGGGCTCACCGACGGCGGCCGGGTCTTCGGCGACGGGGCTGCAGCGGGTACCGTTCCAGACCGACCCGCCGTTGTTGGCCCAGGGGACGCACTTCTCACCTCGGGGGCAGTCCTGGTCCCACTGCGAGCACTCCACCGGAGTGCAGTGCGCGAGGTATTCGGGGTCGTCGCCCTGCGGGGCACAGCCGAAGTCGTCGCGCGAGATGAAGGTGAATCCGTCGTCGCCGCTCGTGCCTTCGTCGCCGAAGGTCGCGACCCCACCCGAGCTGCTCGTGGTGGAGGGGTCAGGTGGAACTCCGTCGTCGCCGGGCAGAAAGCCGGTGCTCGTCGCCGAGTCGTCAGCGCTGCCACCGGCTGCGCCGGAGTCGAGATCGGTCACCGTGGGACCGCAGCCCCACGTCATGACCAAGACGATCGTGGACAATCGGCGCATGACTCAAGCCCCTCCTTCGACGCACACGCCGACGTTTTCGTAGCCCTCGGGAGGATTTTCGGGGTACCACGCGGTGCAGACCTGGCCGGTCGCAGCATCGGGGCACGAGGGATTGGGATCGCCGTCGCTGAGGTCGCAGAACGAGGTGCAGCACGAGTCGCCAGTGCAGTCGGCTACGCCCCCGTCGATGCAGGTCAGCCCGCTCTCGCATTCGTTGGTGAACATGCATGGTTCGCCGTACGCGAGCGGTGTCTCGATCTCTCCGACGCAGCGGAAGTCCGAGTTCACCGGGGCGCACTGCTCCCCCTCGGCGCAGTCGTCCGCGAGTGGGTTGCACGTCGCCAGGCACAGCGCGAGTGGTCCATCTGCGGACAGCTGGCACTCGCTCTCGCCGGGACACTCGGGCGCGTCCGGGCTTCCGCCGCACAGCGCAATGCAGGTGCCTTCGAGGGTATCGGCGTCGACGTTCCAGCACATCAACCCGAGGTCGCACGAATCGAACCCCGACACCGGACTGACCTCGACGGTGCACGGCTCGCCGAGCCCGGCCGGTTCTTCGACCACCGGGCTACAGCGGACCGCATTCCAGGTGTTGCCGCCATCGTTGGCCCACGGGATGCACTTGTCTCCGCTCGGGCAGTCCTGCGCGAAGACATCGCACTCGCACAGGCATCCTCCGTCGGTCTCGTCGATGATGAAGGTGGAGCCGCTGTCTTCGGATGGAAGATCGGGCTCGAGGCCCCAACCGTCCACCGTATCGTCTGGGGCCGTGGTGCTGTCACCCGAGGTCTGCGGGCTCGTGGTGCCCGGCGTGCCAGTGCTGTCGCCAACTCCGCCGGTCGTGGAATCTCCGGTGTCGTCGAGCGTTTGCGGCAGCGGAACCGGCCCGCATGCCCCCAGTCCAATCGCCGTGACCAGCGCAACCTGGGGTCCCCAACCCGAAAGATAACTCATATAGCTCAGGCTATAGATAACAAAACTAAAGGTCAAGCGCGAAGATCGGCGTCTATCGCGCGAGACCGTCTCGGCTCAAAGCCGAGTGACGAACACCGGGGCCGTCCACGCCATGCGATCGGGCTCCGCCTCGTGCACCTCGAGATAGACGAAGTGCTCCCCGGCGCTCGGCAGGTCGACCTTCAGCTCGTGCCACGCGTCGCCCGAGAGTTGGTGCGTGCTGACCGAGTCGACGCTTCCACCCACGGTGCCCACGAAGACCGTGACCGCGAACTCGCCATCGAAGTCCGGATCCGAGAGCCGCACGTCGAGCGTGATCGAGTTCGCCAGCGTGGCCATCGTCTGACCCGCCCGGACGCGATCGTCGGCGTAGAGCCGCATCTCGAGGTCCTCGTCCTCGCTCGCGTAGACCGCTCGGTTGGCCATCGCCCGCAGCAGCGAAGACTCGTCGAGTTGCTCCGCGATGATGGCGGTGCGCGAAGAGTGTCCGGTGCCCCAGTTGGCGAAGTGATTGTCGTGCGAGGCGATCGGCGCGAGCTTCCAGCCGTTGGCAAGGAAGTAGTCCCAGTCCGAGTGCGCCTTGACGAAGCGGTCGAAGGTGCCGGTGTCGTTCTCGTTGAGGCTCGGGTTCTCGCGGCCGGTGCCGTTGAGGTCGGTGCCGCGGTTGACGGTGACCTCCATCATCGTCGCGTAGGGAGCCGCGGCGGCGCCGACGTTCGCCATGGTCTGGGCGACCACACCGCGATCCGGCTCCGCGTCTCCGGCGATCCACGAGTCACGCACCTCCGACAGCGGCGCGTAGTCGTCGAGGCCGAAGTCGTTGAACTTCTTGTTGCGCTCGCCGTTCTTGGGAATGTCGAGCAGGTTCACGCCGAAGACCTGATCCCAAGAGCCGTTGAGCGTGTCCTCGTGGTGACGGAAGGTCCGGGGATGGTTGAGCGTGACGACGGGTCGATCGCCCGCCCGCTTGCGCTCGGGCAAAAAGCCGTCCCACATCAGATCGAAGCGACCGCGTTCGACCTTGGGCGCTGCGTCGACGCCGAGCACGCCCAGGTGGTTGCCCGATGAGTTGGTGCTCCACTCCGAACCCGCAAGCGCCAGGAATGCGCCATCGGACTCTGCCGTGATGGTGCGAGCGGTCGTCACCAGCTCCTCGTAGGCCGCCTCGGTGATGTTGGCGACGTCGGCCGGGTCATCGTCGCGGGTGTCGGTGATGTGGGGGGTCAACGCCATGAAGTCGAGCTGACCCTCGTCGCGGGCGTACTCGAATGCGTGGCGGGCCGTATCGCCGTCCTGCACCTCCTCGGAGACGTCCACGAGCTCTCCATCGACCTCGCGCTGAAGGTGCCCGTCGTCGTGATCGTGGGGCTCGCTCGGGGCGTGGTGATGCGCGTGCAGGTTGCCGAAGAACACCTTCGTGTTGGCGACGTCTTGCTCGGCGGCGGTGAGTCCGTCGTCCAGCGACTGAGTCGTGAAGCTCCAGGACCACAGCCGCTCGAACGCGTCGATGAACGGCTCGACCGCCTCGTCGGCGGTCATCTTCACGTAGAACTCGTAGTTGTTGAAGAACGCGCCGGACCAGTTGCCCGAGCCGTTGATCAGCGTCTCGCCGTCGATGATGACGAGCTTGTTGTGCATGATCTGGTGAAGGTCCTCGTTGACCTTCTTGAACCGGATCTGCACCCCGGCCGCGCGTACGCGATCCCACGCGCTGCCGGTGAGAGAGGAGCGCTCCGACTCGTTGAGCAACAGGCGCACCGGAACCCCGCGCTCGGCGACCTTCGCGACCTCCTTGGTCAGATCCTTGAAGGTCAGGTGGTGCATCATGATGTCGACTCCGACCTGCGCCTCGCGAAGGTGATCGCGAATCATCTTGAACGGCATGGTGCTCGGGGTGAACTTCACCTCGTCGTTGGAGCACGAGGCCGCGTCGTCGAACTGCGACTCGAACATCTTGTCGAAGTAGCAATCGAACGCGCTGATGATCGGGTCGTCCGCGCTCGCGCTGAGCACGACGGTGTTCTCGTTGTTGAACGACAGGCCGGTCGAGGACCAGTTGTTGCTGCCCATCAGCAGCTGGTCGTCGTCCACGAGCATGAACTTCGCGTGCTGCAGCCCGATGCGGTTGCCGAGGTCCTTGCCCTGGATGAATCGGACGTCGACGCCGGCGTCGGCCAGGCGCTTGGCGACCGAGTCGAAGTTCGCCTGCTCGTGATTCATCGCGATGCGCACCGTGACCTCGGGGTTTTGGTGTGCGGCGAGCACGGTGGCCTCGATGTCGCGGTTGGACCAGGTGAACTGAGCGATCTCGACGCTCGTGTCGGCCTCGGCGATGAGCTCCTGGATGCGCGCGGTGATCGGAGAGGCGGCGACGAGGTGGTCCTTGTCTGCTTGGGTGCAGACGTCGCAGTGCGGGGCGGTCAGGAGGGTTTCCCAGACCCGCCCGGTCGCGTCGGTATCGTCGGCCTTGCCGCCGGCCGGACCCTTGTCGTCGCCGGGGTCACCGGAGCCCGAACCTCCGCAGCCAAGGGCGAGGGCGGCGAGTACGGAGCCAACGAGAGGGCGTCGCATGCCCACATGGTAGCCAGATGTGCTCCAATGTGCTCTCGTGATCAGAAAGGACGTGAAAACGCAAGAATTCTGGGCATCCAGGTCCCTGCGACGACCGCGCGAATGCCTCCCACGCCGGCGCGCAAGCTCCGCGGATCGTCAGGGGCTACCCGGCGAGCGACACCACCCGAGCCACACTCGACTCGCCGTCCGCCGTGTGGCCGCCGATGAACACTCGACCCTCATCGTCGATCGCGATGCCTCCGAGGCCGACGCTATCTGTGGGGTTCGGAAACGTGGCCGACCACTCGGGCTCAAAGGTGTCGGGGTCGATCTCGAGGACAAGGAAATCGAGCGTGCCCGGCACGAGCCCGAACGCGTCGATCATGCCGTCGGGATCCGCAACGATCCCAGCCGGCGAGTCCAGCGGCAGGATTGCCGGCTC
>Ga0207422_1002758_pt1 | contig 21265 bp, 18 predicted proteins | sample MarCyaLeptolynsp_FD_187757 | JGI IMG/M metagenome (GOLD analysis project Ga0207422, IMG submission 187757) | Marine cyanobacterial communities from Panama - species 1 Leptolyngbya sp. (SPAdes) | ecosystem: Environmental > Aquatic > Marine > Unclassified | place: Panama: Panama City | collected... | reverse complement strand
CGATATCTGGCACTGCATGGCATCCGATCAAGCCTCGCCCAGCGGCAAAGCTAGGCAAGCGAATATCGGATACCGAAGAGTCTCAACCACTCAATTCGAAGTTGGTTAACGACAATTTGACCAAATTCTCGCAAACTTGTCATAAGTAGCAATTACTACCTTTTGATCGAAGGCCCGCGAGATGGAACATTCACCATTTAACCAATTTGACCAAACGAACGAAGTTCCGCAGCTAAAGAGGAGTGAGCCAAAGGCTACCAAGCTTGCCTGGTTGGACCGCTATTCTCTGGCAACCAAACTTCGCGTCTCGATTGCTAGCGGTGGTGTCGTACTGATAGCCGTCACTCTTATCATTTTCGCAAGTGTGACATTGGTCTCCGGCAAAGGTGAGCGATTGGCCGATCTCGGCTGGATTGAAATCCAAGTTGCAAGCGCCGTAATCGCTCTGGATGAGGCGGACCGAGCTCTATCTAGTGAGAGCCAGGGCCGGGAAGAGAAATACGAGCAAGCGGTAGACTTCGCGATAAGTGAGATGAACCAGATGCGAACTTTGGTGGATGGTCGACTCACTGCCGAAGAGACTGCCTATGCAGACAGATTTGATGCCTCGCTCGCCGCCTTAAAACAAAAGGCAGTTATCGCTTCAAGTTCTGCCGCGGAAATCGCAAGTCTACGTCGAGAGCTTGCATCCACTCGCGCTGCAATGAATGCCTATCGATTGCACATCGGAGACTTGACCGAACCGCTCTTTAAGGAGGTCTTTGGTGCCATAACACTCGTGATAATAGTATCGGCGCTGCTCATCCTGTGCGCCGTAGTATTCTCGTTTGTGAGCGCACGGGTCATGATCTCAAACGTCGTAGGCACCGTTAACAGCATCAAGAACGCAATGGATCGATTAGCAAACGGCAACACAGCCACCGTCATACCTGGTCTGGATCGAAGCGATGAAATCGGCGAGATGGCTCGCTCTTTGGCTGTGTTTCGTGAGGCGTCCGTTAAACTCCGAGAGATGGACGAAAAAGAGCTGCTTGTTCAGAAACAAATGGTGGAACAGTCCCACAATCTCCGGGTCGATAACAGCAAGCTTCTCGAACGACTTGCCGACGGTTTTGAAGTCTCAGTAGGCGAGATGATCGCGGCTGTTGGAACCTCATCACAAGAAATCCAATCAACCTCCGCTACTATGAGCAATGTGGCTGATCAGTCTGCCGCTCAGTCCAAAGCTGCCTCGAAAGCAATGGAGGCAACGAAGGAGAATGTCACAGCCGCAGCCGCAGCTACGGATGAGTTCGCTCTTTCCATTACTGAGATAAGCAATCAAGCATCTGCATCAGCAGAACTAGCTCGCGAATCTAGAGAATTGGTCGACACAGCGCACTCCCGGATAGGCGATTTGTCGAATGCGGCTCTCGAAGTCGGCGACATCGCCGAGCTTATCCGCGCAATCGCGGAGCGTACCAACTTGCTCGCCCTCAATGCTTCAATTGAAGCAGCAAGGGGCGGTGATCAAGGACATGGTTTCGCAGTGGTCGCCAGCGAAGTTAAAGAGCTTGCAGCTCAGACCAGCCAAGCCACCGAAAGCGTAACACACAGAATTGGCACGATGCAGGCAACGACAAAACTAAGCGTTGGTGATCTAAGCAGGATTGTCCAGCAGATTGAAAAACTTGAAAAGGCTGCAACTGTCATCGCATCCGCCGTCGACCAGCAATCTGTTTCAGGTTCAGAGCTTGCAAGAAACATCGACACAGTAGCGCATGGCACCAGCCAGGTATCAGAGGAAATTCAGATCCTGTATAAAGCTTCCCAGACTACGGATGAGGCATCAAACGATGTGCTGGACTCGGCCAAGCGGTTGGATGAATACTCCGCTTCACTTACAGAACAAGCTCGTCAATTCATCTCAGAAGTGAGGCGCAGCTCGCTAGAGCTGCGAGAAACGGATGCTAAGAGCGTAATGTCTAAGCCAGGCTCCAGTGCTTAGTCTGCCAAGCACATTTAGTCAGTTAGGAAATGCGCTACCTTGTCAATTGATGCTCTTCAGACAAAGACAGAAGCATCGGACACACAGTTGGGTGAACGGGCACAAAAGACTCGCGCAAAACTGTTTCAAGCCGCACAAGATATCCTCTCAAATGAGGGATACAACGCGCTCAACACAAACGCGGTCGCTAAACGTGCCGGTGTGACGCCGCCAACCTTCTACCGTCACTTTCCTGACAAGTTTGCTCTGCTCTGGGAATTGAGCGCTAAACTCTTGGCGAACCGCGATGCTGTTATTATGGATCGCGAACTAGCAGAAATCACAACGAAGAATGCTTTCGTTGAGGAAACAAGACGAATATTGGAACGCACCCTCGCTGCGACGGTGAATTTCCAAGCCGGCGTTACACTTTTGCATCTGCTTAGGGCATTACCTGAATTGCAAGAAATCCGCCTCAGCTCCCATCGCACCATGGCTGATTACCTGGTCGCTGAGGCATTTGGAGGGCTAAAAAGTGAAGAACGATCCAAGCTAGTTTTGCGTGCTCGTCTTGCGATCGAAATCGGCTATGCCACAATTGAACTCCTTGTCGAAGATGGGACTCAAGATGAAGCAACAATCCTCTCAAGAGCTGCACACGCAATAGCCGAATTATATGACGATGTGCTTCACTTAACCTAAAAGGCCGGGTGAGATTGTGCTTAACCAGGCAAGCGCCTCGATTCTTAAGAGTTCAAGTTTGAAAGCGAGGAGAGCTAGTGCCAGCAATCCGCCCCGTCCTAATGATCTCGACGCTCTCTGTGGGGCGCTCTTCACCTTAATTTAAATCGCCGTGGTTAATAGCGCTGGAACCTTAGTTTTCCAGCGGGAGCAAGACCTTGGGCAAAGCCTTCGTTCCAGACATGTCGACCGTCACTCCGATTGCGGAGGATCCTTTCGCATATTTCGCGCCGATGCTGACCATCGGCCATCTGGTGGTTCCGATCGGCCAAGACTTGGACAATGATGCGATCACGCAGGCAGTTGTCGCGAAGGAGGATGACCGCCGCTGCGAGGATATTGGCGATACCAAGGTAGAGGACTCGCTGCTGCCGTATGAGCATCCGGAAGTGGCCAAGCTGCTCGGCCGGATCGACGGATTTGTGCGCACGCTCAACCCCTATTTCGAAAAGTTCGATGACGCGGAATCCTGGGGTCACATTCTCAACCCCGGCCAGAACACCGACTATCATACCCATATTCGCCACGGCTGGCCCGATGGGCTGTCATGGGTCTATTACTCGAACTATCCGGCCAATAGCGGTTCCCTGGTCTTCGCGATGGACGCCGTCGCGCGCCGCAATATGTTCGAGATTGATCCTGCAGTCGGCAATCTGGTGATCTTTCCGTCCTATGCGCCGCATTACACCAAGCGCAATATGAGCGAGGAAAAGCGGGTCTCGATCAGCGGGAATTACTTCCCGGATCCCGATGCTGCCGAACAGTTTGACGAGTTCGCGTCGACCCAGATGACGCCGCTGGGGCATATCATCGGCATCTGGCAGGACTGATGGGTCGGTCGCGCTTGGTTAAGAGCGGGCCGACAGTTTGCACCAATTTGGGACGCGCCGATCTGACTTTCCCCGGGCGCACGAGTTTCTGTCAATGAGCAAGCGTCATTAAGCAAAGGGGCAGTGATGCAGTACATCAAAATGACCAAAGCGGCAGTGATTGGCGTTTCTCTGGCTACCACCAGTGTAGCGGCCACCGCTCCGACCGAAGTGAACGCGTTTTCCTTCAGCAAGAGCACGAAGACGAGCAAGAGCTGCTTCATCTTCTGCAAATCGACCAAGAGCGGTACCTTCTCGAAATCGACCAAGAGCACCAAATCGACCAAGAGCACCAAATCGACCAAGTCGACCAAGAGCTCAAAGTCTTCGAAGTCATCGAAGAGCAGCAAATCGTCGAAGAGCTCAAGCACCTCGACCTCATCGGGCGGTTCAAGCACCAGCTCGAGCACGAGCACCTCTTCGAGCACCAGCTCAAGCACGAGCACCAGCACGAGCGGCGGTTCAAGCTCATCGTCTTCGAGCGGCGGTACCCCGGTACCAGCACCAGGCGGTGTTCTGCTGTTCGGCGCTGGCGCAGCGGCTGCCCTGGGCGGACGCAAACTGCTCAAGAAGAAGAAAAAGCAGGCCTAAGCCTGACGTTGCCAACCGCTCGGTAACGAGCGCGGCAGATTCCAAAACATTGAGGGGCGGTGGACCAAGTCTGCCGCCCCTTTTTGATGCGCCATTTCAAACCAATTTTTACGTTTGATCGGTACGGCTAACGCCATGCTGACCAAGATCAAATCCTCCGCCCTTCTGGCCGCCTCGCTAGCCGTGCTAGCCACTGCTTGCGCGGTCCCTGAAGATGCGACCAACGCCTCCGCGGCCGAAGCTCTAGAGCAAGGCAAATTCCGCCAGGCACAAGCGCATTTGGCAGAGATCTTCACACGCGGGGCCGAGAACAGCGAAACCTATCTGATCCGCTCGCAATTGAAGCTTGCGATCGGTGACGGGCATTCCGCACTGGCTTCGATCGAGAAAGTCTCGGCGAAGGATATGGACGATGATGAGCGGAGAATTGCCACCGCCCACGCGCTCATCCTGCAGGAACGGTTCGAGGATGCGCTTGAGCTTTATGGCGAGGCCGATCCCGCTGAGCTGCAGGAGCAGGACCTTCGCATGGTCTTGTGGGCGCTCTACAACCTGGACGCTGACGAGGCGTTTGCTTCGGGCATGGACGTCGCGCTCGATTCCTTCCCGGACAGTGTCGATCTCAATTATCTTGCAGGCAGGCAATTGCTGGATCTCGACCTTGCAGAAGAAGCCGCGGCCTATGCGGATCGCGCGTTGCAAGGCGATCCTTCGAATTTCGATGTTCGCTTGCTCCAGGGTCAGCTCGCTATTGCCCGCGATGATCTCGATGGAGCTCTCGCGCACTATTCCGAAGCAGCTGAATTGCGGCCCGGGCATCCGATCCCGGCAGCCAATGTTGTTGGCCTCCAGCTCGACCTTGGGCGGACCGACGATGCGCGCAAGACGCTGAAACCGGCGCTGGTCGCGCATCCTGATGATCCGCTTCTGCAATGGAAGAAAGCCCGTCTCGCACTGGTTGACGGCGATCTGGATGACGCCAGACTGGCCCTCGAGAAGGCCAGACCAAAGTTCCGCGGCAATGATGAATTCACGTTGCTGTCTGCCCAGATTGAGGATGAGCTGGGCAATCGCACCATGGCGCTTTCAGAGTACCAGCAATATGTTCGCGCGGTCGGAAGCGACACTCTGGTGGAGCAGCGGATTGCTGAGCTGCAGGGCGGATAATTCCGACATTGCCAAGCACAAAGTAATTGAGTGCGGTGTCTGTTGGAACCCTTACTTCTTCCTCTATCTTGCAGTTTTGAGTTGGCCCGCATTCAAGCGTCTGGCCCTGACAACAAGGTGTTCGATTGGCGATTATCCGCCCTAAGTACCGCTAGGGACAGTAGCCAGGCTCTAGGTGATGTCCGCTTGCATTCTGAGAAGTAGCCGGGAGCTACTTCTAGCTGTTGCCTAGGTCGCCGCCTGACCCTTTCTCGTGCTGCCAAACTAATGCTATTGGCCCGGAAATGGCAAAAGTGTTTCGACTTTGCTGGCCTAACGATTGTACTCGTCATTGATCAAATCACGGCGCGAAGCCTTGTGAGCCTATTGGCTCGGAGCCTCTGCGCTTTAGGTTGGCAGTCCCTCAGCCAGAGGCAAGACATCCGTCCTGACCTCTGTTTCCGACAAGCGAAAACCCCTTTTGGGTTCTAACCCCTGCCAACACCATCGATATAACATTCTGGGAAAACAAGAAGCGATTGAGCGGCATATCCTGAACCCGAATATCCCGGCGCCTGGCTGTCTTCTTGTTTGGGAACTCACCAATGGCAGCCATATCTATAGCTTGGATCGCCGACCAAGGAATCTACGCTGATCGGCTCGACTGAACGTTGGGCCCACTCTTGTGAGATGATCCGCTCACCTTCCCATATGCCGTTTCGGAGAAACAGTTAGCCCATCCGGGACAGATCATGGGGGCAGAAACAATACGACTTCGGTGTCGAGCTAGCCTCCGGGGACGGTCTTCCAGCGGAGTTCACCGAGCCCGACAGGCGTGAACAGCATCTCTTGCTTCCATTTGCAGATACGACAAACTACACCTGCTGGATTAGCCCCCTGAAGCCCAAATTCAGACGATGTCCGCTACCTCAATTGCGGACGCGCTCAGGTTTCCTGCAATATCGAATTGGCGTGTTTCAGCACGTCATCCACCAGACCGATCAAATCATTTTCATGTGTTCGGTGATTGGTGATGCAGACCCGGATGGCGAACTTGCCTTCGATCAAAGTGTGGGACGGGACTGAGCGGCCGCTTTCCTGAATGCGCAACAATATCTCTTGGTTTAGGTCATCAAGCTTTGGCTCAGAAAGACAGTCGGCTTTGTATCGAAAGCAAACGATGTTCATCGGAACAGGAGCTAAGCGTTCGAGGTCGGGCTGCGCGTCAACCAACTGCCTCAGCAATTTGGCCTGATCTACATTGCGGGCGATCATCCTGCCAATGCGCTCGACGCCTTGTTCCTTCATGCACATCCAGACCTTGAGCGCGCGAAAGCTCCGCGAAAGTTGGACACCTTTGTCGGCGAAGTATGTGGTGCCGACCGCCAGACCTCGTTTGGTTGGCGAAAGGTAGGATGCCTCGGACCCAAACGCCCGCTCTTGCGCTGAAGAGTGGCGGGTGAGAACACAGCCAACATCGTATGGCATGTAGCCCCATTTGTGCAGATCGAAGGCGATCGAGTCCGACAACTCCTGCCCAGCAACCAGCGCCTTGGTTTCCGGGCTCCACGCTGCGAGCGTCCCGAATGCACCGTCAATGTGGAACCACAGATCAAACTCGTCGGCGAGCGATCTCAGCGCATAGAAATCGTCGACCGCCGCTGTGTTCACCGTCCCTGCGGTTCCTAGGATACAGAACGGCTTGTCGCCATTGGCAATGTCATGCTCAATCTGGGCGCGACACTCTTTAATGTCGATTTGATAGTCAGAATTGACAGCGATTGGGCGAAATGCGTCGCGGCCCATTCCCATCAACTCGCACGCTTTGTAGATCCAGCTGTGCGTTTCCTTGCTGCCGTAAACGCGCAGCTTGGGGATCCCAGGGCCAGCGACTCCCTTGGTGCGAACATCAAATCCGGCCTTCTCGTTGCGGGCGACGGCCAGTCCGTTGATGTTCGCCATTGTGCCGCCGGTTACCAAGAGGCCGGAAGACCCCTCAGGGTAGTCGATCAATTGCGCTAACCAAGCAATCACCTGCCGCTCTACTACCGCAGCTGACTGATTGTATCCGGCGAGGTGCGGGTTCATAGATGAAGCCAATGCGTCGGCGAGGGCGCCGGTCAGTGACCCATTGCCCATCACCCAGCCGAAGAATCCCGGATGCTGGTTTCCGGTCGGATAGGGCAAGACGTCGCGACGGAACTGGTTGTAGACCTCGCCTAGTGGACGGCCGACCATGGGCACATCTTCAGCAAGGCTGCGATGCACGTCTGCTGGAACGCTCTGCCATGCCGGCCTTTCACGCACGCTCGCTATGTAGTCGACCATGTCATCGATCATCCGGTGCGCAGACTGGCGCGCTTCCTCCCAATCGGACGGATCAAGCGTCTCGTAATCAGAGGCGATACCGCCATCGGTCATGGTTTGGTCTCCAGAATTTGAGGGATATCAAGCAGCAATTGGGAGAGATCGGCCCAACGCTCAGCTCCAATGGCGTTAACGACGACGGACTGAGCCGCCTCCCAATTGGGTGCGGCGTCCTCCATGGATTTTGCGCCCGCCGCAGTCAGGTCTGCGAATTTGGCGCGTCCAGTCCTCGCGCTTTCGATGGTGATATGACCCGATCGCTCCAGCGGGGCCAGTGTCCGGTAGAGCGAGGTGCGCTCCATCACGAGTTCGGCGGCAAGCGCCGTCAGCGGTGTTGGGCCATTTCGACCCAGAGCGCGAAGTATCGCAAACTGGGTGATGGTCAGCCCGGTGCCAATCATCGCATCCTCATAGAAGCGAAGCAGAGATCGGCCCGATTTGCGAACGGTGGTGCAGGCGCATGGAAGTGTCATGAATGCGCCTTATCATGTGGACACATGATGTAAATACAGTTGACGAATTGGCACGCGTGGGCAGTTGACCCGACAATCTAGTCTCGCCGCGATAGGTTAGCTTCGATCCCAAAATGATGAGCTTCGCATTGTGCGGAGCGCCACCAACCTACCGATTGCGAGATTGAGGCCAGAGGTATCAAAACCATGGCTGGTTGAAGACACTTAAACGAACCCCTGACTACTAATGCTCTTCTAGGCCCGATTCAGGGTTCTCAAATGTGCCCGATCCAAAAACGCGAGATCTGTGCGACGCACCCGCCAACTAGCAACTCCATGATCATGTTAATGAAATGTGTTTGGCATTCGACCAAGGCCTGGTGGATATGCCTTCTAGTATTGAGAAAACCTTCTCGACTGATAATTGTTTCACTAAGCTATTCTGTCCGACGTATTGACTGAAAGCGGCAGGGATCACTTCGTAGATGATAAGGGATTGCATACTGTATGATTGTTGGCAGTCAGAGAGCATTGTTCGATATTCCGTCCGATGTCGCGTACTTCAACTGCGCATACAATGGCCCCCTGCTGAACGCGTCGGTAGAAGCGATGACGAAAGGATCGCAATCGAAGGCCAGGCCATGGGAGCGTAGACCGAGTGACTTTTTTGATGATCCTGAAGCCTTCAGGTTAGCTGCAGCCAAGGCATTTGGATCTTCTGGCGATAACTTCGCTGTAATCCCCTCGGCTAGCTACGGTGTTTCATGTGTCGCCCGTATATTTGAGGATCGTCTCAGCGAGGGTGACAATATTCTTGTTTTGGACGAAGCATTTCCCTCAAATTACCTTCCTTGGGAAAGACTATCGAGCCAAACTGGTGCTGATCTGTGTGTCGTTGAGAGCCCTCCAGACTTCAATTGGACTAAGGCCGTGTTGGAGCGCATCTCTTCGAAGACAAAGGTGGTCGCCATCCCAAATTGCCATTGGACTAATGGAGCAATTCTGCGGCTTGCGGAGATTTCCGAGGCTGCACGTGCAGCAGGAGCTTTTCTGGTTCTCGAGGTCACTCAGTCACTTGGCGCAATGCCATTAGACCTGGAGGCTGTTAGGCCTGACTTCGTCATTGCCGCAGGATACAAATGGCTCCTTTGCCCTTACGGTTTGAGCCTCCTTTATGCGGATCCAAAATGGCACCAGGCACGTCCCCTGGAAGAAACTTGGCTAAGTAGGGCTGATGCCCACGTTTTTGAGAACCTGGTTGAGTATAACGACAACTACCAACTGGGCGCGCGCCGGTTTGATATGGGCCAAAAGAGTATTCCTTCGGTCCTTCCCGGGGGCGTTTGCGCGCTCGAACAAATCGGTAGATGGGGCGTCGCAAACATATCAGAGGCACTTGGCAAGATTACGGAGCAGATTGCGTCGATCGTCGAGCCCTTTGGGTTCGAGCCTGTCCCACAGAACGCGCGGGTCCCTCATATTCTTGGTGCTTCAATGTCCGCCGGGATTCCTGATCAACTTCTTCCGCGCCTTGCCGAGGAAAAAGTGTTTTTAAGCCGACGAGGCAACTCTCTGCGTTTTGCACCCCACCTGCATATTGGCGATCAGGACCTAGATCATCTAGCTGACGCCCTGCAGCGAGTTTTAAAATGAGAACATTGTTTCAAAATTGAGCAGTCAGCTTCGAGTGATTGCGTTTTTCGCTCAAGAAATGATAACTCGAATATCAATTCGGTTAGGCTGCGGTTCGCCATTTGCGAAGACGGTCTGAGCTTGGATTGCGGTCTGGATTCGATGGAGTGAGAAACTTGAAGATATTTCACATGGCCATCGTGGCACTTGGACTATTCATCGCCCTTTCTGCACACCTTCCACCATTGAATTCATGACGGAGTGGATCAACAAGCCACAACATTCACTGCAAGGCCGCCAAGGCTCGTCTCTTTGTATTTGTTGGACATATCCTCGCCGGTCTGGCGCATCGTCTCGATAACCTGATCCAGGCTTACCCGAGGCTTACCGGTACTATGAATTGCTAGTCGAGCAGAGTTGACCGCCTTAACCGAAGCCACAGCGTTGCGCTCAATGCATGGAATCTGGACAAGTCCGCCGACGGGATCGCACGTTAGTCCGAGGCTGTGCTCCATCGCGATCTCTGCAGCGTTTGTCACTTCCCGGTGGTCGCCTCCCCAAAAATCGGCAAGTGCTGCGGCAGCCATTGAGCTCGCCACCCCAACTTCGCCTTGGCAACCCATGGCTGCGCCAGTAATCGACACTTTCCTGCGAAAGAGCATGGCAATCGCGGATGCAACCAGCAAGAATCTCTGGACGGAATGTGGTTTGTCTGTCGCGGGTGCAACATACTCCTCGATGATGGCTGGAATGATGCCAGCTGCCCCATTTGTTGGTGCAGTAACAATCTTGCCTCCTGACGCATTCTCTTCGTTGACTGCCAAAGCAAAAGCGTTGAGACGATCAAAGAGTACTTCTTTCTCATTTGCGCCAGATTCGGGCTCGCATTTGCTCCAGAGCGACTTTGCCCTTCTCTCCACCATCAGTCCGCCAGGAAGCGTCCCTTCGGCCGTTAGGCCTCGCTGGATTGAGTTTCTCATTTCTCCCCAGATCCGATCCAAGGCACTTGCAGTCTCCACACGTGGCCGGATTGCGTCTTCGTTCTCAAGCATAATCTCCGAGATGCTCAGGCCGGACGTTTCACAAAGCTCCAACAGCTCGTCACAAGACTCAAACTTGTGCGGCATTTGATTAGTGAAGCTTGTCTGGGAATTCGCCCCCATCTCACCGCATGAAGCGATTTCCCCACCACCAATCGAATAGAAAGTGCTTTCCAGAACAATCTGATTCAATTTGTTGCGAGCACGCATGATGATCTGGTTTGGGTGCTTTCCTGGTGAGCACTCTGTCAGAAGGCGAATGTGAACCTTTGGATCAAAGTCTATCGTTGTTCCTGGCCCCAGCCTGACCTTTTTGGTTGAGCGAACTTCACCTAAGTAACGCTGCGCTTGGTCAAGGTCCACCGAGTGAGGTTCATAGCCAGCCAGTCCCATGATCACGGCATCGATTGTCCCGTGACCAATACCGGTCAAGGCTAAGGAACCCAGTAGGTCAATCTCGACACTGAAGAGACTGAGCAAATCGTCTTGGCTTAGTTCAGACACAAAGCGGTGCGCGATGCGCATCGGACCTACAGTGTGCGAACTAGATGGCCCCACACCGATACGAAAAACTTCCAGTGTTGAACGCACGGCTCAAACGAAATCTGCTGCGGTGTGGCGCTCTAGCATGAATTCCTCTGGCTTTCCCCAAGCACGGTTCACAATGCGGCCGCGCTTCACGGCCGGACGATCTGCGATCTCATTCGTCCAGCGAAGGACGTTGCTGTACTGCCCAGTCTGCAAAAACTCAGTAGCTTGATACAAATCTCCGCGCATTATTTCGCCGTACCATGGCCATGCAGCAATGTCCGCAATCGAATAAAAATCGCCAGCTAAGAATTGGCTTTCCTCCAAACGCCGATCAAGAACATCAAACTGGCGTTTGACCTCCATTGTGTAACGGTCGATCGGGTATTTCATCTTCGTTGGCGCATAAGCAAAAAAGTGTCCAAATCCTCCTCCGAGCAACGGTGCGGTCCCCATTTGCCACATGAGCCAATTCAAGACTTGGGTTCTGTCACCGCCGCTCACAGGTAAGAAACGCTCAAATTTCTCAGCAAGGTGGAGCAAAATAGCGCCGGACTCAAAGACACGGATTGGCTCTGAGCCGGAGCAGTCCAATAGTGCCGGCACTTTGGAGTTTGGGTTGATTTGACAAAACTCAGTGCCAAACTGATCGCCCTCCATTATGTTGATCGGCCAAGCATTATACTCGGCGTCATCAATGCCGAGTTCAACAAGCTCTTCAAAAAGGATCGTTACCTTTGCACCGTTTGGGGTTGCAAGCGAATACAGTTGAAAGGGGTTTGTCCCTTTTGGAAGTGCTGCTTCGTGCGTTGGACCGGCTGAGGGACGATTGATCCCCGCAAATTGTCCGCCATTTTCCTCAGAAAACTCCCAGATCTTTGGCAACTGATAAGCGTCATTGTCCATGACTTGGTCAATCCTCTTTTGGCTTGTTGAGACCCAGTGATTTAATGAAGAAGAAATTCAGCTTGTTGCCATCAAGGTCGCGGACGTAACCGCAATATTCATCGCCTCCTAAGCGTGGTCCCGCTGGTCCCTCGCACTCTGCACCAAGTGACAATGCTTTCTTATAGAGCGCTTCAACCTGCTCCGGACCATTCGCTGCAATAGCGACCATGTTCCCATTCCCTGGACTTGCCGTTTCACCATTGTAAGGGATGGCGATTGTGAATGCAGATGTTCCATCACCTCGACCGTAGCTGATTAGCTTTCCATCAGGGCGATCGTAAATCGGTCGGGCACCAATTACCTTGAAGAGTTCAGTATAAAATGCCCTCGCTCGGGCAATATCATTGGTGCCAATGGTGGAATAAGCCAGCATGACGTTTCCTCTTTCGCATTGTTAGCAATCCGGCCGGCCTGACCCCCCAAGCCGGCCGGACGCAGGGACCTTAGAAATCGAGTACGAGCTCGACACCATAGGTCCGCGGAGGACCGAAATTCTGCTGGACGAACCCGAACGACTCAAGGTTCGTGGCTCTACGCAGATACTCTGTATTTGTTAGATTTCGAACGAAGCCCGCTACACTCCAATTTCGCGAAGAATGCTCGTATGCGACACGTAGATTTGCTATCGCATAGGCATCTTGAGCCTCGAACACATCATTGCTTGCAGAGAAGAACTGCTGCGACTTGTACGCAACATCTGCCAAGATGCTAATGTCCCCAATGTCGCCAGGAAGAGCAAACTGGTAGCGAGCTAATCCGCTGACAGAAAACTCGGGCGAATAGGCCAGTCTGTTTCCTGCCAGATCAATGTTGGCATCTGTTATGAAGTTGCCAAGTTCGGTGTCGAGATAGGCGCCGCTTGCGGCGAGCGTGAGGCCTTCAAGAGGAGTGGCTACCACTTCAAACTCAGCCCCGAACACATCTGCATCGCTGGCGTTGTCAAGCACATCAATTGGTGTCGGATTCGCATCAATCCGAGTGAAGATCTGAAGATCGGTAAACGCATTGTAGAATAGCGCAGCGTTCAGTCGAAGGTCACCATTGAATAGATCAGACTTAATTCCGAGCTCGTAAGCCGTCAGGAACTCTGGACCAAAAGGCTGGAGCTGCCTGGTCGCCACAACCGGATCTAGATCTGGGAAACCGCCATTGAAGCCCCCACTCTTGAACCCTCGCGACACACTCGCGTAGGCGAGCGCATTACCGTTGATCGAATAATCGGCCGCGATCCTCCAAGAGAACGCGCCATCGTTATTTTCAAGGTCGGTTAGATTGATGATGGTGAAACCATTCGGGCCGAACACGGCCTCATCTTCAAGACGTGTTAGCGCATCAAAACGCTTGGTTTCGTCCGTGTAACGCCCGCCAACTGTCACAGTAAAATCGTCGGCCAGCTCATAGGAGATTTGCCCAAATACGGCGAAGGCTTCAGTCTCCTGGACGTTGACTGTTCGACCAAAGAGGATCGGGGCGCCAGTGACCGAGCCTGTCGGGTCTGACAGACCTCCCGTGAAGGCTCGCAATTGCCCGAACAGATCGATTGTTTGGTTTTGCGTTAGGTCTTCGCTCAGGTAGTAAAGTCCAGCGACCCAGTTCGCCCGGTCCGAGCTTCCGTCTAGGCGAAGCTCTTGACTAAATGTTTCTGATTCGACGCCGAAATCGATCTCAAGCAGATCGAGTGGTGATGCGTCGTTATCTTCCGGATAAATATGCTCGAGATCGTCAAAGGCTGTGACTGAAGTGAGGTTAACCGACCCTATTGACCATTGAGCCTCAATGTAACCTCCAACAGTGTCTGTCGTAATATCTCTTAGGTTATCAAATTCGCCTTCAAAGACATCGTCGGAATCGATCCTGTAACCGAGGGCATCGACACAAGCTCCTGTAAAGGCCAGTTCCACTGAACAAGGGGTGCTGCCGTCGGTTGTTAGTCCAAGGTGCCTGAAGCCAATCGCCTGTGAACGATCCTTTGCGCCGTGCACATTGAGACGAACGAAGAAGTTGTCGGTAACGTCCACGTCGACCGTTGCGCGGTAGGAAAAAAGATCGACCGCGTTGAAGTTGCTGCCATCAAGAATGTTAACGCCAAAGCCATCCGACGTTTGGCGCCTGATCGCCGCTCGTGCATTTATGCCATCGGCGATCGGCCCACCAATTGCCGCTTCTAGTCGGCGCGTTCCGAAATTCTCAATGCCAGCGGTAAGGTCAAAATCAAACTCTGAGGTCGGCTTATTGGTAATAAACCGGATCGCACCACCCGTTGTGTTCCTGCCGTAAAGCGTACCTTGCGGTCCTTTGAGGATCTCCACTCGTTCTGTGTCGAACACCTGCAAAGATGTCAAAACTGGGGAGTTGATGAACACCTCATCCGAGTAGACACCGATCGGGCCGGCATTGTTTGTGTTGAAATCATTGAGACCAGCACCGCGCAGGAAGATGACCAACTGACCTCCGGGGCCATTGGGGCTTACCACTTCCACGCCAGGCACGAATTGGCCAAGTTGGTCCGACCGGTCGACCCCAAGATCTTTCAAGGTATCGCCTGAGAACGTGGTGATTGAGATCGGCACATCCTGCGAGTTTTCCTCTCGCTTCTGGGCCGTGACCACAATCGTATTGAGAAATTCTTCTTCATTAGCCGTTTCTGACTGGGCCAAGGCTGCGGGCATGCCCGCAACGAATGAACCAACAATAAGTGATGCGCTGCACAGATTAGCAGCCCTCAAACTCGTAACCACGTCACTCTCCCACATTCCACAAGGATTGATTGCGATAAGTGAGAAAATATTCTCATTATAATAGGAGAGTCAATCGGATTGTGTGGGGAGTACTGTATCAAATAAGACACAGTTCTCGTTTTAGAAGTCGCCACATTCGTCCATTCTGCAAGATTCAGGGGAGGCAACGCGCGCAGAGTCTGCTTGACACAATGCGGAATCGAGAATTAATTATCGATATGGCTTTCCCTGAGATCGCTTAGCGGCGAAGCGGACATTGTAAATTGGGATGGGGCGAATTGAGACAATAGTATGCGAAACTTTCTCAGCGACCATACCGGATCAATCTGCGATCCCGTCTTCGAAGCAATGGCCCAATCAAATGTCGGTCAAGCAGCAGGTTTTGGAAATGACCAGTGGAGTCTTCGGCTGAACGATGTCCTCGGAGAACTTTTCGACAGGGAACTCGAGGCCTTTCCTGTGGTCACTGGCTCTGCGGCAAATTCGTTGGCTCTTGCTACCCTTTCACCACCGTACGGTGTCATCTTTTGTCACGAGCAGGCCCATGTGGAGTCTCAAGAAGGTGGCGCTCCAGAGTTCTTTACAGGAGGAGCCAAGCTCGCGCTCGTTCCTGGCGAGAACGGAAAAATCGATCCCGGAGCACTCCGCTCAAAGATTGGCTCATTTGCGTTCGGAGTGCACTCGATGAAGCCAAGCGTTTTGTCGTTAACCCAGGCGACTGAACTGGGTACCGTATATACAATCGATGAGCTCAAGGCACTCTGCACTATAGCGCACGATGCAGGCCTGAGCGTCCATATGGACGGTGCGAGGCTCGCTAACGCCGTGGTCAAGTTAGGCTGCTCATGGGCCGATACGACATGGCGTGCTGGCATCGACGTCCTGAGCTTCAGCAGCACTAAGAACGGAACCATGTGCGGCGAGGCAGTAATCTTCTTCGACGAAGAGCATCAGTCGGATTTCGAGATTAGGCGTAAACGAGGCGGGCACTTCATATCGAAGTTGAGGTATTTCTCGTCTCAGATACTTGGCTATGTTGAGAGCGGAGTTTGGAAGGTCAATGCGCAACGTAGCAACGCGCTTGCGGGCCAGATAGCGACTGCGGCGGCGGACCTCCTCATTGCTCCCGTCGAGACAAATCAAATTTTTATGTCTGTGCCAGGGAAGCTGAATGCCGCTCTAATTGAGCGGGATATCAAGTACATTCCTTTTGCAATGCAAGGCCAGCCTATGGGGCGTTTTGTTGTTTCATGGGATCAACCGGAAGAGGATATCGCAGCATTTCTCGAAGCTCTTTCGGTCCTCCAGTCCCAGGTTCGGGCATGAAGCCTAGATGATGGTGTAGCTACATGGCGAACGACAATCATCCCTCCAGCAAGCCCAAGGCATCCAAGGCATGGCCCCTCTGGCTGATACGCGGTTAGAGATTTGAATAAGCTCGGATTTGGTAAGAGAGGTTGAAATGAGCAAAGCCCTTTTGGTCGTCGATGTCCAAGACTTGATGTTCTCTGGCAAGCTAGTGCCGCCAGTAGCTGAGCATCAGAGCGTTCTGAGAAAAATCAATTGGCTGATTGAGAACGCTCGTGGGCAAAACCAGCCAGTCATCTTTATCCAGCACGACGGAGCAAAGGGCGAGTTTCTTGAACCCGGTAATCCAGCCTGGGAGCTCTTCTCAGATCTAAAGCGCATCCCTTCCGATCCTGTCTTTAACAAGAGCGAAGGAAATGCTTTCTCAAATCCTGAACTAGGGGCATACTTCGAATCCCATAATATTCAGGATGTTGTTGTCGTGGGCTGTGCATCTGAACAATGTGTCGCAGCGACGACCGCCGGTGCGATTGAAAGAGGTTTGAACACCGTGCTCGTCTCCGATGCTCACGGCACCTGGGGAACGCAGGAGACGCCGCCAGATGAGATGGTCGCGCAGCAAAATGAGCTTCTAGGTAAGGCTGGAGCATCCGTTCAAGCCACAAAGGAGCTTGTCGCATAGGTTCGCGACCTGTTTGGGGCACTCAGCACTGGCCATCTGGACAGCCTACCGCATTTGGTATTCGCACGTCCGGAGTGCTAGTCTTGGTAGGAGAAGGGCCCAAGGTTCATGAAAGCGCCGACCAGTGAAGGGATATCCATGGTAACTAACCTCAGTGATGAGGCGGATGTTGGCTTAAGGCGAATGCCAACTCAGGCTCGGTCTAAAGAGAATATCGAGAGAATATTAGACGCCCTAATCGAGCTTTACGAGCAGGGAATCTCTGACATCTCCCCTAAGTTGCTCGCCGAAACATCTGGGGTGTCAACGGCAACGCTTTATCGCTTCTTTCCCAACATCGAAGCAGCCGCGGTCGCGTGTGCTCGCAGATACCTCGATAGCCAGGATGTGGAGCTTGCGGAAATACTCTCAAACGGGGCGGATCGGCATTGGCGCGATGTCAATCGTAGCATGATACAAGCAATTGTCGGGCAAATTATTGAAGACAAAACACAGCGCGATATTCTGCGTCAGATCTACTACTCAGGCGCCTTCCAAAAAGCGAACTTGCCTCACCGCGAGGCCTTCATCCAAGTCTTTCGACAAGCGCTTGAAGAGCGTCAGCTATTTGTTCCAAACACTGACGTCGATGTCATCGCAAGGTCCCTCGTCGAAATCTCGGCTGCCTTCCAAAAAATGGTACTATTTGCAGACACACAAAGTGACGCCGAACGATTTATGAATGAGTGGGTAACTGTCACCGAGGGCTACGTTAGATCAAAGCTCTAAACTTGCGCTCAGCGCCAAGTCGACAGACTGCGAATAGGTTTGCTGAGGTTTAAAGGCCTTGGATTCCGTCATAGATCAATTTGGTCCCCACTAAGAAAATTAGCACGTACATCACACGATAGAAGACTTTGGCATTGATCCGCCGGATCAAATAGGCCCCAAGCAAAACACCAACCGGCGCCACGGGGACCAAGACCAATGCGACCATGATGTTAGATCGTTCAAACTGACCAAGCATAGCGTAGGGCAAAATTTTTGCTGCGTTGACCACAGCGAAGAATAGTACCGCGGTACCAGCATAGATGATCTTATCGGGCTTTTGTCCAAGGACATACGCCTGAAACGGTGGGCCGCCCGCGTGAGCCACAAAACTTGTGAAGCCCGAGACCGCACCAGCGAGCCATCCAATTCGCCGGTTTGGACTTGTGTGAGGTGCTGTAGCGCTCTTCGAGGTTAGAACGGCTTGGATTGGAAAAGCTATCGCAATCAGGCCTACCAATATCTTGACCAACGCGTCGCTAACGGTGTCAGCAAAGATATAGCCCAAAACAAGACCGATCATCGCTCCAGGCAATACGATCTTTAGGATCTCCCTGTCCCATTTGCCCCGATAGGCGGCGATCCCCGTCCAATCCATGATGACAAGGATAGGCAATAGGATTCCGGCTGCTTGCAAGGGCGGCATGACGAGTGCCATCAAAGGCACTGCGAGAACACCAAGTCCACTAAAACCGCCCTTAGCGATGCCGACAAGCAAGACGGATGCGACGCAAATGACCCAAAAGAAAATGTCCGACGACACAAGAAACGCTAAGCGCCGGGCCTCTCTGCAGGTGACCGTCTGACCGAAAGCCAAACTACCGCGATCAGCCACACCGGGAGCAAGATCGCGTAGCCCGCGAAGTCCTGGATCGTCATCATGTTGTTCTCGACTTCAGGATAGGCCAAGTTGTCGAACACATTGTTGCCTACGTGCATGCCGACAGCAGGAATGATCGAGCCAAGTCTAATTACACTAGCTGCAAGTGTAAGAGCGATGCCAAGTACCATAAGTGCGCCCCAGACCCCCGGCGAGATGTGAAGGATCGTAAAGAGCAAAGTAGTCCCAATAACCGCAATGGGGGGCCCGAACCAGGCCGCGAATCTTGGCAACAGATATCCTCTAAACACGGCCTCTTCTGAGCCGGCTTGTACGCTAATTGATAAGACCGTCACACCGAACAAAGCGATAAGCCCCAAATGTCCATGAGAGGACAGTTGGTCATTAACTGCGTCGCCATTTCCAATCGCTAGCTCAGCAATGTAGCGTCCGGCAACCCAGAACAGAAAACTGGCGAGCCCAAGGCCGAAATACCAAGGCGCGCCGGGAGCTCTCAAGCTCGAAGGTCTGTCCTGGCTGAACACGCGCTTCGAAATCCAGAACGCCAATAGCCCCCCAAAAAAAGTAAGGCCGATTGCAAGCTGGTCGATCATCAACCTAGTCAAAGACGAGGGCGTCGCTTCGTCTTCAGCAAAGCGCGAGTGTAACGTATATGATATTGCCGCTCCCAGAAGAGCGATGATGCCCAAATACGAGACCACGATAGCGACAGCGCGCCACCACCCGCCGCGCTCGCGACGCCAGCCATTTGTCCAATCCCCAAACATTTCAGATTTTTACCGCGACGCCCATCTATGTGCAAGCTCTTGAGCCAGTGGGCCGCCACCCAACATGCCAAGAGCAATTAATGTGCAGCGAACATCGCCGAATAGAGGCGGCCTCGACACCAAAATCCTTGGGTCGCGATGATCGCCTTCCTTCCCATGACAACTTCGTGAACCTCATCCCACCAATCCACCGCAACCTCCTCTGCCGAAAAGGGATTGGCGGAGAGTTAAGTCTCATTTATGGCGAGGTTACCCTTTTGGGTTAAGGTCTGTTTTCACCCCCAATTTCTGACATCCACCGTTAGCCGGGCGACTCTTGAAAGCGGTCTAGCAGCTTAGCCACTCAATCTGCCGAAAGCCGCCTTTCCGCTAACGACCCAGTTCCAGACGTCGCCTTACCTTCCTTTGCCGACGAGGACGAACGGTGCCCATGCAGCGGGGTGCGGATTGGTGGTGCGGACAACTTGCATCGCTTGCTGAAATGCCTCGGCGCGCGGTGTCGGTCGGCGCTTCGTCCTCGCTCGCCCCGGCTGATCCGCCGCCAGCGGAGCGGGCGTGATAGCAATATGCTTGCGCACCTCGGCACCCCGGCTCGCCGCTCTTGTGACGCAAGCGATTGGCGGGGACCCCTTCATGCCAGCGGACGCTGGCATCTCGGGCGGTGAAGCGAAGTGCTCTGCTGAGTGGAACCCTGCCTTCGCAGGGGTGACGAATAGCGGATCGCACCGCCCATTCGTTGCACCGTCATCCTGAACTCGTTTCAGGATAATGCCCCCCGGCGCACTACAGTTTGTTACTCTGAAACAAGTTCAGCATGACAGTGGAGCCAAAGGCCAGGGCCTAGGATGCGCAACATGAATTTACATCGCATTCATTTATCTGATGCGGTGGTTGGCCTACAGTCTTGGCCAACACGTTACAGGAGTGAACCATGACCGCCTTGCGGTTTTTCTCCCGCGGCGACGCCGCAAAGGCGCGCGGGCACCAGGGCTATTTGAACTTGGGTGCGATCAATCGAACCATCGATCATCAAGCTCTAGCAGTCGACGCCTTGGTCAAGGAACGAGCCCGCCGCGCGCTTTTGGCTCAATGCGAACGCGCTCCTTTTGGGTGGGAGTTGGGCTGACTGGGAGATCGTTCTCGGATAGAACTCAGGGCACCGACATATGAGCCAGCATCGATGCCTTGGGCCCTTATCCGGCGAACCACTGTTGCGATGAAGCCAGCGCTGTGCTTGGCAGCATCCGAATAGGTCGATCAAGGGCTGCGGAGCTGGGAGCAATTTGGAACTGACTTGGACGACAACTTTGCCATCGACGCCGAGCTACGGAGACACGCATGACTATCCGCTGGTTTAGAGCTCTGCTCGCGTTCGCCTGTGCCATGTGCAGCGCCTATGCCTATGCTGCGGATGACAATTCGATCAGCTATTCTGTGAAGCCCGCCGACACGCTCTATGCTTTGGCATCACAGTATCTGGTGGACCTTAGCGCCGCACGTACAGTGCAACAGTTGAACGGGATCGCTGATCCTCGCAAGCTCCAGATCGGTTCGCAGCTACGTATTCCGAAAGCTTTGCTGAAACACCGCCCGGTGAGATTGGTGCTGGATAATTTCACAGGAAATGTCAGCCTTGCGAGAGGCTCGGTCGAATTGCCACCACGTCTTGGCCTTGTACTTGGCGAAGGGACATTGATCTCCACCGGCGCTAACAGTTTTGTATCCGTCTCCGGCGATGGCGCATCGCGGATCGCGATACCTTCCAACTCTCGCGCGGTGATTGTGGATGCCAAGCGTTATCTGATTAGCGATGAGATCGACGTCGAATTGAGGATCCTCAGT
>Ga0207422_1002756_pt1 | contig 21342 bp, 19 predicted proteins | sample MarCyaLeptolynsp_FD_187757 | JGI IMG/M metagenome (GOLD analysis project Ga0207422, IMG submission 187757) | Marine cyanobacterial communities from Panama - species 1 Leptolyngbya sp. (SPAdes) | ecosystem: Environmental > Aquatic > Marine > Unclassified | place: Panama: Panama City | collected... | reverse complement strand
GCGGAAGGACCTGTCCCGTTGGGAGGATCCTCTCGCCCATGGGCCCGCAGCGCGAACTCGCTCGGCTGCACCTTGGTCAGCCAGTTCGACACGTTGAAATCCCGCCAGCCGAAATGAAACGCGGAGAGCAGGGAGAAGTAGAGGCCGAAGCCGAAGGCCTTCCAGCCGGTATGGTGGACCGGCTCGACGCGGGACTCGCCGGCGAGCGACCAGTCCGCATCGGTGCCGGCCATCAGGCGGTCGGTCGGCCAGACCCGCACGATGCCGCCGGCGGCCGAGGGAAACGCGATGGCGGCGGCGTAGATGGCCATGGCGATCCACATCAGGAATCCGATCGCCTTCCACGGCGTGCCGGTGTGCAGCCCGTAGCCGATGGGAAGCTCGAGGAAGACGTAGTGGAACCAGCCCTCGACGGTGTCGCCGAATTTGGGGGCGGGCGCGTCACTCTTCCAACACTCTTGTCGGTAGGTCTCGTTAAGATCCCGCATCAGATAGCGCGTCCGGGTCCGCTCAAGGGCGAAGGTCGCCTCGCGCTCGTGATGCCGCAGTCCGGTCTCCCGGAACTGGTCGCGCAGGCGGGTGAGCGGGCCGTTGCGCTGTCCGCAGAACCACAAAGTTTCCACGCCGACGAGATCGTAGAGGTCGTCGCCCGAGGGTTTGCCGCGCGGCTCCCACAACGCCGAGGTGACGGTCGCGTTCGCTAACTTGGCGCCGGTGAGCGTCGCGCGGAAGAGGTCGGCGTCGGTGAGCGTCGCGAGGGAGAGGTTGGCGCCGGTGAGCGTCGCGCCGGCGAGGTAGGCGTCGGTGAGCGTCGCGCCGAAGAGGTAGGCGTCGGTGAGCGTCGCGCCGGCGAGGTCGGCGTCGGTGAGCGTCGCGCCCCGGAGGTTGGCGCCGGTGAGCGTCGCGCCGGCGAGTTTGGCGTCGGTGAGCGTCGCGCCGAGGAGGTTGGCGCCGGTGAGCGTCGCGCTGAGGAGGTTGGCGTCGGTAAGAGTCGCGACGGAGAGGTTGGCACCGCGGACGTTCGCTCCCAGCAATTGGATGCGGCTGAGGTCGATCCGTCGCAGGTGGAGGCAGGACAGGTCGGCGGGGTCATCCCACGTGTGGTCCCGGATCAGCCAGTCGAGTTTGCGGTCGGAAATCCTGTGCGTGACAATCGCGCCGTACTCGTTTCGCGGGCAGTCGGCCTGCGCGCGGTCCTCGGGGGCGTCGGTTTGTGCGAAGCCGCCGGCGCCCGGCAGCGCGAGCGCTGCAAGGGCGATCAGGCGGACGATCCAAATGCGCACTCTCCCCATGGTGGAAGGGTGGCGGGGAACGGCGGCTTGTGCAATCGCTTCTCTGCAGGTGCTGGCGATGTGCCGCGTCCCCCTGGGTCCCGGATACCCCGGTCCCGGATACCTCTGCGGGGTTCCGGGAAATCGATGAGGGTGGGAGCGCTTCCCTTCTCGCCTTCCCGGACGCTCCGAGGGAGCGAGCCGGGACCCAGGGGTGGCGTGCTCGGGCTCTCCCTCCATCGTCATCCTGAATCGAGTTCAGGATGACGATGGAGGGACGTTCAGGACGACAATAGTGGTGAATTGTCAGGACGGCGACGCGGCTGGAAACCAGCACGCGCCCATCCGCCCAACCCGTCGATTTCCGCCGCCGCTGTCGTTCCTGGGAGAGCGGCAGTCACATCGGCATGTTAGGCCGCCTTTAGATTGCCCGCGCACTCGAAGGCCGACGCCCATGCCCGCCATCTCCGCCGCCGTCGCCGCCCTGCTGCTCAGCGTCGTGCTGCTGCAGGTGGCCAACGGCATGTTCGCTTCCCTGCTCGGCGTGCGCCTCGGGCTGGAGCCGGACATGACCTCGCAGACCGCCGGCCTCGTCATGTCGGGCTATTTCGTCGGCATGGTGCTGGGCTGCCTCGCGGTGCCGCGGGTGATCGAGCAGGTCGGGCACGTGCGCACCTTCGCCGCCCTGGTCTCGATCATGTCGGCCGCCTCGATCTCCCACGCCTTCTTCGTCGACCCCTGGTACTGGTTCGTGCTGCGGGTAATCTACGGAATCTGCGTGGCCGGCGCCTACATGGTGGCGGAGTCCTGGCTCAACGGCGCCACCAGCAACGACCAGCGCGGCTCGCTGCTGTCGATCTACATGGTCGCGCAATACCTGGCGATGACCGGCGCCCAGTACCTGCTCAACCTTGCCGTCCCGACCAGCTTCGTGCTCTACGCCCTGGTCTCGATCCTGTTCAGCCTGGCGCTGGTGCCGCTGACCCTGTCGCGCTCGGCCGGATCGTCCTCGGTCGCCCGCTCGGCGCTCAGCTTCAGGCAGCTCTACGAGATCTCGCCGCTGGGCATGGTCGCCAGCTTCGGCAGCGGCATTCTCAATGGCGCACTGTTCGGCGCCGCGTCGGTGTTCGCCACCAAGATCGGCTTCACCGTCTCGGAGGTGGCGATCTTCGTCTCCGCCATCCTGATCGGCGGCCTGGTGGTGCAGTGGCCGATCGGCAAGGTCTCCGACCTGTTCGACCGGCGCACGGTGATCGCCGGGTCGCTCGGCCTGACGACGGTGCTCGGCCTGCTGCTCGCCTTCCTGCCGTTTCCGGGATTCTGGGTCTATGTCGCCATGGCCGGGCTGTACGGCGGGCTGTGCATGACGATCTACTCGCTCGCCGTCGCCCATACCAACGACTACGTGGAGTCCACCGACCTGGTGGCCGCCAGCGCCGGGCTGCTTCTGGCCTTCGGGATCGGCGCGGTGATCGGCCCGATCGCCACCACCTCGGCGATGGATTGGGTCGGCAACTGGGGCTACTACGGCATCGGCGCCGGGGTCTCGGCGGCGGTCGGCCTGTTCACGGTGTGGCGCATGTCGCAGCGCCAGGCCCTGCCGGTCGAGGAACAGGGCCCCTGGGTCTCGGTCTCGCGCACCACGCCGATGGCCGCCGAGCTCGACCCGCGCTGGGATCCGGAGGAGGAGGACAGCGACACCGGGGAGCCGCAACCGGCGCCCGCCAAGGGCTGATTCTCCATCAGACACTCCCCGGCCTTGTGCCGGGGCCAAGGGTTGGGGCTACTGGAACGTCGGGCGCTAGTCCTCGAACGCTCCAGCACGCGGACGCCTAGGCCCCGGCACAAGGCCGGGGAGTGTGCGATGAGACTGGGCTACGCCGCCTCCGCGCCGTAGTAGGTGGTGACCACGTGGGTCGCCTCGGCGAAGAACAGCCAGCGCTCGACGACCACGCCGATCGAGCCGGCGATGGCCGCCAGGAACACCGGGATCGACCCGCGCTCCGGCCCGATGGCGGCGGCGATCAGCAGCAGGCCGATCGGCGCGATGATGCCGACCAGCCCGGCGATGGTCCGCAACTTCTCGGCGTGCTTGCGCGCGACCCGGTAGCCCATCTCACGCATGACGAAGTTCTTCGAGGTCGATGGCCCGTCCAGCAGCCGCACCCGGCCGAGATCGCCGAGCCCGGTGGCCGTTCCGGAGGTGGTGGCGCCCCGGTCGGTGTCGATCCGCGTCCAGTAGGTCCATTTGAGGGCCGCAGCCGCGGCGCCGCTGATCACGGTGAGCCACAGGAACACGCTTGCCGCCCCGCCGAAGGCATGCGCCAGTAGCGTCATCCACAGCGCCCCGGTGTAGAGACCGAGCACCAGGTAGCCCGGCAGCACCAGCGGGTGATGCCACTGCCGGATGGTCTTGAGCGAGGCGTAGATCATCGCGGTGCAGACCACGGTCACGACCGCGCCGGCGCTCGCCAGCACGCCGAACACGCCCCAGACCCCGCGCGCCTCGCCAAAGAACACCCAGCCGATGGCGAACAGCCCGGCCGGCCCGAAGGTGACGACGGCGGCCAGCCCCTCGCGCGACAGCCAGGACGAGCGCCATTGCGACATCGCCCGCCACGCCCGTTCCGGGTGGCCGAGGTGGAAGGTCGAGGCGAGCAGGCCGGCCACGATCAGGCCGAGCGCCAGGGTGAACCCGACCAGGCCGAAGGCGAGGCTCGCCGGCACCAGCCCGCCGGCGCCGGCGAGACCCATGAGGAACAGCAGGCCGTAGCCGGCGCCCGACGCGGTGGTGAAGAAGATGACGGAGGACGCGGGATGCATGGCTCTCTCCTCCCTCAGCGCGACAGCATGTCGTCGACCCAGGCGAGGAGCTTGTTTCCCCCCGCGCCGGACGGCACCGCGTCGGCGGCCTCGGCCGCCAGCGCCTCGAGCTTGGTCGGCGCGCCGATGTCGCCAGCATCGGTCCTGCGGGGCCGCGGCGGCAGGTACTTGTTGGTCGGCCGGTAGCCCATTTCCGGCATCAGGTCGTAGCCGCCGCGTTCCGACACCAGTTTGGAGACCGCGCTGTCGGCGTCGCCGAGATCGCCGAAATGCCGGGCGCCGACGGGACAAGTGGACACGCAGGCCGGCACCCGGTCCACCTCCTCGAGGTTCTCGTTGTAGATCTTGTCGATGCACAGCGTGCATTTCTTCATAACGCCGTCGGTGTAATCGTATTCGCGTGCACCGTACGGGCAGGCCCAGGAACACAGCTTGCAGCCGATGCAGGTGTCCGGGTTCACCAGGACGATGCCGTCCTCCTCGCGCTTGTAGCTGGCCCCGGTCGGGCACACGGTGACGCAGGCCGGCTCCTCGCAATGCAGGCAGGAGCGCGGGAAATGCACGGTGCGGCTCTCCGCGCCCTCGCCGGCCTCGAAGGTGTGGATGCGGTTGAACCACACGCCCCAGGCGCCGGAATCCTCGCCGTCCTCCTCCTCGGTCCCGGAATAGGCGTTCCAGTCGGTCATCGGCGCCGAATGGCCGCCCGAGTTCCACTCCTTGCAGTTCACCGCGCAGGCATGGCAGCCGACGCAGATGTCGAGATCGATGACGAGGCCGAGCTTCTTGGTCGGCGCGGTCGCGGGAAGCGAGGTCATTCCGCGGCCTCCTTGCCGTAGCGCAGCAGGCCGGGGCCGCGTCTGCCCCCCGGTGGACCGGGCAGCGGGTCGAACCGGGGTTCGGCCTCGGCGCCTAGGCTGTCGGCCTCGGCCCGTTCGATCCGCACGCGGAGGTCGTACCAGGCCGCCTGTCCGGTCACCGGGTCGGCGTTGGCGTAGCGGTATCCTCCACCCTTGGGCGGCAACAGTTCGGAGATCAGGTGGTTCAGCAGGAATCCCCTGGTCGCCTCCGGCGCCTTCGGGTCGAGGCCCCAGGTGCCCTTGCGCTTGCCGATGGCGTTCCAGGTCCAGACGGTGTCCGGGTTCACCCCCTCCATCAGCTGCACCTGCGCCTTGATGCGGCCGTGATGGGAGGTGACATGGACCCAGTCATCCTCGCCGATGCCGAGTTCCGTTGCCCTCTGACGGCTCATGTACAGCTTATTGAGGCCGTGGATCTGCCGCAGCCACGCGTTCATTGAACCCCAGGAATGGTACATCGCTGCCGGACGCTGGGTGATGGCGTGCATGGGAAAGCTGTCGAGTTCCTCGCCCAGCATCTCGCCCTCGAACGGCGCGTACCAGAACGGCAGGGGGTCGAAATAGGTCCTGACCCGCTCGCGGTGGTGCTCCGGCGGCACCACGTCGCCATGGCCTTCGGCGGCAAGGCGGAAGGTCTGCAACGGCTCGGAGTAGATCTGGTGGATGATCGGATTGGCGGCGCCGATCAGGCCCAGAGCGACAGCCTTCTCCAGGTACTCCTTGTTGGCATGCTTGAAGTAACGCTCCGACGGCGCGAACTCGTGGCGCCAGAAGCACTGGTTGTCGATATAGCGCTGAAGCTGGTCCGGGTTCGGTTCGCCCTTGCCCTCCTTTGAGCCGTCGGCGCCGCGATACCCCGCCAGCGGGCCGACACCCGGCGCGCGCTCGTGGTTGGCGAGGTAGTCCGGATAGCCGCCCGGATACTTCGGCGATCCGTCGTCGTTGCTCAGCCCGGGCAGGCCGAGGCGCACGCCGATCTCGATCAGCACGTCCTGGAACGGCCGGACATCGCGATCCGGCTTGACCACCGGCTGACGGATCGAATCCGCCGCGCCATCGGCGTCGCAGATCGGCCGGTCGAGCAACGAGATGCAGTCCCAGCGCTCCAGATAGGTGGTGTCCGGCAGCACCAGGTCGGCATAAGCCACCATCTCCGAGGCATAGGCGTCGGAATAGATGAGCTTCGGGATCTTGTACGCGCCGGTCTCCGGATCGGTGTCCGTGAGCATCTTCATGGTGCCCGACGAGTTCATCGTCGAGTTCCAGCTCATGTTCGCCATGTACATGAACAGGACGTCGATCGGGTACGGATCAGCGGCCCAGGCGTTCTGGATCACCATGTGCATCAGGCCGTGGGCGGCAACCGGCGCGTCCCAGGAATAGGCCTTGTCGATGCGCCGCGGGGTGCCGTCCTCCTCGACCAGCAGGTCCGCCGGCGAGGTCGGGAAGCCGAGCGGTGGTCCGCCCATGGGTTTGCCGGGCGTGATCTGGTCGGCCTTGCCGGCGGGTTTCAGTGGCGGCGGCACCGGGCGCGGGAAGGGCGGCTTGTAGCGGAAGCCCCCCGGTGCGTCGATCGAGCCGAGCAGAAGTTGCAGCAGATGCAGGGCGCGGCAGGTGTGGAAGCCGTTGGAATGGGCCGAGATGCCGCGCATCGCGTGCATCGCCACCGGTCGGCCGATCATCTTCTCGTGTCGCCGCCCGGCCCAGTCGGTCCAGGGCTGGTCGATCACCACCTCTTTCTCGAAGGCGGCATGGGCGAGCTCGGCGGCGATACGGCGGATCCGATCGGCCTCGAGCCCGCAGCGCTCGGCCACCGCGTCCGGGGCGTACGCGTCAGCGGTGTAGCGGTCGTGGAGCAGCTGGAAGGCCGGCACCGCCGAGCGGCCATCGGCCAGCGTGTGATCGCCGACCAGAGCCGGCACGACATCCGCCGCCATGGCGTTGGCGAGGGTCCCTGCCTTCTTGTCGAAGCACAGCGGGTTGCCGTCGGCGTCGCGGGCGAACAGGCCGTGGTCGGCGGCGCCCGGGTCCTGAATGACCAGCCACGGCGCGTTGGTGTAGCGCACCAGGTAGTCGAGATCGACGCGCCGCGCCTTTAGCAGCTCGTGCATCAGCGCCATGACGAACAGGCCGTCGGTGCCGGGCCGGATCCCGACCCACTCGTCGGCGATGGCCGAATAGCCGGTCTTGACCGGATTGACCGAGACGAACTTGGCCCCTCGGGTCTTGATCTTGCCGAGGCCCATCTTGATCGGGTTGCTGTCGTGATCCTCGGCGACGCCGAACATCATGAAGTACTCGGTATGCTCCCAGTCGGGCTCGCCGAACTCCCAGAACGAGCCGCCGATGGTGTAGAGCCCGGCCGCCGCCATGTTCACCGAACAGAACCCGCCATGGGCCGCGTGGTTCGGGGTGCCGAACTGACTCGCCCACCAGCCGGTCAGCGACTGCGACTGGTCGCGCCCGGTGAAGAAGGCGAGCTTGCGGGGGTCAGTCTTGCGCACATCGCCGAGCCATTCGGCGGCCGTCGACAGCGCTTCCTCCCACTCGATCTCCTGGAACTCGCCCGACCCGCGCGGGCCGACCCGCTTCAGAGGCTTGGTCAGGCGTGCCGGCGAGTAGTGCTGCATGATCCCGGCGGAGCCCTTGGCGCAGAGCACGCCCTTGTTCACCGGGTGGTTCTTGTTGCCCTCGATGTAGCGTAACCGGCCATCCTTGAGATGGACCTTGATGCCGCATCGGCAGGCGCACATGTAGCAGGTCGTATAGGCGACTGAGTCGGCGACGGCGGGCGAGGTATCGACCACGTCGCGCACGGTCTCCAGAGGATTTGAGATCATTGCCTCTTCCGGGCTAGACATGCATGGCGATCGAGCATCGCAGCCGGTGACACACTCGGTCAAGCGACCGCCGGTCCGTGGACAATTCGGTCAGCGCGTGCCAGAAACAGAGGCGATTCTCAACGGGCGCGTGCCGGCGTTTGCGGCGTGGTCGGGAGGTACTTGGTTGTGACGGCGATTGACGAACAGGCGACGCGGGACCAGGGCGTGGCAGAGCCGGCGCCCTATCACAAGGTGTTCGACGCCGCGCTGCCGGAGCAGACGCTGAAAGTGCTGCGGTCCGTCGTGGCGCAAACCCTCGGCCGTCGCGACGACCTCGAAGTCGGCGCCCGCGACACCAAGTGGTGGATCTCGCTGGATGAGATCCGCAAGGCGGCCGGCGATCAGCCGGTCAGACAGATCATTCAAACGATCGAGCCGTCGCCGGCAATCCAGTCGGCCATGGCGGCGGTCGGCAAGGACCCGGTCGCCATTCTGCAGTACTGCATTTTCCGCCGGTTCGATCCGCACCGGAACCCGGTTCCGGCGCAATGGCACTTCGACGCCAACATCCTCGGCCTCAAGACCCGGATGATCAACACGTGGTTCCCGCTGGTCGATGTCGGCGAGACCGCGCCGGGGATCACCATCATCCGCGGCGCGCGCCGGCCGGCAACACTGTGGCAGCGGATGATCGACCTCGCCGATGACGACGGCATGATCCCCTCGGCCAACAAGAGGCTGACCCTGTTCCCGGATGCCGATGTGGAGGCGGAAGTGGCGGCCGATCCGGAGGCCGACTACGTCACGCCCATCGTGCCGGCGGGCGGCGCGATCTCCTTCGACCACCTCTACCTGCACGGCACTCAGCGTTTGACGCCGGAGATGGGCGCGCGCGAGTCGTTCGAGTTCCGGGTGATGTCCGAGCGGGTGGCGCGGGAGACCGGGCTCGCCCGCAAGTGGGCGATGGTGCGGCTGTACTGATCCGCCGGCGCGCGCGGCCGGTCAGGTCAGCGCGTCGATCTCGCCGTTGGTCAGCGAGCCAGGCACGATCGTGATCGGGATGCGCAGCCGGGCCGCCGCCTTGGTCATCAGGTGGCTGACCAGCGGTCCCGGGTTGTCCGATTTCGGGGCCGCCGCCAGAACCAGGATGGAGATCGACGGCTCCTCCTCGATCAGCTTGAGCAGTTCATCCCGGGCGGTGCCCTCCCGGATATAGACCACGGGGATCGAGCCGGAGATCTCGATGACCTGCTGGCTGACCTTCTCCAGGAGTTGCTCGGCCTCCTGACGCGCCTCCTCGCGCATCAGCTCGCCGACACCCATCCAGTGCTGAAACTCGACCGGCTCGACGCTGCGGAACAGGGCAACGCGTCCACCGGTATGGCGCGCGCGCTGGCAGGCGAAGCGCAACGCCACCTTCAGTTCCTCGCTGTCGTCCACGACGACGAGGAAGACGCGTTGACCGTCGTCCGCTGTCCTGTCGTCCGCCGTCTCGCTCATATCCGCTCGGCCTCGTCCCTGCGGGTCAACCGCTTACCCGACCTTACGCCCGATCCAGGCCGCCAGCCAACCCGCAGCGACCGCGACGATGATCGCCAGCACACCATAGGCGGCCGAGTTGGTGTGGGCGAACAGGAACACATCGGCACCGATTCCGGTTTTCGACACCACCAGCGGAGTGGTCTGCGCGTGCACCGCCGAGCCGTCGCGCAGGTAGTAGACCGCGACCGTGTAGGTGCCGATCGCCACATTGGCCGGCAGCTGGATGCGGGTGCGGAACAGCCGGTTCGACAGCACGGTGATCGGCAGCACCTCGTCGGCGAACAGCCCGGCCGCGATCTTGTTGCGGATCAAGCCGGCGCGGAACGCATCGGCCGTCTGCGGATCGATATCGCGCGAGACCGGCCGCATCGACAGGTTCTCGACCCCGATCTCCTGGCGGACCCGGATATCCTCCGGCGCGACCTGGTCCAGCGGTTCCGTGGCGGCGACCGCGTAGAAGGACGGTGTGTTGGCGAAGGTCACGGATTCCACGTTGGCCCAAATGCCGGCGACCCTGGCCTTGCGCCGGACCGTGACGTCGCTGCGCGGTCCGGTGACGGTGACGACGATCTCGCCCTCGCCCTCGATCGCCCCGAACAGCAGAACGTTGGCGCCGGTGAAGCCGGTGGTGATCGCCACCAGATGGTCGCTCAGATCGGCGACCAGGTCCTGCTGGGCGCGCGCCGGCATGTCGCCGAACAGGCCGACGGCCATTGTCAGGAGAAGGATCAGCCGCCCGCCCATCATCAGTGCTCGTCGCCGAGATTTATCGAGAACAGGTCGTCCGGGGTCGCCACCAGATCGTACCCCAGCTTGCTGCACACGCCGAGCACCATCAGCGCCAGCAGGCCGCGAAGCTCCTCGCCCTTCAGCCGGCCGGCGAAGCGGCTGCCCACCTGGGCGCCGAACACCGCCCCGGCCAGCAGCAGCAGGGCCAGCACCACGTCGACCGTCTGGGTGTTGACCGCCTGCAGGAAGGTGACGTTGGCGGTGACGAAGATGATCTGGAACAGCGAGGTGCCGACCACCACGCTGGTCGGCATGCCGAGCAGGTAGATCATCGCCGGCACCATGATGAACCCGCCGCCGACCCCCATCAGCGCCGCCAGGATGCCGACGAAGAAGCCGATGGCCAGCGGCAGAATGGCGCTGATGTAGAGCTTGGAGCGCCGGAACCGCATCTTCAGCGGCAGGCCGTGAAACCAGGTGTGCTGGTGCAGCTTGGTCCGTCGCGCCGTGGGTGAGCGCGACTTGAGGATCGCGCGGGCACTTTCATTCAGCATCAACGCGCCGATGATGCCGAGGAACACGACGTAGCAGAGCTTGATGGCAAGATCGATCTGGCCGACCTCGCGCAACGCCGCGAACGCCCAGACGCCGACGCTAGAGCCGACGAAGCCGCCGACCAGCAGCACCCCGCCCATCTTGAAGTCGACATTGCCTCGCCGCCAGTGGGCGATCACTCCGGAGACCGAGGAGGCGACGATCTGGTTGGCCTCGGTGCCGACCGCGACGGCGGGCGGCACGCCGATGAAGATCAGCAGCGGCGTCATCAGAAACCCGCCGCCGACCCCAAACAGCCCCGACAGGAACCCAACCGCTCCGCCCATCCCCAGAATGAGGAAGATGTTCACCGATATCTCGGCGATGGGCAGATAGATGTGCATCGGGCGCCCGATCCGTGAGGTAGGGAGGCTGAGCTCGGTGTGCGGTGGCTATCGTCGCTGATTCTGGCCGCTGTTGGTGGTCGACGTGAGGAGACGGTGAATAGAAAGCCGCGTCCCGCCGCGAAACGGGGGACCGCGCATCCTTCCTACACCCATATCACCAGTCGCGAAAGGTATATTTATTTGAGGGTGTTAGCTTAGGCGCCGGGTTCCACCGGATGGCCCGCCTGGACCCAGGCCATGATGCCGCCTTCCAGGCGGTAGAGCGGGCGGGTTTCGCCGCTGTCGATCATCTTCTGCGCCGCGTGGCCGCAGCGCACACCGCTCTTGCAGTGGAAGACGACCTTGCGATCGGCTGGCAGCTCGACGGCGGTCGGGTCGAAGGTCGAAAGCGGAACCAGCCGCGATCCGGCAATCCGGGCCTGGGCGAACTCCGGCTCCTCGCGCACGTCGATCAGATCGGCGGACCCGTCGGCAAGCCACTGTGCGAGCGTTTCGGCGTCGATGAACTCGGGCGTCGCCATGGGTGTGCTCCTCGCGTAATCCATTGAATGCTGGGGCATCCTGGCGCCCGGGAGAGTATGTAGCAAGCCTTGGCATCGCCCCTGGTGACGGCATAGGCTGCGCCCGCCGGAAGGCAGGCGGGGGAGAACGAGGGATGTGGGACGCGCTCTGGATCGACGTGGACATCGCCACGTGCGCGCAGGCGGGAAGTTACGGGCGTGTCGAGGACGGCGCCATCGGCGTGAAGGATGGCCGGATCACCTGGATCGGCCCGCGTGGGGAACTGCCGGGACCGGTCGACGGGCTCGCCGCCGTGCTGCATCAGGGCGAGCAGAAATGGGTGACGCCCGCCCTGATCGACTGCCACACCCACCTCGTCCACGGCGGCCAGCGGGCCGGCGAGTTCGAGCAGCGGCTGTCCGGCGTGAGCTATGCCGACATCGCCCGGTCGGGCGGCGGGATCCGCTCGACCGTCGTCGCCACCCGCTCCGCCAGCGAGGCCGACCTGCTTGCCGCCGCGCTGCGTCGCCTGGCGCCGCTGATCGCGGAAGGCGTGACGGTGGTCGAGATCAAGTCCGGCTACGGCCTCGACCTCGAGACCGAGCTGAAGATGTTGCGGGTCGCGCGGGCGGTGGGCCGGGAAGCGCCGGTCGATGTCGTGACCACCTTCCTCGGCGCCCATGCCTTACCGCCGGAGTTCGAGGGAGATAGCGATGGCTATATCGACTTCGTCTGCGACGAGGTGCTGCCGGCGGCGGTCGAACAAGGGTTGGTCGACCAGGTCGACGCCTTCTGCGAGAGCATCGCCTTCTCGCCGGCGCAGGTGGAACGGGTCTTCGAGGCCGCGCGGCTGTTCAATTTGCCGGTGAAGCTGCATGCCGAGCAGCTGAGCGACCGGGGCGGCGCCGAACTGGCGGCGCGCTTCGGCGCGCTGTCGGCCGACCATCTGGAGTACCTGTCGGCCAACGCTGTGCAGTCGATGGCCCGGGCCGGAACGGTGGCGGTCCTGCTGCCGGGTGCGTTCTACATGCTGCACGAGACCCAGCTGCCACCGGTCAGCCTGCTGCGCGCCGGCCAGGTGCCGATCGCGCTCGCCACCGACAGCAATCCGGGCTCGTCGCCGATGACGTCGCTGCTGCTGGCGATGAACATGGGGTGCGTGCTGTTCGGGCTCACCCCGGTCGAAGCGCTTGCCGGTGTGACGCGCAACGCCGCCCGGGCGCTGGGTCTCGGGGCCGAGCGCGGCACGCTCGAGGTCGGCAAGGTGGCCGACTTCGTGATCTGGGACATCGAGGAGCCGGCGGAACTGTCCTACCGGTTGGGGTTCAATCCCTGCGTCGAGGTCATTCGCGCGGGGGCGCCGACCCTGGCCCGCTGACCGCCGGCCCGGTCTGGGCAAGCGCCGCCTCGACCCGGCGCCGCGCCTCCAGGAACTCGGCGGAGAGCCGCAGCGCCTCGGTCCGGGGATGCGGGAACGGGGCCGGAACCTCGGCGATCAGCCGGCCCGGACGCGGCGACAGGATCGCCACCCGGTCGGCCAGGAACAGCGCCTCCTCGACGTCGTGGGTGACCAGGATCACGGTCGCCGAGCTGCGCTGGCGCACCCGCTCCAGCAGCGCCTGCATGTCGCGCCGGGTCAGGCTGTCGAGGGCGCCGAACGGTTCGTCCAGAAGCAGCAGCGCGGGCTCCGGTGCCAGGGCGCGGGCCAGGGCGGCGCGCTGGGCCATGCCGCCTGACAGGGTCGCGGGCAGCGCGTCGGCGAAATCCGCAATGTCGACGGCGGCAAGCCAGTCGATCGCGCGGCGCCGGCCCTCGTCGCGGGCCACCCCCTGCTCGTCGAGGCCGAAGCGCACGTTGGCGGCGACATCGAGCCAGGGAAACAGCGCCGGTTGCTGAAACACCATCCCGCGAGACGCGGCCGGGCCGGTGATGGGCGCGCCGTCCACCCGGATCTCGCCGGCCGTCGGCAGCACGAGACCGGCGATCAGGCGCAGCAGCGTGGACTTGCCGCAGCCCGATGGACCGACCAGCGCCAGGAACTCGCCCCGTGCGACGGTGAGCGTCAGTGGCGCCAGCACGTCGAGGCCGCCGAAGCGGTGCGACACGTGGTCGAGACGAACGGCGGCGGTGGTGGACATCGGCTCCTCCGGCGAGGGGCTCCGATTAGGCCAATCGCGCGTCGCCGTCAAAGTGGGGAAGCCGGTCGACGGCCACCGAAGGTTCCGCCTGCCAGAGCAAATTCACAGGCCAAGCCGCGCCTCACAGCGCGCGATCCAGGCGCGGACCGACGGCCGGTCGGCCAGGGCGAACCCGCCTTCCTCGGCCAGCCGCGTATAGGCCAGGAGGGCGATGTCGGCGATGGTCAGACTGTCGCCGACCAGGAAGGCGCGGCCGGTCAGCGCGTTTTGCAGGGCGTCCAGCGCGGCCTCGCCCTTCGCCACCCGCCAGGCCTCGCGGGTCTCCTTCGGCTCGCCCTTGTAGACCATGTGGAAGCGGCAGACGGCGATGTAGGGCTCGTGGCTGTACTGCTCCCAGAACAGCCACTCCGCCACTTTGGCCCGGGCGAAGGCGTCACCGGGCAGAAGGTCGGTGCCCTCCGCCAGGTACTGCAGAATGGCGTTCGACTGGGACAGCGCCCGGCCGTCGTCGAGCTCGACCACCGGCACCTGCCCCATCGGATTGAGCGCCAGGAAGGACGGGGTGCGGCTTTCGCCGTTCATGATGTCGACCGGAACCCAGTCGTATGTGAGGCCCAGCAGGTCGGCCGCGTACTTGACCTTCAGGCAGTTGCCCGAGGCGAGATCGCCGTGAATGCGCATGTCCTTCTCCCTCGGGCTCAGACCAGGTCGAGGGAAGGGGCGCTCTTCTGGATCTGGCGGATCTTGTCGAGGCCGGGAACCATCTCCGCCATCAGCCAGTCGGCACGTTTGTTCGGACTGCCGCTCTCCCCGGGGAAGTCCTCCTGCCAGCGGATCATCTTGACGGTGAGACCGCACAGGATGCCGGCGATGGTGTGGTGGTTGCTCGTCACCAGCCGGCGCAGCAGGGCATAGCGGTCCTTCGACAGATCCTTCCAGAACTCCCGGCTCGCCTCGTCGAACGCGTTGAAGCGCATCATGGTGAAGGTGAGCGCCTCCTCGACCTGGGCATCGATGATGTCGCAGTTGCGCATCGCGTCCTTGTTGTGCCGCAGATGCGATTTGCGGATGCCGTCATCGCTCCACGCCTTGAACCTCTCGAAGGTCGCGCGGATTTCCTCGACATGGCGCTTGAAGTAGGAGAGCGACAGGAAGATGTCGCCGTAATCCTCCAGGAAGCCCGGGATCTGATCGACCTCAAGGCCGAGCGCGTCGGAGATCGCCTTGATGCGCCGCAGCGCCTCGTCGCGGTCGACGCCGCGGAACATGGCGAAGATCTCGGTCGCCGAGGACACATCCTTGGTGTCGTCGCCGAACACTTTCTGCACCAGCGGGCGGGTGAAGACCCGCATGTAGCCGGTCAGCCTCTCCTGCATCTTCGGCGACAGGCGCAGGTGCTCCGCCTCGTCCACCTTGATGTTGTGGGACCGCAGGGTCAGGCGCAGGGAATAGACGTCGAAGCTCGGGGCCAGGGAGAGCGCCTCGACGATGGTGCGGTCGTCATCGAAGGTCGAGGAGGACGTGTCGAAATAGTCGCCCAGGGCCTTGATCTCAATCTGGCCGGAGCCGGCGCGGCTGTCCTTGAACAGCTCGACGACCGTGTCGAGTCGGGCATTCTTGACCAGGCGGGTCCGCCGCATGCCGGGGGTCTGCAACGGGATGATCGCGAGGGGAAGGATGTGGAGGGCATCCTTGTCCTCGTCGCTGTATCCCTCCGTGTCGATGGCGTCCGCCGACATCGGTGCCCCCTAACACGCCGTGCGACGGGTGTCGCGACCGGCACAAGACCCGCACACTTAACAGACACGTCCGGCAGCGAACAACTGTGGCGCATCGCACATTCCCGGTCCGGTCCATCGCGCGACGATCAAACTGAGGGTACCATGTGAGGGCGGAGGACAAGATGTCGATTGTCACATGGCTGCGTGAACGGGTTTTCGGAACATCGGCGAAATCGGCGGAACGCCGTCGATACGAGCGCTATGCCGTCGCCTCGGGATTGGAAATCATCGTCAACGGCTCGGCCTCGCCCTGCCGGGTCGACAACGTGTCGGCCGGCGGCGTGCGGGTGGTGCCGGAGATCGACGTTCCGGTCGGCGCCGTGGTCAGCGTGCGCGACCCGGCGACCGCCATGAGCCTCGACGGCGAGGTGCTCGGCCACGAGCATGGCGGCACCCGCCTGCAGTTCGAGTCCGAGGATGCGGGGATCATCGTCTCCACCTGGCTGCGCATGGCGGGCGAGGAGGCGGCGGAGACACGGTAGGCGGCGGGACGGAGGCCGTCCCGCCATGCGCTCGATCAGGGCACGTCGACCAGCACGATCTCGGCATCGGCCTTCGCGGAGATCACCACCGACGCTTCGTCCGCGATGGCCACCCCGTCCCGCGCCTGGGCGGGGACACCGTTCACCTCGATCTCGCCGGTAGCGGCGACGAGATAGGCCTTGCGGCTAGTGCCGAGCGTATGGGTCACGCTCTGCCCCGCCTTGATCGTGGCGCCCAGGACGGCGGCGTCCTGGTTGATCGACAAGGCACCGTTCCCGGCATCCTGGGCGCGCCCAGACGCCAGCACCACCAGGTCGCCGGCGCGATCGTCCTTCGGGAACTGCCGGGCATCCCAGCGCGGCTCGAACCCGGCGGCCGAGGGCTCGATCCAGATCTGGAAGATCTGGGTCTCGTCCGGCTCCTTGTTGTACTCGGCATGGACGATGCCGGTGCCGGCCGACATCACCTGGACGTCACCGGCCTCGGTGCGGCCCTCGTTGCCGAGCCGGTCCAGGTGGGTGATCGCCCCTTTGCGCACATAGGTGATGATCTCCATGTCGCGGTGCGGATGCGGATCGAACCCGGTGTCCGGCTGGATCGTGTCGTCGTTCCACACGCGCAACGCGCCGAAGCTCATGCGGCGGGGATCGACGTAATGGCCGAAGCTGAAGTGATGGCTCGCGTTGAGCCAGTCGATCTTGAACTTCCCGAGGGAGTCGAAGGGACGAATCTCGATCATGGTATCCTCCTGTCGTCAGGCCGCGTGCTTGAGCGCGGCGCTGGTGCCGGACGCGATGCGCGCCACATGGGCACCCTGGAATTCGGCGAGGGCGAGCTCGTCGGCGGTCGGCTGGCGGCTGCCGTCGGCGCCGGCGATGGTACCGGCACCGTACGGCGACCCACCCCGGACGCCATCGAGCTTGGTCAGCTCCTGGGCGGCGTAGGGCAGACCGACAACGACCATCCCGTGGTGCAGCAGGGTGCTGTGAAACGAGGTGATGGTGGTCTCGGCGCCGCCGCCGGTGCCGGTCGACACGAACACGCTGCCGACCTTGCCGATCAGTTCGCCCTTGGCCCACAGGCCGCCGGTCTGATCCAGGAAGTTGCGCATCTGCGAGGCCATGTTGCCGAACCGGGTCGGCGTGCCGAAGATGATGGCATCGTAGTCGGCGAGCTCCTGCGGCGTGGCGATCTCCGCCTCCTGGTCCAGCTTGATGCCGGCGTTCCGGGCGACGTCCTCCGGCACCAGTTCCGGCACCCGCTTCACCGTGACGTCGACACCGGGAATGCTGGCCGCGCCCTTGGCGATGGCGCCGGCCATCGTCTCGACGTGCCCATAGCTCGAATAGTACAGCACCAGAACCTTGGTCATGTCCGATCTCCTTCGGCGCCTGAGTCCGGCGCCCCCTGTGAACTTGGCTCGACCAACAAGATGGTGTTCCCATCTGGCGTATAAAATGATCTGATCGGCAACGCATTGTTTCCTGAAGTGGACAATAGTGGGACAGGATGATCGATCATCTGGCGGCGATGGCAGTGTTCGTGCGGGTCGTCGATGCCGGCGGCTTCTCGCGGGCGGCGGAAAGTCTCGGCATCTCCAAGTCGGCGGTATCCAAGCAGGTCGCCCGCCTCGAGGACCGGTTCGGCACCCGACTGCTGAATCGCACGACCCGCCGTCTCAGTCTGACCGAGGCGGGCGAACGGGTGCTTGACCGCAGTCGCCGGGCCATCGCCGAGTTCGAGGCGGCGGAGGCCGAGGTCGGGGCTCAGCGCGACACGCCCTCGGGCCAGCTGCGGGTCAGCGTCGGGGTGTCGTTCGGTCAGACGGTCCTGGCCCGCGAGCTGGCCGGGTTCCTCGCCGATTGCCCAGATTTGTCGGTCGACATGGTCCTGAACGATCGCCGGGTCGACCTGGTGGAGGAGGGGTATGACGTCGCGCTGCGCATTGGCGTGTTGCGGGATTCCAGCATGATGGCGCGCCGCATCGCGCCGATCCGAAGCCTGTCCGCCGCCGCACCGGCCTATCTCGCGCGACGCGGGCGGCCCGCGTTGCCCGCCGATCTGACCGGGCATGACTGTCTTGGCTACAGCTATGTCAACGGCGGGACGGTCTGGTCGTTCGAGACGCCGACCGGCCCGCATCGCCATCGTTTCGCGCCTCGGCTCCTGTCGAACAACGGTTCCGCCCTGGCCCAGGCGGCGATCGCCGGGCTCGGGATCGTTCAGATGCCGGAATTCATCATCGGCGACGCCGTGACCGACGGTCGCCTGGAGGAGATCCTGGAGGCGTTTCGGCCGCCCGAGATCGCACTCTACGCCGTGTATCCGAGCGGCCGACCGCTGGCCGCCAAAGTGCGCAGTTTCATCGATTTTTCGGTGCGTGCCTTCGGCGAGACGGGATAGATCCCGCTTTTCCAAAAACCCAGGGCCCGTCCAGTCATCTGGCCGCGATCGCGGCTCGACGTGATCGGCCCTAGCTGGCCTTCTGCAGGGCGGCGCGGAGGTTGCTGGCGAAGGTGCCGCCATCCTCGAACTCGGTGCGCGACCACACGCCGCCGTCCCAGCTTTCCAGCATGATCCGGCGCCGGACCAGCTTCAGGTTCGCCACCAGTCCGTCAATCGTCCCTGGATCGACGGACTGCACCACCAACCGAACACGGACGCCGGACTCGTCCCAGGCAACGGCCGCGAAGCCCAGTTCGGACAACGCATGCCATGCGGCCTGCTCGCCAGACAAATCGCGTATGATGTTACTCAGGGACAGAGTTCTGCCGGATTTGTCGATCCAATGATCAAAAATATCATCCATGCAGGGCGCCTCCCTCGCTCCGAGTCGGAATATGGCAATGAATAGACGAAACCGTCACCCAAAAATTGCGCGGCGGGAAGGCGGCTTTTGGGGCAGGGGAGCGTTTCGTTTATGTGGATGGAAGCGGCGTACTACGATTGTAGTCAGTCGCCTTCCCGCCGCCAGGCCATGATCAGCGTGCCGATCACCAGGACCAGCCCGAGGGCGGCGGGCATTGCCGGCAGGAGCGAGACGCCGGCGACCACGTAATCGCCATTCTCCCGCAATCCGATCCATCCGCGTCCGGCCGATGTCCGGCCCGGCGCCACCCGACGCAGGGACGGGATCCTGTCGTCGGCGATCCACGTCACCGATCCGCCGGTGGCCTGCGCCAGCGGCGCCAGGTGCGCGTCGGTGGTCGCCACATCGGACAGCTCCACCGGGTTCAGCGCGCCGACGGCGACCAGCGCGTCGTGCTCACCATCGGTCAGTCGGTAAAGACCGGGGCGCTCGACCTCGAGCTCGCCCCGCGCCCGGCCCGGCTGGGTCGCGGTCAACTCGACCACGCTCTCGCTGCCGTCGGGGCCGATCACCCGCACCGGCTCGAAGCTGTCGCCGAGGGTGCGCCGCTCGATCTCCACGGTCCGGCCTCGCGCCGACGCGCGCAGGTCATCCTCCTCCAGGTCCGGCTCTTCCATCAGCCAGTGCGCGGTCCGCCGCAGGACCTCGGCCTGGGGGCCTCCGCCCTCGAAGCCGCGGCTCCACAGCCAGATATGGTCGGACAGCAGATGGGCGACCCGGCCCTCGCCGACCCGGTCGAGCACCAGCAGCGGCCGGCCGGCGACCCCGCTCATCACGGCGTTGCCGCGGGTCCCTTGGCCGTCGATCTGGCGGAACCAGCGACCCCAGAGCGGATCGGTCAGGGCGCCGTCATTGGCGCCGGCGAGCGCGCTGGTGACCGGATGGCGCTGGCCGACATCGGTGACCCTCGGCTTGAACCCCTGCTCGATCACGCCGCCGGTCGGATTGATCGGCAGAACCTCGCCCAGCGGCGTGCGCGCCAGGCTCAGCCGTCCGGCGAAGGTCGGCCCGGAGGCCTCCAGCATCGCGCCGCCGTCACGGATGTAGTCGGCGATGTTGCGCAGATAGAGCCGCGGCAGCACGCCGCGCCGGCGGTAGCGGTCGAAGATGATCAGGTCGAACTCGCTGAGCTTCAGCTCGAACAGCTCGCGGAACGGGAAGGCGATCAGCGACAGTTCGCGGATCGGCGTGCCGTCCTGCTTTTCCGGCGGGCGCAGGATGGTGAAGTGGACGAGGTCGACCGAGGGATCCGATTTCAGAATGTCGCGCCAGGTCCGCTCGCCGGCATGCGGCGCGCCGGAGACCAGCAGCACCCGCAGGCGGTCGCGAACGCCGCTGATGCCGACGACCGCACGGTTGTTCTCCAGGGTCAGCTCGGCTGGACCCTCGGCAACCGACAGCTCGACGACCGTCTGTCCGGCATGGTCGATCGGAACCTCGATCTCGTGCTCGGTGTTGGCGGGCACCGGCAGGTCGGGGCCGGCCCGGCCGTCGATGCCGATGGTGACGGCGACCGGATCGCCGCGGGGCGTGGCCGGGTCGATGACCTCGACCGCCAGCGTGACGGTCTTGCCGACCATGCCGAAGCTCGGCGCCCGGGCGACGCGGAGCCGGCGGTCCTGTTCGCCTCGTTCGCCGGTCAGAAGGACGTGCACCGGCGCATCGGTCAGGCCCTCCAGGCGCGTGGCGTCGTGGATCTGGCCATCGGTCACCGCGATGATGCCGGCAACCCGCGCCCGTGGCACGTCGCTCAGCGCCTCGCGCACGGCGGTGGCCAGCCGCGTGCCCTCCGTCGCCTCGCCGACGCCGCCGTCCTGAACGACGACCCGTTTCACCTCCAGCGCCGGCAGGCGGGCGAGGCGTTCATCCAGCGCCGCCAGCGCCGCGTCGGTGCGGGCCGACCGGTCGCCGATGCCCTGGCTGGTCGTGCGGTCGACGGCGACGACGACCACATCCTCGCGCGGCTCCCGTCGTTCGGCGATCAGCGTCGGATTGGCGAGCGCCAGGGTGAGAACCGCCAGCGCCAGGGTCCGCCAGAGCCCTCCCTGGGCGCGGCGGGCGAGGGCGAAGGCGACGACGATAAGCGCCAGGCCCCCGAGCGCGGCCACCACCGGCCACGGGACCAGGGGTGCGAAGGACAGGGCGACGGCATCCGCGGTCATTGGCCGAGCCTTTCGAGGATCGAAGGCACGTGCACCTGATCGGCCTTGTAGTTTCCGGTCAGCGCGTACATCACCAGGTTGATGCCGAATCGCGTCGCCCATTCCCGCTGCAGTTCGCCGCCGGGCACGACCGGAAACCGGGGTCGCCCATTGGCGTCACGCGCCCAGGCTCCGGCCCAGTCATGGCTGCCGACCAGCACCGGCGAGACCTCGGTGTCCGAGGAGTGGACCTGCTCGTCCTCGAGCCAGACGGTGCCGCCGGTGTAGCGGCCGGGGAAGGTGTCCAGCAGGTAGAAGGCGCGGGTCAGCACGTGATTGGGTGAGGCCGGCGCCAGCGGCGGGATGTCCAGATCCTCGCTCAGCTGGATCAGCCGGCGCAGGCCGGAGCCGCCGGCGGCGCCTGGCACCGTCACCTCGTAGCGG
>Ga0207422_1002755_pt1 | contig 21359 bp, 21 predicted proteins | sample MarCyaLeptolynsp_FD_187757 | JGI IMG/M metagenome (GOLD analysis project Ga0207422, IMG submission 187757) | Marine cyanobacterial communities from Panama - species 1 Leptolyngbya sp. (SPAdes) | ecosystem: Environmental > Aquatic > Marine > Unclassified | place: Panama: Panama City | collected... | reverse complement strand
TGCAAAATAAGTTTTTATATTATGTGTTTTCATTTTGACTATCCTGCGTATGTGGCTGTCTAAAACTAAGATTACTAATTCCGCTACGAGTTCCTAAATAAATAGCTAATAAAATTGCTGGTACACCCAAGGCACCTGCATAGAGGAAAAAGTTAATATAACCGTATAGATCAACAATTTCACCAGAGAAACCGCCTAGGAATTTAGCGGGCAATAACATAATAGAACTTAATAATGCATATTGAGTAGCTGTGTAAGTTCTATTTGTTAAGCTTGATAAGTAAGCAATAAACACAGTTCCTGCAATGCCGCCACTTAAGTTATCAGCGGTGATAACAAGTGCGAGCAGCATAGTATTAGGTGTTTGAGTCGCTAACCAAACAAAAATTAAATTAGTGGTAACGACTAATACTCCCGCTATGATTAAAACGCGTAAGATTCCCCAACGCATAACTAATACACCACCAAGTAATGCGCCGGCAATAGTCACCCCTACACCAAAACTTTTTGAGATTAAACCAACCTGTAATTCTGTATAGCCCATATCTGCATAAAATGGACCTGCCATCACCCCCATAGTGATATCACTTAATCTAAAGGTTGCAATAAATACCAATATGACAATGGCATAAACACCGTTGCGCTTAAAAAAATCTATAAATGGACAAATAACTGCACCAATAAACCAAGCAATTATTTTTGTTAGAAAACTGGGTAGCGCATGGGAGTATGCAATAAATCTTTGTACCGGTTGCTCATCAGAAATAGCGATGTGGTTTGTGTTAGCGGCAGGTTCAGATACCAATATAGTAGTGATGATGCCGACCAACATGCTTATGCCCATAAAAGTATAAGCAAAACTCCATCCATAAAAATGCGCTAAAGAAAAAGCACCACCACCTGCTAGTAACATGCCTAGTCGATAACCTAGCTGATACGTTCCAGCCATAGCACCTTGTTCGTGGTCAGGGGCTGATTCTATTCGCCATGCGTCTAATGCGATATCTTGTGTTGCTGAAGAAAATGCTACTAGTATTGCGAACCAAACAAGTAACGATAAATCTTCATGTGGATTTACTGAGCCAAGCAACAGCAAACCTGTAAGTACACCCACCTGAGCCAACACCATCCAACTGCGCCTTTGTCCAAGAGTATGCGTGACAAGCGGAATACGCAATCTATCTACTAGTGGCGACCATAGAAACTTAACACCATAAATAGCTGCTACCCATGAGATGTAACCGATCGTACTTCGGTCGATACCTTCTTTACGTAACCAAAAAGATAAGGTACCGAATACAAGTAGTAATGGTAAGCCAGCTGAAAAGCCAAGCAACAGCATGGCAAGCATTTTTGGGCGTAAATAAACTTTAAATGATTGAGCCCATGTACTCATTGAATTAACTAGAGCTTTAGCTTGTATTCTATAGTGAGCGGGGCATGGTCAGAGAAACGCTCATCTTTATAGATAGATTCTGAGATTGCGTGATTAGCCAGGCCGGGTGTAGCTATTTGATAGTCGATACGCCAGCCGACATTTTTAGCCCATGCCTGTCCCCGGTTAGACCACCAGGTATATTGGTCTTCTTGTTGATTGAGCTCGCGAAACACATCAATATAATTTTCTTTGTAAAAGAGGTCGTCTAGCCAGGCGCGCTCTTCTGGTAAGAAACCTGAATTTTTTTTATTACCTTTCCAATTCTTTAAATCGATTTCTTTGTGAGCAATATTCCAATCACCACATATTATATATTCACGCTTGCGTCGCTTGAGTGATTTGAGATGATTCATAAATACTTCCATAAAACGAAATTTTGCTTGTTGTCTTTCATCACTTGATGAGCCCGAGGGTGCATACAGTGATACTATGGCGAGATCATTGAATTGTAGTTCTAAGTAGCGCCCCTCATTATCAAACTCTTCAACGCCAAGCTGTGTAATGACTTTATTAGGTTTATAGCGTGAATAAATTGCTACTCCGCTGTAGCCTTTCTTTTGAGCATCAACATAGTAGTGATGATAATCATCTGGGAAATAGAGGGGATCTCCCTCTAACTGATCAATCTGGGCTTTAGTTTCCTGGATACACACCACATCTGCATTTTGTTGTGGTAACCAATCAAAAAATCCTTTTCGAGCAGCAGCACGAATGCCATTTGCATTCAATGAAATAATTTTAGTCGTTGGCAATGGATATTTAGTGAGATTGTTAAACGAAGGTAGTTACTTTAGCATGCTAAAAAACAACAATCATTACGCAAAAATCTATGAAGCCTTCTTCTTTTGTTGAGTTTGCCCTGAATAATGAGGCATTACTGTTTGGTGAATTTACACTCAAGTCAGGGCGAATCAGCCCGTATTTTTTTAATGCTGGTAAATTTAACCAAGGTGCTGCATTTAATGACCTGGGTAAATTCTATGCACATGCCCTTATGCAATCAAAAATCGATTTTGATGTACTGTTCGGGCCTGCTTATAAAGGCATACCTTTAGCCACGGCTGCGTCAATCTCGCTGGCCCGCGATTATAGTCAATCGGTAGGAGTCGCATTTAACCGTAAAGAAGCAAAAACTCATGGCGAAGCAGGAAAGCTGATAGGTGCGCCCTTGCAAGGACGAGTGGTAATTGTCGATGATGTCATTACTGCAGGGACGGCAATTCGTGAAAGTATGACGATTATCCAAGAGGCTGGAGCTACACCTGCTGCCGTACTGGTGGCACTTGATCGCCAAGAAAAAGGACCTGAAGGAAAAAGTGCCATCCAAGAAATCGAACAAGCGTATAAAATTCCTGTATTAGCCATTGCCAGGCTGGATGACTTGCTTGAATATGCCCAATCCAATGCCGATTTATCCAGTCAACTGGAACAACTAACAGCCTATCGCCAAACTTATGGCATTGGTTGAGAACTCGCCGGAAAATTAGTGATCTAATCCAGAGTTTCAATTGGGAAGTCCTTGGTATAGTTGTCAATAATATGAGAGTCACTAAAACCGCTATTTGTCTATCGATAGCCGCTGTGATGTACAGTGGTATCGTTTCGGCTGAATATTATCGTTGGAAAGACAGTGCTGGCGGTACTCAGTACGGTGACCATGTCCCAACCGAAGACACCAATAGTGGCCGCATTAAGGTTAATGATAGTGGTCAGGTAGTGGAGAAAATCGCTCCCGCTCGCACTCCTGAAGAGCAAAAACGGTACGAGGAAGAACAGCGCCAAGCTAAAATAGAACAAGAGAAAAAGGCAAAACAGGAAGCCTATGATCGAGTTTTATTAGCCACATTTAATAGTGTAGAAGAAATAATCAATGTTCGTGATGAGCGTATTGGCTTGATTGAGCAGTCTATTAAATTATCGCGCTCACGTTTGCGTAAACAAGAAATGGAATTAGTGAAATTGAATGAAAGTCGTAATCGTTTCATTGATCGTGATATGGAACCACCTCCATGGATCGAAAACACCGAACTTAAAGTCCTGAGTCGTATTGAAGGTATAGAACAATACATCATGGACAAAGGTCTGGAAAAAGAAAGGCTTCGCCGCCAGTTTGGTGAGGACTTAGAACGCTACAAAGAGCTAACTAAACGCTCGCTCAGCGCTCGATAAGCGTACCAATTCCCTGATCAGTAAATAATTCTAGCAATACAGCATGCTGTATACGGCCATCTATAATATGTGCTGTATGTACACCTGATTGCAGTGCATCTATGGCACACTTTATCTTAGGTAACATGCCGCCATGAATGACTTTAGTATCAATTAATTCTTGTACACGCTTAGGAGATAAACCTGTTAACAAAGTGTCGCCGTCCATTACTCCGGTAGTATTGGTTAATAAAATAAGCTTTTCACTTTTAACAACCGCAGCGATACTTGCCGCCACAGAGTCTGCATTAATATTATAAGTTTCACCACTGTCACCTACGCCGATGGGTGCGATCACAGGAATAATGTCACTCGCTAGAAACGTGTCTAGTATGGCTGGGTTTATACCGCTTACTTCACCTACATGGCCTAGGTCTATAATCTCAGAGGCAGATACTTCTGGGTCAGAAGATGAAATTTTTAATTGTTTAGCGTGGATTAAATCTCCGTCTTTACCAGACAAACCAACAGCATGGCCACCTTGCTGGCTGATTAAGTGAACAATTTCTTTATTAACCTTTCCACCTAAGACCATCTCGACAACATCCATGGTTTCTTGGTCTGTTACGCGCATGCCCTCGATGAACTTGGACTCTTTACCCAATGCTTTTAACAATTCACCAATTTGTGGGCCGCCGCCATGCACAACGATTGGTTGTAAGCCAACTTGTTTTAACAACACGATATCTCGTGCAAAACTATTTTTTAAATCCGGTTCAGTCATAGCATTGCCACCATATTTAACAACAATGGTTTTGCCTGAAAATCGTTGTATATAGGGTAGCGCTTCGCTTAAGACTTTTGCGGTATTAATAGCGTCACTAGAGTTCATGGTTATTAAAATGGTAAGTTAATACTTGCATCTACAGCGTGAATCTGTGATTTAAAATTATTCTTTAGCTGGTTCAGTTTAGCTTCGGATTCGGCTTCGAAACGAATCACTAAAGAGGGTGTTGTGTTTGAAGCCCTTACTAGGCCCCAGCCATAATCAAAGTCTGCACGTACACCGTCAATGGTAGATAGAGTAGCACCAGCAAAGTTCGATTGCTGAATAAATTTGTCTATAAATTTATGTTGGTCGCCGTCATTTTCTAGATGAACAGTAATTTCTGGTGTACTGACATCGTTGGGTAGTTCATTAAATATTTCACTTACAGGGCGTGGGTCAGCGGCAAGAATTTCTAACATACGCGCAGCAGAATACAGACCATCATCAAAGCCAAACCAGCGCTCTTTAAAAAAGATATGGCCACTCATTTCTCCTGCCAGCAATGCACCTGTTTCTTTCATTTTATTTTTAATAAATGAATGCCCGGTTTTCCACATGGTAGCCTTACCGCCGGATTGTTTAATGTAATTAGCTAAATTGCGTGAAGACTTCACATCGAAAATGACTTCAGCACCAGGATTACGAGAAAGCACATCCTGTGCGTATAGCATCATCTGTCGATCTGCCCAAAGCACTTCACCATGTTCATCAACTATTCCTACTCGATCACCATCACCATCAAATGCAAGTCCAAGGTCTAACTTTTCATTTACCACTGCATGGATTAAATCTTTAAGGTTGTCTGGCTCGCTCGGGTTAGGGTGGTGGTTAGGGAAATTACCGTCCACATCACAGAATAATTCTTTAACTTGGCAGCCTAATTGAGTGAAAAGCTGCTTGGCAGTGGGTCCGGCAACACCGTTACCGCAATCAATCGCAATTGACATGGGTCGCTTCAGGCTGATTTCACTAGTGATAGCGTTAAGATAATCATCTAGGATATCGAGTTGTTTAAGCTCGCCTGAACCCTGGTTAAAATTAGCTTGTTGGATACACACTAAAATCTCCTGAATCATGTCACCAAACAGGGTTTTTTCATCCATTACCATTTTTATGCCATTGTACTCAGGCGGATTATGGCTGCCTGTCACCATTAAACCTGAACCTGTCTCCAGTGCATGTGTAGCGTAATAGAGAACTGGCGTAGGTACTTCTCCAATATCAACGACATTAATGCCGGTGGTGCGTAGACCTGTAATTAAATTGTCAGATAGCTCTTTACTTGTTAGTCGGCCGTCACGTCCGACCACAACTTGCTTACACTGTGGGTAAAGAGAACCAACTGCTTTACCGATGAGGTTGACAACATCGGGTCTTAAGTCGATTTTAACAACACCGCGAATATCATAAGCACGGAAAATACTGGGATTAACACTCATGTTAAATTTCCTAGACAGCTATTTGCTGTATCAATCATATAAGTAGTCTGTGGATTACTGTTTGCCGGTGTGGCCAAAGCCGCCTGCGCCACGCTGACTTGATTCAAAGTCTTCAACAACCTCAAAATCTGCTTGTACTATAGGTAAAAAAACGAGTTGGGCAATACGGTCTCCAGCCTCGAACTGAAAAATTTGATCACCTCTATTCCACATCGAAACCATTAATGGGCCCTGGTAGTCAGAGTCGATCAGTCCAACCAGATTGCCGAGCACAATGCCGTGTTTATGGCCAAGCCCCGAACGTGGCAGTATGACTGCGGCTAGTGATGGGTCATCAATAAAAATAGAAATACCCGTTGGTACTAATATAGTTTCTCCAGGTTGCACCTGAGTGATGTTGTCAACACAGGCACGTAAATCTAATCCTGCCGAGCCCTGGGTTGCATATGCAGGTAAGGGAAAGTCTGTACCAATACGTGTGTCTAAAATTTTAAGTTTGATTTTATGTTGTTTAGAGATAGCTGACATTCGATTGATGGTTTTGTTGATTAAGTTGCTGTGCGATTTCCTTGATAATCATACGTGCGAGTTGAGTTTTTCGAGCACGGCTTAAAGATTTCATATCTTGCTGAGTAATTATTTCAACGGCATTAAAGTCACTATCAAAACCTTGATTAGCTAATCCGACTTGATTGGCAATCACCATATCCAGTGATTTTTTAATTAGCTTTTGCTTGGCATGTTCTATCACTTGTTCAGTTTCTGCAGCAAAACCAACACAGAATAAACTTGGATAGGTATGTTTAATTTCTTTTACTATATCTGTGGTGCGGGTTAGAGAAATTGATAGCTCAGCATTATTTTTCTTTATTTTTTGGTGTGCATAATTCGCCGGTGTGTAATCAGCGACAGCAGCGGCTGCAATAAATACATCTGCTTGAGAACAGAATTCAACCGTTGCGAGATACATTTGTTCAGCGGTTTCTACGTCAATATATTTAACACGATCATTTCTAGATAAATGAGTCGGTCCACTGATAACGGTGACATTAGCACCTGCCTCTATTGCTGCATCCGCCAGTGCATAGCCCATTTTTCCAGATGAACGATTACTAATAAAACGAACCGGGTCGATAGGTTCGATAGTAGGGCCTGCAGTAATGACAACATGTTTATTTTCAAACAGAGTATTAGCAAATAATGTTATGCATTGATCGACTAATTGTTCAGGTTCAAGCATGCGTCCTTCACCCGTCTCGCCACATGCTTGTATTCCTGTGTCTGGGCCAAAAACTGAAACACCGTGGGTTTGTAGCTGCGCAACATTCTTTTGAGTAACAGGGTTATTCCACATAGCTTGATTCATCGCTGGTGCTACAGCGAGTTTCCCTTGATGCGCTAAACATAATGAAGTAACAAAATTGTCGGCTATACCATGACTTAATTTGGCAATAATGTTTGCAGTAGCAGGTGCGACAATAATGGCATCTGACCATCTGGCTAAAGCAATATGATCCATGCCAGCTTCATCCAGACTACCTGTGTCCTGAAGGTGTACTGGATGGCCTGACAAAGCTTGAAAAGTCAACGGCGTAACAAACTGTGTCGCACTATCAGTCATTGCAATACGTACTTGTGCGCCTTGTCTTTGTAGTGCACGCACAAATTCGGCACTCTTATAAGCGGCAATTCCTCCGCTAACAGCAACAACGATATGTTTATTAACCAGTTTCATAGCAAAGAAGTGTACCAGAATCGCCTAGCAGATCGTGAATCCAGCACTAGTTTTTATTGTTTATTTCTAGAAATATGATTCGTAATTGGCCAAGTGAAAATCGACCGCGCGAGAAGCTCTTTAATGAGGGAGCTGAAAGTCTTTCTGATGCGGAAATACTTGCCATTATTTTACGTACGGGAACTCGAGGGAAGAGTGTTGTTGAGCTGGCGCAAGAGTTGTTGAATGAGTTTGGTAGCCTACGAGGTTTATTAGCATGTGATTTTAACCAGTTAAAATCTATAAAAGGCCTAGGTGTAGCTAAATATTCTCAAATTGCAGCAGTACAAGTTATTGCCCAGCGTAGCCTTAAGCAAGAATTAATTACAAAACCGGCGATTACAAGCGCCAAACATGCCACGCAATTCTTACTCACTACTATGAGAGATTATCATTCAGAGGTTTTCGCTTGCTTGTTGTTGAATACCAAGCACCAGCTGATTTGTTATGAAGAACTATTTGCAGGCTCGGTTAATCATGCCAGTATTTATCCACGCGAAGTGGTTAAGCTAGTGCTTAAACATAATGCGTCATCGGTGATATTTGCACACAATCATCCTTCAGGCTGTCAAAAACCAAGTACGGCGGATAAACAGATTACCTATAGATTAAAACAAGCACTAGATCTAATTGATGTAAAAGTACTTGATCATGTGATCGTTGGAGAATCAACCTACTCTATGGCAGAGCATGGCATGATTTAATGAATGTTTTTTTCGATCGTGATCAAGGCTGAGACTAATCGATCAATATGCTGGTGAGTATGTTCACTACATAAAGTAATACGAAGTCTTGAAGTATTTTGCGCCACTGTTGGAGGGCGAATTGCCAAAACTAACAAGCCTTTGTTTTTGAGTTCATGGCTATAGGCAAGTGTTTTATTATTATCGCCAATTATTAAACTTTGTATCGCAGTGACTGAGTCAAGTAAGTTTAAGGAAGTGTGTTTGGCGCAATCACGAAAATATTGAATATTATTTTGTAGCCTTTGCCGACGTTCAGGTTCGTTTATAATAATATCCAGGCTTTTTTGCGCCGCTGCTGCCAGTGCTGCAGGTGGTGCAGTGGTGTAGATTAAAGTACGCGCTTTTTGTATGAGATATTCAATATTATCGTCATTAGATAAAACAAAAGCGCCACTGGCACCAAATGATTTTCCAAAGGTACCAATTAAAACATCGATCTGTGATGATGGTAAGTTTTCGCTCTCAATACTTCCCTTGCCATGTTTGCCTAGTACACCAATGCCGTGTGCATCATCAACTATAAGTTTATATTGATTATCATATTTTAATTTTACTAGCTTTTTTAATGGCGCTATGGAACCTTCCATGCTAAATACACCATCAGTCACTAATAATCCTGATTCATTACTTTCAGAGCTAATGACTCGTTCAGCATGCTCAATGTCTCGATGACGATAACGTTTCAGTTTTGCGCCTGCGTATTTAGCTGCATCAATAAGTGATGCATGATTTAATTTGTCTTCAACAACAACAGAATCTTTATTGGCAAAGCTGGCGATCACGCCTAAGTTAGCTAAATAGCCAGATGAAAATAAAATACAACGCGGGTAATTTAGAAACTTGGCAAGTTGCTGCTCAAGTTCTGAATGTATAGTGGTATATCCGCTGATAAGCTGAGATGCGCCAGTGCCAACACCATAACGATTTATTGCATCAATCGTTGCAGCACAGACGCGGGGGTCATTGGCTAAACCAAGATAATCATTACTACAAAATGAAATGTAAGGCTTATTATTTTGCGTTACCTCTACACCTTGTGGTCCTTCTAGAGCTTGCCTCGTGCGATAGGCATTTTGTTGTTGCAGCTCAGCAAGTTGTTTAGACAGTAATGCCTCAGGCATAAGTAACTTAATGAGCCTGGGCTTCTAGAGTCATACCCAGACGGTTAAATAACAGAGCGTCCTGTTCTATATCAGGATTATTGGCGGTTAACAGTTTTTCACCAAAAAATACCGAATTGGCACCAGCGTGAAAACACAGAGCTTGCATGGCATCGTCCATAGACTCGCGACCAGCTGATAATCGAATGTAAGTTTTAGGCATTAAAATTCGTGCTGTGGCGATCATGCGCACAAATTCAATAGGATCAAGTTCTTCAGTACCATGCAAAGGAGTGCCTTCGATTTGAATAAGAAGATTGATCGGCACAGACTCGGGTTGAGGATCTAAATTGGCAAGCTCTAGCAATAATCCAACACGCTGCTGGCGGTTTTCACCCATACCTAGGATCCCACCAGAACATACACTTACGCCAGATTCGCGCACATACTTTAGAGTGTCAAGGCGGTCCTGGTAGTCACGAGTTGTGATGATTTCGCCGTAGAATTCAGGGGAGGTGTCGAGGTTGTGGTTATAGTAATCGAGGCCCACCTCGGCTAGACGCTTAGACTGTTTTTCACTAAGCATGCCAAGCGTGACACATGTTTCCAGATTTTCGTCCTGTACCACTTTGATCATATCAACTACGGTTTCTAAATTTTTATCCGTAGGATTGCGCCAGGCTGCGCCCATACAAAAGCGCGTTGCGCCCTGTTGTTTGGCTGCACGAGCAGCATCACGGACTTCATCCAGAGAAAGTAATTTTTCACGTTCTAAGCCGGTATCGTAATGCGCACTTTGTGGGCAATACGCACAATCTTCGGGGCAGGCTCCTGTCTTGATCGATAGCAGCGTGCTAGCTTGAATACTGTTTGGATTGTGGTTGGAGCGGTGAATGCTTTGTGCCTCAAATAGAAGGTCATTGAATGGTTGCGCGAATATTTCGCTAACCTCTTGTTTGCTCCAAGCTTTTTTAGTCATTCGTAGGCCTCGAAAGGAAAATATAGGATGGCAGTCTAAACGGCCGGGCGAACATGTCAAATGAGAGCGATCAATAAATTTAACAAGTTCTTCGAAAAGCTGTTGGATTTAATTTATCCATGGTATTGCTGTGTTTGTGGAGCACAGACATGTCATAAAGGAGTATGCGATCAATGCGAGTCCTATCTGCCGTGGAGTGAGCAGGTAACTCAATGTGATGTGTGTGCTTTACCACTGGTGACTGAGGTAAGCCAAAGTTTGATTTGTGGTCAATGCTTAAAGTATCCACCTTTTTATGATTGTCTAAGAGCAGTGTTTTGGTATCGGCCGCCCATCGACGATCTTATTACTGAGTATAAGTATTCTAATCGTTGGCAACACGCACGTACGTTAATTGAATTATCGCAGGATTCATTTGCTCGTTATTGTGTGAATAGCAACAGCCTGATTGTTCCTGTGCCTAGTCATCCCATGCGTGTTAAACAACGTGGCTTTAATGCAGTATATGAATTAATTAAATTATTTAAGCAAAAACACACCTTTGAGTATGATGATAAATTAGTGACTCGAATTAAAAATACCGATACACAAACTGGTAAATCTAAATCACAACGTCGGCAAAATGTACGTTATGCATTTGCAGTTAATAAAGTTATTCAGATTAATCATATTACGCTACTTGATGAAGTAGTGACGACAGGGGCAACAGTGAATGAGTTGAGTCGTTGTTTAAAAAAGGCAGGTGTGAAGAAAGTTTCAGTATGGGCAATAGCGAGAACCAGAGATAATAGAAAGTTATAGGGGAAACCAATAGCTTGCAGCAATACCTAAAAAGATAATTAGTCCAACATAATTATTATTCAGGAAAGCATCAAAACAATCTCGTGGCTGACGAGAGTAAATTAAAATTTGTTGATAAATAAAAAACAGACTAACTAACCCAAGGCTAGCAAAATACCAATAGCGTAATTCTGTTTGCACTCCTACAGCTAATAACGCGAGTAATACAAACAGTTGTAAAATACCAATAATCAATCGGTCCGCCGATCCAAATAAAATTGCCGTGGATTTAACGCCAATCCTAATGTCATCCTTACGGTCAACCATGCCGTACATGGTGTCATAAGCAGTTGTCCAAATAATTGTAGCCGTAAATAATAACCAGCCCCACGTGGGTGGATAGTTATTGGTTATAGCGACAAATGCCATAGGGACGGCCCAGGCAAACGCGAGGCCTAAATGAACCTGGGGTAAATAATGGTAACGTTTAGTAAATGGGTATGAAACTGCTAGTGCAACTGCGACTAAAGAAAATAATAAAGTTAAGTGATTGAGGAAAAACACCACCAGGCAAAATGCAATCACACTTAAAGCAACAAAGACCAGGATGGCTTCAAATGGTGTTACTTTGCCAGTTATGATTGGACGTTGTTTAGTTCTTTCAACCTTGCCATCAAAGTTACGGTCGGCAAAATCATTGATGGCGCAACCTGCTGAGCGCATAAGAAATACACCAAGCATAAAAACTATAAATACAACAAGGTTGGGCCGCCCCTCACCTGCAATTAACAATGCCCATAGTGTAGGCCATAACAATAAAAAAATACCTATCGGCTTATCTAAACGAATTAGCTGCGCGTAAGCAATTAGCTTTTGTTTTATAGGCATGTTTGAAACTTGAGATTTAACCGCTTAAGGATTGTCATGATAGCATTAGGTTAAATAAACCAATAACTTCATTTTAGTTCATTATGACCATACGCCAATTTCAAAACCAAACACCTGTAATTCACGATAGTGCTTATGTTGATACAACCGCATTAGTCATCGGTCAAGTGAGTATCGGTGCTGACAGCTCAATATGGCCAATGACAGTAGTTCGGGGTGATATCAATACTATAAGCATCGGGGAGCGAACTAATATTCAGGATGGTTCTATTTTACATGTCAGTCACGATGGTGAATTTAGTCCTGGCGGTGCAAACATGGTGATTGGCAACGATGTGACGATAGGGCACTCGGTGGTGTTACACGCCTGCACACTTAACGACTGTTGTTTAATTGGGATTGGCTCTGTGATTTTAGATAATGCAGTCGTACATAAGCATGCAATGGTCGGTGCAGGCTCTTTAGTTACTAATGGTAAAGAGCTTGAAGGTGGTTATTTGTGGATGGGACGCCCGGCAAAAAAAGTTCGCCAATTAAGTGATCGCGAAATTGAGTACTTATCCTATTCTGCGAATCACTATGTCAAAGTTAAGCAGATGCATGAAAAATCCAACCGCTAGTTTTTTGGTCTGAGTAAACTAAAAACTTCTTGTGTATTAGGTCTAAAACCACGCCAAATATAGTATGATTCTGCAGCTTGTTCTATCAGCATACCAATACCGTCATGGGTTGACTTAACCCCATGTTGTTTTGCCCAGGCTGTAAAAGCAGTGGGATTATCACTGTATGCCAGGTCATAGCAAATAGAGTTGTGATTAACTATGCTTTTGGAAATCGGCGGTAAAGCATCGTTCAAACTCGCAGACGTGGCATTGATAACTATATCGAAAATAGAGTCACCGAGTTGTTCATAACCACAACCCTTAATAGTACCTTGGTCGTTGAATGCTGTAGCTAACTCAAAGGCTTTTTCCACAGTACGATTAGCGATAACTACTTTGCTTGGTGTTTCTTTTAACAAAGGTAACAGGATTCCTCGTGTGGCACCCCCCGCACCAAGAATAAGAATGCTTTTATTCTTTAATGTGACTTGTAAATTATTTTTTAGATCAGTTAGCAGGCCAATGCCATCTGTATTAGCACCTACCCATTGCTGGTTTTGGCTTAGGCTTAAAGTATTGACGGCTTGAGCAGCTTTAGCGTACTCATTTAACTGTGAGCATTGCTGGTAAGCTAATACTTTAAAGGGAACAGTGACATTAAGTCCTGCACCGCCACCAGTAAAAAAATCATTGACCGTTTTAATAAAATTATCTTCATCTGCGATGATGCGACTGTAGTCAATCACAGTTCCTTCTTGCTGCGCAAAAGCGGAGTGAATTTGTGGTGATTTACTATGCTTGATTGGATTGCCAATAACGGCGTACTTTTTCACTTGTTTAATGATACAAAATTATTGTTGTAGCCAAGCAGCGACATCTTTAGCGAAATAAGTGAGAATGGCATCGGCACCCGCACGTTTCATGCTTAGTAAGGCCTCTAACACGCATGCTTGCTCGTCAAGCCAGCCATTCTGTGCCGCGGCCTTCAGCATGGCATATTCGCCACTTACCTGGTAGACAAACGTAGGTACCGCAAATTCTGATTTGACTCGAGTAACAATGTCTAGGTAAGGCAGTCCAGGTTTCACCATAACCATGTCGGCGCCTTCATCCAGATCAAGTTGGACTTCTCTTAGCGCCTCGTCTCCATTAGCTGGATCCATTTGGTAGCTGTATTTATTGCTACCACTGAGATTTGAAGCTGAACCAACCGCATCTCGAAATGGCCCATAAAAACTTGATGCATACTTGGCTGCATAGGAGAGAATTTTGGTATTTACATAGCCTTCACTCTCAAGTTCAGTACGAATGCTGCCTATCCGTCCATCCATCATATCTGAAGGGGCAACAATATCTGCACCGGCTCGTGCGTGTGAGAGTGCCTGTTTTACTAGTACCTCTACCGTTTCGTCGTTAAGTACATAGCCATTTTCATCGATTAAGCCGTCCTGTCCGTGAGAGGTGAAAGGGTCCAATGCAACATCTGTAATCACCCCTAATTCTGGAACTGCCTGCTTAATTGCTTTTACAGTGGTTTGTGTGAGGCCGTCAGGGTTATAGGCTTCCTCTGCGTCTAAAGATTTTTTTGCTTCCGGAATAACCGGGAACAGTGCAATAGCAGGGATACCCAGTTGGTGAATATGTTCGGATTCTTTTATCAGCTCATCGACGCTGACACGTTCTACACCAGGCATGGAGGGTACCGCTTGGCGTAGTGCCTTTCCTTCAGTCACAAACATCGGATAAATAAGGTCTGAGGTAGAGAGGGTGTGCTCCTGCATCAAGGCACGGCTGAATTTAGCCGCACGCATGCGCCGCATTCTGCAGTTAGGAAAGTAACTCACATTAGCGTCCTTAGGTGTTAACTTAACCAGTTTTTATTAGTTAAGAATTTAGTGTATAGCTCAGATTCTGCGCTATTTGCTTCAGGCTGCCAATTATACTCCCATCGTACTTGCGGTGGCAGAGACATAAGAATGGATTCGGTGCGTCCTCCCGACTGAAGGCCGAATAAAGTACCACGATCGTAAACCAGGTTGAATTCTACATAACGGCCGCGGCGATAAAGCTGAAATTGTCTTTCACGATCTTCATAGGGCGTGTCTTTTCTCTTTTCTACAATAGGACAGTAGGCAGGTACATAGTGATCGCCCACACTGCGTAGAAAAGAAAAACACTGTTCAAAGTCCGGCTCATTTAAATCATCAAAGAATAAGCCACCAATGCCGCGCGGCTCCTGGCGGTGAGGGAGGTAGAAGTACTCATCGCACCATTTTTTATATTTTTGATAGCTGTCTTTGCCAAAATCAGCACAGGCATTTTTTGCTGTTTTGTGCCAGTAAATGGCATCTTCCTCAAAACCATAATACGGTGTTAAATCAAAACCTCCACCAAACCACCATATAGGAGGTTTATCTTTAGGCTGGGCGAAAAAAAAGCGCACATTGCAGTGGCTGGTTGGTACATAAGGATTATGTGGATGGATTACTAAAGAAACACCAGTAGCCTCAAAACTGCAACCCGCAAGATCTGGTCGTTGGGTAGTTGCAGCTTTAGGTAATTGTGCTCCACTAACGCGGGAAAAATTTACGCCTGCTTGTTCGAACACATTACCATTTCTAAGCACTCGACTTTTGCCACCACCACCTTCTTCACGTACCCAGGTATCTTCTATAAATTGATGGCCATCTATACTGCTTAAAGCATTACAAATATTGTCCTGTAATAACTCAAGATAAGATAACACTGCTTTTAAGTCAGGGGTTGAGCTCATATATTTTACCTACGAATAATATTACCGCTGGAAAGGTCGATTATGGTACTTGATTTGCCGCTGCCTGAGGTTTGATTCGGATCAACGTAATCAATGTTTGGCCCAAAACTATCGCGTATTTGTTGTGCATTTGTGCAAGGCAGTTGATTAGAAATATTTGCACTGGTAGAAGCAATTGCTCCAACTTGTTCACATAAAGTTTTTATAGGTGCAAAGCTAGTAATTCGAACAGCAATTTTATTGGTTTCTCCAACTAAATGATGCGAGATATTTTTTGCTGGTTGGACCAGCCAAGTGGTAGGTGAATCTGTTGGCGTATTTAAAGTTTGAATAGCTTTTTCATCAGCTATTATGTAGTTTGAGACTTGGGTATAACTTGAAGCTAATAAGATAAAAGTTTTATTGAGTGGGCGTTTTTTTATATTACTTAAGCGATTGAGTAATGCGTCATTTGGTAAACAGGCCAAACCAAATATGGTATCAGTCTGATGAGCAATAATACCGCAATGCGTTATTACTAAGGCAGCTTTAAGCTGGGATATAGTTGCCATGTATCAGCAATTTCTATGACGCTTTTTTCTTTTTAGCTGTTTTACGTCGTGCTTTTCTGGCAGGAGCTTTGGCAATCATTTCTTGACACTGTTCTAATGTAAGGGACTCAGGTTCGACATCTTTGGGAATTTTCGCATTCTTTTTACCATCAGTAACATACGGGCCATAACGACCATTTAATACCTGAATGCCCTCGTCCGTGAACTCTTTAATGAATTTATTAGCGTCTTCTTGTTTTTTAATTTCTATGAATTCTAAGGCTTGTTCTAAGGTAATAGTATGTGGGTCTTCGCCTTTAATTGACGCATACTTGGTTCCGAATTTAACGTACGGGCCAAAGCGGCCAAAGTTTGCTGAAATTTTTTCACCGTCTTCTGTTTCACCTAGATCTCTAGGTAGCTTGAATAGCTCAAGTGCATCTTCAAGCGTCACGGAATCCATTTTTTGCCCGGGACGTAATCCGGCAAACTTAGGTTTTTCTTCATCATCTTTTGTGCCTACTTGTACAAAAGGTCCATAGCGACCCATACGTACACTGACAGGCTTTCCTGATTTAGGGTGAATGCCAAGTTCGCGTGCTTCAACAGCTTCTTCACGTGTGACGGATACTTCCTTGTCTTTGACTAGTTCATCTAGAGGGTGCCAAAAGGATTCCATTACCGGCACCCAATCTTTTTCACCACGTGAGATTTCGTCTAATTCATCTTCAAGGTTGGCGGTGAAATCGTAATCTACGTATTTAGTAAAATGCTTAGTTAAAAAACGGGTCACTAGTCTGCCAATATCCGTCGGAAAGAAACGCCGGCTTTCTATTTCTGCGTATTCTCTATTTTGAATCGTCGAGATGATGGACGCATAAGTTGACGGACGGCCAATGCCAAATTCTTCTAAAGCCTTAACTAAGCTGGCTTCGGTATACCGAGGTGGAGGTTCTGTAAAGTGCTGTTCACAGCGAATTTGTTCTAAATTAATTTCATCACCAACTTCCATGGCAGGAAGTAATTTATCATCGGTTGCATCAGCTGCTTTATCATCGGCACCTTCTTGGTACACAGTCATAAAGCCTGGGTCTTTAATTGATGAGCCAAGTGCGCGGAAAATATTATTTTCGTCACCACAATGTAATTCGACAGCAACAGTATTTAGTGTTGCATGAGTCATCTGACTGGCTACGGTTCTTTTCCAGATTAAATCATAAAGCTTGTATTGTTCATCGGATAAGAATTCTTTTATTTCTTCTGGAATACGCATAGCAGAAGTTGGCCGAATTGCTTCGTGTGCCTCCTGAGCATTTTTAGATTTAGTTTTATAGGTTGGAGGTGTTTTAGGTAAACACTTTTTGCCATATCTTTCATTAATAAGAGCGCGAATTTCCTCAACAGCTTCGTTAGCCAGTACTACTGAATCAGTACGCATATAGGTAATAAGGCCCACTGGGCCTGAACCCAAATCAATTCCCTCATAGAGTTGTTGTGCGGTACGCATAGCGCGTTGTGCGGAGAAACGTAATTTTCTAATCGCTTCTTGCTGCATCGTGGAGGTAATAAATGGCGCTGTAGGATTTCTGCGGCGTTCTTTTTTGTCGACTTTTCCAACTTTAAGTTTACCGTCCGATGCCTTAGTCAAAACTTTATGTGCATCTTCAGCAAGTTTTTCACTATTAATATCAAACTGATCCAACTTGTTTGATTGATAGTGAGTCAGTTTTGCCTGGAAAGGTTGTTTTTCTTTTTTGCAATCGGCTTCTATGGTCCAGTATTCTTTGGCGACAAATTTTTCAATTTCGTCTTCACGTTCGCAAAGCAATCTAAGTGCAGGACTTTGTACACGCCCGGCTGATAAGCCACGCTTGATTTTCTTCCACAGTAAGGGAGACAAATTAAAACCAACTAAATAATCTAATGCTCTACGCGCTTGTTGAGCATGAACCAGGTCACTGGCTAATTCACGTGGGTGGTCGATGGCATCTTGTACCGCAGATTTCGTGATCTCATGAAACACGACACGGTGAACTTCTTTGTCTTCTAATAAACCTCGCTCTTTAAGTAATTCGTACAAGTGCCAAGAAATGGCTTCACCTTCACGGTCCGGGTCAGTAGCAAGATATAGTGCATCAGACTTTTTTAGTGCTTTACTAATTGCGGATACATGTTTTTCATTACGCTCAATCAGTTGATATTTCATAGCAAACTGATTATCTGGGTCGACTGCACCTTCTTTGGGCACTAAGTCACGTACGTGGCCATAAGATGCTAATACGTGAAAATCTTTGCCTAAATATTTTTCAATAGTCTTTGCTTTCGCCGGAGACTCAACGATGACGAGGTTTTTACTCATGGAACAACAGGTGTTATGTCGCGATTAAAATTTAGTGAATGTGAGAAGAGGATAAATCCATAATGACATCTTCCAGCCAATTATAAGGGACATCAGTGCCGGACAAGTTAAAGAGAACAATTAAACATACCCAGCGAAGTTGTTCGATATTGATTTCGTCAGTTTCTAACGCCATTACCCGATCAATAACCAGTTCTCGGCTAGCAGCGGTTAATATACCCATTTGCTCTAGGCTGAGAAGGTACCCTTGGCACTCCAGGTCAAGTTTTTTAACTTCACAGGAATTATAAAAGCGCATAGATGTGTGTTCCGGTGAAGATAATTGAATATCCTCATTGGAAGTTGGCAGGTCGGCTAGCCAATTGAAGGCTTTTTCGACATCACCATGGTCAAACCCTACTTCAACTAATTCTTCCAGTAATGCCTCTCTGTTAAACATGGCATCAGCCTCTTCGAAGTAGCTTTCAAACATGTAAGTTAAGACATCAAGAACATTTTCTTTCATCTAAGTAAAATCCGTTGCTATAAGCGATAATAGAGTCCAAAGGCATCGGTAGCCACACGACCACCTAGCTCAAGCTCCGTCAGCATGGAGGAAACTCGTTCTGGGGTCAATCCACTTTTTTCAATTATCTTTTCCATAGGAATTGGTGTGTATTCAATGTGGTTGAGCAAATTCTCAAGATCGGCGCTTAATACTTGATGGTTATTTGAACAATTTTGTGACGAATGAAGTAGATTGAGTCCAGTCATAGGCAATAACTCGGTTAGAATATCATCGACGCAAGTTGTGAGCTTGGCGCCCTGTTGAATAAGTTCATGACAACCTTGGTTGTGAGTATTATTGATGAGTCCAGGTACTGCAAATACCTCTCTGCCTTGTTCTAAAGCGTATTTTGCTGTAATCAATGAGCCGCTTTTATGTGCGGCTTCGATCACCAATGTACCAAGCGATAACCCACTAATGATTCGATTACGCCGAGGAAAGTGCTGGGGTAAAGGTTTCACTCCAGGAGGAAACTCTGAGATTAATAGTCCATTGCTGATGATTCTCTGGGCTAAGTGACTATGTGTCGAGGGGTAAACAATGTCTAGGCCATTAGCAAGGACAGCGATAGTAGAGCCAGACTTTATGTTCAATGCACCTTCATGAGCATGGCCATCAATACCGTGCGCCAGACCACTTACAATAACAATACCCAACTGCGCTAATTCATAGGCAATTTGCTGGGCTATTTTTCCTCCTAAAGTCGAAGCACTTCTGCTGCCTACAATGGAGAGTAACAACGGCGCGGATAATAATTCAATATTGCCAATACTATAAATGAGTGGTGGTGGACTATTGATGTTTCTCAGTAGCTCTGGGTAGGCTGGATCATTTATTAGAATAATATGGCGACTGTCACTTGATTTTAACCACTGTATATCAGTGAGATATTGCTCAGACCTATTGGCAATTATTGCCTGTGCAATATGATTTGGCACTTCATTTTCGATTAACTGCGTTGCGGTACAATTAAATAGTTCGTAAAGATCAGGATATTTGCTGAGTAAAAAATTGAATGTTTTTGGACCGACTTTGGGTATATGCCACAGTCTTAGCCAGGCTTCTAATTCAGTCATGTTACATTTCTCTGATTAACCAGAGAAATGTACAAAGAGAGTTATTCAGTTAGAAAGATGTCTGCGCACAGACATGTACTAAATTTGTATTATGGACTCGAGACTAGGTCGCCATTTCTGACTGGGCGGTTAGCATCTAGAATGAATAAATAGCTTAGATTATCAAATACACGATAAACAATCGCATCTGCAGAACGCTCACTAGGAAGGGTTACTTTTTCTTCTTGATTCTTTTCTGCATATACATCAGTAACAGTGCGACCAGCTTTGTTGATAGCCAAGACATGGCCTTTTTCTATTCCCTGTTGCTGACCTACATCAGCAACAACAATCTGGTACGTGCCGGATTGAGTGATTGCACTGTATAGATAGATTATATGTCCATTGATTTCGCTACTTGGTGGGCGTGGACGGAATTCACTGTCTACATCGACCCGGCCAAGTTTCAGTACACGATCTCCGCGCAGAATCTCTCGAGTAGCATTCGTAACGTATAAGGTTGCTGGCTCACCGTCTTTAGTTATTTTGCCGTCACCAACGTGTATGGCTTCATAGCCAAGAATGTCCCCTGTCTCTGGGTGCTCAAATGTAGTGCCTGGGCGATAGATATTGTAAAGACCATCCATTTCAAGATCAGCTGCATCGCGTATATATACGATGTCATTGGAACCATAAACAATTCTGTCATCTCGTGAAGCAACAATGTGTGGTGAGGCCTCTAGTTCATTTGCATCTACAACCAGTGGTCGAGTCAGAAACTGCTCTATGGCTTGGATTGGAATCACCTTTTCAGTCGCATCGATAGGTTCCCCACGCATAACTGGCGATAGTCTCTCAATACCAGATACTCTATTTTCACCATTCACAGTGAGGTAGGGTTTGCCACCGACATAAAAAACGTTGATCACGTCACCTGGGTATATCAAGTGGGGATTTTGTACTTGTGGGTTCATGTACCAGATTTCGGGCCAATACCAAGGTTGATTTAAAAACTGGTTAGATATATCCCACAGGGTATCGCCTTTTTGCACAATGTATTCTTGTGGGGCTGATGATTTGATGGTTGCTTGATTGTGTTGCGGAGAGGTAGGTAAAGCCTCTACCTGAACATCCTCAGCACTATCCACCTCATACACAGTGGTTGATGGTGTATCTGATTCAATTTCTACCGAGGTCTGTTGCTTATCTGCCTCGACCAACTCTTCGGCTTGGTCTTGCTGTGGTGTGGTTGTACATCCTGTTGAAATCAGTGCTAAAGCAAGGATGAAAGGCGATAAACTATATGTTCTGTTCAGATATTTGCGCATTGGACTGTACGATGGTTTAAAATATTTGCGGTATAGTATTGAAT
>Ga0207422_1002751_pt1 | contig 21420 bp, 14 predicted proteins | sample MarCyaLeptolynsp_FD_187757 | JGI IMG/M metagenome (GOLD analysis project Ga0207422, IMG submission 187757) | Marine cyanobacterial communities from Panama - species 1 Leptolyngbya sp. (SPAdes) | ecosystem: Environmental > Aquatic > Marine > Unclassified | place: Panama: Panama City | collected... | reverse complement strand
TTTCGGTTTCTGGAAAGCCTTTGCCATTGCTCCACACCCCGGTCTGACCCCAACGGGCCTTGGTAACGAAGTCCTCGAAATAGGATTCTCCGCTACCATCATAGTTGGAGTAGAACACCATCGTGTGAGACTTGGGCAGCAGGTACCAGCGCGCGAAATGGATGGTTCCGAGATCCAGGACGAAGCCAAATCTGAAGCGATAAAGAACCAGCGTCTTGATGAAGTAGAAGCCGATAAACATGGTCACGCGGCGTAGCCAGCGCGGATTGTCCTTGAGCGGTGTGACGAACACGATGTGGTTCTGAGCGTGATCGGGCTGGTTCTCACGCTGCATGATGTCCTGATACTTTTGCAGTTCAAGATCGGTGTCTTCCGGTGGAATCCCGTCTTCGCTCGCTTGTAGCAGGCGCAGGAACAAGAATCCGAAACCGAGCACTGCGATCAGCCAGAGCACGGTCCCGAATACTCCCGCCAGGGCAAGCGTCCAGGCGAGTGCGCCAAGCCTGTAGACCCTCGTCCAGTAATCCGGATCCGGCACCGTCTCGAGCGCGCCTGCGCCCCAGATGCCGACCGGGGTGAGGATGAGGTAGAGCAGCACCGTGGCGATCGTCCAGCCATAGCGGGAACCCATTGTGCCGCCGCCAAACAGCCGTTGTCGAATGCCGTGCAAGGCGTAGAACAAGACGAAGGCCGCAGCGATATGAACGGCATTGATCGCCAGATGACCGAGGCTCGCCCAGGACAGTTCGCGCGGCAAGCCGCCATTCAGGAAAGTAAAATAGCTGAATAAAAACAGCCCTATACTGCCGCCAACGGTCATCTGAAATCCGCGATCCTGAGCGTACAGACCGAGCGTCTCGCCGAGCGGTAGCGTCGGGCGACGCGAGACGGCGGGAGACTTCTGGACCGGTCGCACCAGTGTGGCAGCATGGGTGCCATTGTCGGCATGTTTCACCTGGCGACGGATGTACTCCACGGCGTCGCGCGCGGATGGTTCTGTCTTGCTGAAATGCTGCAGAAACTTGTCGAGATGCTCGCGTGCTTGCGCAGACAGATCTCTTTCATCTGCAATTTGCGGCACAGACTGTTCCGGCAAGCCATTGAAGTTGAGACCCATGGTTTTCTGGTTCGGATCCCGTCCGGGAGTGATCTTGAGATCATAATTTCGCGCCAGGAGTCCGGCCTTCACCTTGTCCGGCGTCACGTGGATCAATCCGAGTGCGGTGGACATAATCTTCTGAAACGGCTCCGCGCTCCAAAGTCCGTCCACGAAAGCGGCGATGGCGGGTTTCGGGTCGCCATCAGCATTTAGTTCAATCAGGAGATTGGCCGGAATACCGCGATCCTCGTCTGCGATTGCGGTCATGTGGGCGAACTGTATGTGCGGCTGCGCCAACAAGCCGTTGCGCGCGTCTTGGCCGGCCGGGTTGCCGAGCGCGTCGAGCCAGCGATTGATCCGCGTCGCATCGTCGGGCCTTTCCAGCGGCACGCAAATGGTTAGCATGCTGTGGCGACGAAGACCTGCCTCCGGCTTGAACGTCATTTGCATGTGCACCGGGAACGGACCCGTCCGTTCCATCCTGCCAGCGCGGCCTGCAGCCGACTTCAGGTCCTCGCGGGTCAGCAGGTGCTTGAAGGATTGCGTGATCATCACGCGGAAGATCTGCTCGCCGATGCAATAGTGCAGCAGCTCGTTGCCGCCAAAGGACAGATCCTCCTGACCCAAATCGCGGGTTTCATCGAAACGTTTGATATTGCCGCCCCACTTGCGACCGTCGAACATGGCAGAGAATGAGGCGGCGAGGATGGTCGCGCCGACCGGGATCTTGTCGACGCGATTATTGCGTTCATTCTTGGGCGTCTCATCGGCGCTCTTGACGACATAGCGAGGCAGGCCGGGCAGGATTGGCGGCTTGAATCGCATCGCCTCAAGCAGGATGGATTCGAGCGCGCCGTCATCGCCGGCCACGGCCGCCGCTTTTGCGCGCTGCATCGCGTCGGGCCGGCTCAGTAGGACTTCCAGGATGCCGCCGCCGCCGCCGGCCCCGGTCGGGACGAAGCCAACGGCCAAACCCATGATCATGCCGCGGATCTCTGCATCGCTCGGGCCTTGCTCGGGCGCCGCCAATTGCTGGGCCACAAGACGGCCGATCACCGTGTCTACGATCCAGTCGCAATAGCCCTGGCCATGGCGCATGGCGGCTTCTGAGGGAGATTTAAGGCAGAAGCGGGCCTGCTCGATCGCCTTGTTGGTGACGGGATGAATCCGCTTGGCCCCGGCCATGGCGAGATTCCGGACATGCGCTTCACCCTTATAATCGGCGAACAGTAGGGCGCTCAGCGACATGAGCCACCGGGCGAACGCGTTCGGGTCTTCTGGCTCCAAACCATAATGATGACAGCAGGTCTCGACCGCGATGCGATTGAGATAATCTTCGATGACATCAAACTCGCCGGCGGCGGCCTTGATCAGCTGCGCGGCGGTCTCGGCCGCCTTGGGTTTGACAAACTTGTCGAGGTCGCCGGGCTGGAAGGCTGGCGGTCGACCGGCCATTCCATGCATGATGCATTTCATCTGCCGATCATAATTGGGCCCCTTACCCATGCCGAGCAAGAAGCCAGCACCGCCAGTTAACGCATCCATTTCCGGACCATAGGGCGCCTCGAAGCGGGCATCATTCCGGCGAATGTACTCAACGTCTTCATAGCGGGTAACAAAGAACACTCCGTCGATCTTTCTCACCGGCAGGAAGATTCTCAGGAAGGTGTATAGCCAACGTTGCTGGATGAACTTGCCGATCATTCTGCCGACCCACGATTTTGGCTTGAGGATCGAGAATTCGAAGTGAGTATCGTCAATCGCGCGCCTGTCGGCGGGCTTGCCAGCGTCTATTCGTTCAAGCTCCTTGATGCGGTCATAATACTTCGCTTCAGCCACAAAACCCTCCTCACCCCTGTTCGGCAGGTTAGCGAAGGAATGGCCCGCGGACCGTGACGCATGTCACAGTTTCAGGCGACGTTCGCGGCCCCGCCCTGACCTTGATCGCGGTTAAATTTTTGCGCTTTCAACAAGCCTTGCTTGAAAAACTGGTTCCACTTTCCGTCCTGGAAAGGAAGCCAGTCGATATAAGGCTTGTCGAAGAAATCAGGCCGCCGAATGAGAAGTGCATCAAGCGCTTGCCCGGCCCGGCGTTCCTGACCGGATGCCACCAGGGCAGTGATCTCCGTCATGCGGGCATGCCAGTAGGATTGGCGCAATTCGAGTGACCGGCGGGCGAGGGCAATGGCGCGGTCATAGTCGCCCGCCATGCAATGCGAGCATGCCAGCTCGCCAATCGTCACGAACAGATAATAGTCCTGTGAGTTGAGGCGTAGCGCGGCTTCGAGGCTCTCAATTGCGAGATCTGGGCGGCCCATGAGCATGTGACAGCTGCCAATCTGGGAATGGGCATGCGCATGGCTCGGATTGAGCTCGAGCGACTCCTGAAAATAGGCCAGAGCCTGTTGTGGCTGCCCGCGCAGGATCTCTGCCGCACCGATCAGGAAGTGACCGCGACTATCATGAGGATTTGAGCGTTGCGCTCGTTGTGCCAACTCGTGAAACTCCGTCACATTCTGTTTTGGCCTGCGCTGCGTCCAGCAATCGAGCCAGTGCCAGAAGCTGAGCTGAATCAGTGCTTCGGAGTTTTCGGGATCCTGTTCCACTGCGGCTTCGAGAATTTCGCGAGCGAGTTCGGAGTCCTTTTGTGTCAGCTTGTTCAGGTGCCAGCGTCCGCGCCAGACCAGATCTGAAATGTTCGACCGACTGAGGCGGCTGGCCCGAGCGCGCACCGTCTCGGCTTGTTCAAGTTGACCTTCCAATGTGCCGGTCACAACATTGCAGACCTCTTCCAGCGCAGCGATAACCTCGTCAGTTTCGAGCAGATAACTATCCGACCACAGGATATGACCGGTCGAACCATCCACCAGGCGCAGTGATATGCGGAATTGTTGGCCGTGATCAGCAAATTCGCCAGCCACGAAATAGCGCGCGCCGAGCCGCGCAGCAGCGATGTGATAGGGCACTTCAGCGGCATCCTGGGAGAAGCTGGAGTTTCGGTCGATCACCGGGACTTGCCGCATATGGGACAGGGCGACGATCAGACTGTCGCTGAAGCCTTCAGCAATGTGATTGTGGGCGAGGCTGCGGGAGGCATTGTTGAGGGGGAAAATGGCAATGGCTGAGCGCCCGCCAAACCCGGAAACTGGGGCTGCCATGTCGATCTCGAACGGGTCGGAGATATGCACCGCGCCATCTGCGCCGGGCACTTCCAGTTCGAACGCCTCGACCGGGCGTGGAATGTTCTTGAACCTCATCACGCCAATACTGGTCATCTTGTGATGATCGTTCGCGGGCAGGGCGTCCTTCACTGTGTCGGCAACCAGCATGCCTCCAGCCGGCGCGGTTTCCTGCAGCCGTACAGCGATATTGACGACATCGCCGTGGAGATTGCCATTATCGACGATCGCCTCACCGCAATGCACGCCCGCGCGCAGCCAGATATGCTGATCGGGGTCGGCTTCTGAATTGTGCGTGCGAAGCTCACTTTGTATGTCGAGACCGGACTGGACTGCGTCCGTTTCATTGCTGAATTCGACGAGAAATCCGTCGCCAGCACGGGAAAACAGGCGACCATTGAAGCGCTCGGCACTGGATCGAACCTTCATTTCGCAATAGCGAATGGCTCGGACTGTCGCGTCCGGGTCGAGCGCCATCATGCGGCTATAGCCGACCATGTCGGTGGACAGTATCGATACTGTGCGTCGCTCAAACGGTTCGGTCATTTGAAGCAGGACCCTCTTTCACGCTCCTATTTTTGCAATCTGAGCGTCTACTGCCAAGTTTTATTACCGTTTTTCTCGAACTATTTCGCATCCGCAGCAAATCAAGGCAGACGTCGTTTAGAGTCCGGATCGGGGCGGTCGGCCCCGCTCTGGGCACGACGCGTACGAGATGAAGTCAGGCGCGGCGCGGCTTCAAAAAGAAGTGTTTCACCACCCGCCAAAGTCCGTAAAGCAAGATCAGAAATACCATTCCGGCAAGGACCAGGATCCAGCCATACTGCTTTCGCAGCTTTGCCAGAGTGTTCGCCTCAATCTGTTCCAGAGAATTGTAGTTTTCTGGCATTTCGAGGACGCCGACGCGTTGTGCATAGGCCTGGTATTCGGCTAGCAATTCTGTCTTCTTTTCTGGTATCTCAAGCGACAGATCGCGGGTTTCGCCGGGATCGGTGGCCATGTTGTAGAGCCGCCAAGTCGCATCGCCGGTCGGCGGCATATGGCGAGTGATCTTGTAGTCGCCCTTGTACAGCGCCGAATTGCCAGACACTTCCATGCCGATCGCGTCTTCTGGGCCATAGACGCGGTCTGCAGCGCCTGAGAGAAGCGGCCACAGGCTGCGGCCTGTCATTGCAGCTTCGGCATCAGGGCTGGATGCGCCAACAATATCCAACACGGTCGGCGCAACGTCGCTGACCAGCGACATGGCGTCCACGCGCTGCGCCTCGATCCCCGGTCCGGACATGATCAGCGGCGCCCGAATGCCGCCTTCGGCCATGTAGAACTTGTACAGCGCCCCTGGCGAGGCGGCCGCATTGGCCCATTCCGGGCCGATAAAGCCCCAGCTGCCTTGCTCACCCATTCCCTCGAGGTCGACATGATAGCCATTCAGCCGCATCCAGAAGGCCAGACGGGAATCATTGTCGCCGCGATTGTGCTCTGGTCCATTGTCAGAGGTGATGACGAAGATCGTATTCTCGAATTCGCCGGTCTGTTCCAGATGGTCGATCAGGCGGCCAATATGCACGTCCATAGCTTCCAGCATACCAGCATTGACCTGCATCCGTGCGGTGTAGAGAACGCGGTCTTCGTCGCTGAGATCGCCCCAGTTGCGAGATCCATCCGGCATCGGCGCCAGCGGTGCATCCTGCGGTATCAGGCCGAGCGTCATGGCACGCTGATGCCGCGCCTCGCGCAGGGCGTGCCAGCCTTCATCATAGACGCTGTCATAATTAGCGGTGAATTCCGGTGGTGCCTGCACCGGTATGTGGATGGCCTGAAAGCCGAGAAAGGCGAAGAAGGGCGCATCAGCGCTGGCATCGCCCAAATACTCGATCATCTTGTCGACGATGAATTCAGACGAATAGAACTCGTCCGGCAGCTTTGCAGCCTTGCCATCCTCGTACCAAGGGGCGTCGTGATAGTAAGGCATGTAGGATTTGTCTTGCCAATTGTCGGCGCCGGATGCGTCAAGGGCAAATGAGCGGTCGAAGCCATGATCAGACGGCAGGTCGCCTTTGCCGCTGCCCATATGCCACTTGCCGGTCATGAACGTCTGATAGCCTTCTGGCCGCAGCCGATCTGCGAGCGTCAGAACACCAGGCTCCAGTGACATGGTATAGCCGGGTTGGCCGACATGTTGCTCTGGCAGGACTTCCGGTATCGTCGCAATTCCGGTCAGGTGGTTGTCCATGCCCGTCAGCAACATTGCCCGTGAGGGCGAGCAGAGCGGTGAGGTCCGGTATTGTGTGAACATCGCTCCACTGGCGGCGAGACGGTCAATATTCGGCGTACGTGCTTCACCGCCATAGATGCCGAAATCCATCAGCGCGGCGTCGTCGACCAGCATGATTACAACATTTGGCTGCTCAGGCGCCTGGGCCTGCACAGCAGTGATCCCGAAGCCGGAGAGAAGGGCGAATACAGCGAGGCGAAGCAACATGTCGAATCTGTATGAATCGACAATTGCAATGTCAATTGTGACGCCGGGTCCGTAGCGACAGTTGACAAAAAAAGACCGGAGCGACGAGGAGCTCCGGCCGTGAAGAGTTTACTGGGAGACGGTTTCGCTATTCAGCCGGCACCATCTGAGGCCGTTTCTTTGTTGCCCGCCGGGCTGCCTTGGTGGCCTGGGCGCGCTCTTCCTGTTCGTCGAGACGTTGCAGGTAATTCGGATGCTCAGTTCCCATCCAGCGATCCCACCAGGTGAAGTAAAAGCCGAAATTTCCGGTTCCGCGTTCGTGATGCATGTCATGATGCGTGACCGTGGTGAGCCAGCCCAGGACCGGCATCTGGGCCCAGCTGCGCGGGAAGACTTCGTAGCCACAATGGGCCAGCGCATTTTTGAAGATCATGATGGTCAGCACGATATAGAGCGCCAGGTTGTGTGTCGGGATAATCATCAGGGCCAGCGGCACGTACATGTACTCGATAACGGCCTCGGCGGCGGCAAAATTATAGGCCGTAAACGGCGTCGGATTGTGCGAGCGATGATGCTGCATATGCGTGCGCTTGTAGAGCGTCGCCGTGTGCATGGCCCGGTGCGTCCAGTAGAAATAGGTGTCGTGCAGCACGATCAGGAGCGGGATCGAGATCCAAAACCAGAGCATGCCATATTCGGCAAAATCATCATATTTCTGGAACAGACCGATATCAGCCGCTTCAAAGATGAAGATATCCATCGCGACGAACACGCAAACCGTCTTGAAAGAATGTTTCAGCTCCATCTGGATCTGTTTCGCGCGTGGTGTGGGTTTCCGGATCTTTCGCGTCTCGATGAACCGATGCAGCACTACCCAGAGCACGAAGAACGTAACCAGCGTGCCCATCGCATAGCGGGTGGCTTCGAACTGAACACCGCCAAAGATGCGCGGCCCCAGATAGTCGGTGAAGAAAGAAATGAGTTCCATTTGTTTGTCCTCGTCTGTCGATGAGGGCAGCAGACCACAGACCTCGCAAAGCCTCTCCGCATCCGCGAAATTGGCAGCACAATTTCAAAATTGAGGACGTTTTTCTAAGATTGCGCAGCTTTTGCGAGAGCCTCAGCGCGATATTGGCTCGGTGTAGTGTTCTCTTCGGACTTGAAGGCCCGATTGAAGGTGGCCAGAGAGGCATAGCCGACATCCATGGCTATGGTCAGGATCGGCGTCCGCGCCTGCTCTGGATCCGCCAGCGCCGCTTTCGCCTCGGCCAGGCGATACTGGTTCAGGAACGCCGCGAAATTGCGATAGCCGAGGCCCTTATTGATCAGCGCGCGGAGCTGATGTTCCGGCACGTTTAGTTTGGAGGCGAGGTCGCCTATGCCCAGCCCGTGTTCGCGATAGAGCTTGTCCTCTTCCATGGTCGCCACGAGGCGGGCATGGGTTGCGGTGTCCTTGGGATCAATGACGGGTTTGGCTGGCGTTAGACGCGACACCGGTTCGAACAGCAATAACTCGCTGCGAAACTGCATGTATAAAATCGCGCCAAATGCGACGGGTGGAAATATGATCGCCGTGCGCAGGGTTGAAAACCACTCTGGATCGCTTCGATCGCCGGTATACGTCGTATACACAATCTCCGTGCCGAGCACGAGGCTGGCGGCGATTGCCGTCGCGATCACGTACCACAAGCGTGTTCTGCGGCGAGCTTCGATCAAGTCGTCCCGCCATCCCGAAAATGTGTTCCAGAACAGATGCGCCAACATCGCAATTGAGATGACCCTGCCCGCAACGTCGACCGCGAACGGGACGGTCTGGGCTCCGAACAGGTATTCAACGCGCAAGGGAATTCCACAGATGAGGTAGGCGGCGAGCCCGGCCCAATGCAGGCGTCGCAATTTGAAGTCGTCTTCAAACAAGGACAAGCCGAACCACCAGATGAACACGATGTTCGGCGTGTCGAAAATGCGCAACGCCTCATAGGCGGGACTTGGCGGACGCAGCGTTTCCGGGGCCGTGGTCAGCAGCATGCTGCTAAGAGTCAGTCCCAGAATGATGACGATCCGCCCCTGCACCAGATGTCTGGCATCGCGACAGGCCAGCGCGGCTAGAAGAAATAGCAGCGTGATGGAGGAATATCGCAGGATCGTGTCGACGAACAGCATCCCGCCTAGTCCTGCCCGCATTCGCCGCGCCGTCAAGCACCGCACTTGCCCCTAGCCAAGCTGAGCAGTTCTGCATAACAGGAGAAAAAGTTTCAAACCGAACAAAAAGATACGCCAATGCGCCTGTCCCGATACTTTATTCCCGTCTCGAAAGACGTGCCTGCTGATGCAACCATTGCCAGTCATAAATTGATGCTGCGGACCGGAATGGTGCGCCAGAACGGAGCTGGCATCTATTCCTGGTTGCCGCTCGGGTTTCGGGTGCTGAAAAAGATCGAACAGATCGTGCGCGAGGAAATGGATCGCGCCGGCGCCATTGAGATGTTGATGCCAACCCTCCAGCAGGCTGATCTGTGGCGGGAGTCTGAACGCTATGATGACTATGGCGAGGAGATGCTGCGCATCACTGATCGGCATGGTCGCGATATGCTCTATGGCCCGACCAATGAGGAAATGATCACCGACATCTTCCGTTCCTTCGTGAAGAGCTACAAGCAGCTGCCAATCAATCTCTATCACCAGCAATGGAAATTCCGGGACGAGATCCGGCCCCGCTTCGGGATTATGCGTGGACGCGAATTCCTGATGAAGGATGCCTACAGTTTCGATCTGTCTGAGGCCGATGCCCGGATTTCGTATCAGAAAATGTTCGCGGCCTATCTCAACACGTTCAATCGCATGGGAATTACGGCGATTCCGATGCAGGCTGATCCTGGCCCGATTGGCGGCGATCTCAGCCACGAATTCCTGATCCTGGCAGATAGCGGTGAGAGTGAAGTCTATTGCGACAAGGCGGTGCTGGATGTGCCAGCCCCGGGTGCGGATTTCGATTTTGACGATCTCGCCGCGCTTGAAGCCGAAATGACCAAGCGCACGCAATATTATGCTGCCACGGAAGAAAAGCATGACGCGGCCGCCTTTGACGCCATTCCAGCCGACCGCCAGGTCAAGGCGCGCGGCATTGAGGTTGGGCATATCTTCTATTTCGGGACCAAGTATTCCGATCCAATGAAAGCCGAAGTACAGACCCGGGACGGTGATCTCGTCACTATTCATGGCGGCTCCTATGGTGTTGGCGTCTCACGCTGTGTCGGTGCGATCATTGAAGCCAGTCACGATGAGAATGGCATCATCTGGCCGGACGCCGTCGCCCCGTTCGGGGCGGGTATCATCTCGATGAAACCAGATGCGGACGATGTTGCTGCGGTGGCGGACGAGGCCTATGCCAAGCTGAGCGCAGCGGGCAAGGACCCGCTTTATGACGAAACCGCTGATCGCGCAGGTCCGAAATTTGCGCGCATGGAACTGATCGGTCTGCCCTGGCAGCTGACCGTCGGTCCGCGTGGCGTGAAATCCGGGACGGTCGAGCTGAAACGCCGGGCGACTGGCGAGAAGGAAGACCTGTCGCTTGAATCGGCTATCAACAAGGTGATGAGCACCTGATGCGGCGAACACGATTTGTCCATAATTCCCAAATAGGCCTCAACGCATGAGCCGCGCCACGCCATTTGGACAAGTCGAACGCACATTGGCCTGGCGCTATTTGCGCGCGACCCGCGCGAATGGCGGCGTGTCTGTGGTTTCGATTGTCTCCTTTATCGGTATCTTGCTTGCGGTCATGGCGTTGATCGTTGTGATGTCAGTGATGAGCGGCTTCCGGGCGACGCTGTTGGACGCGATGCTGGGCGGGCAGGGCCATGTTTTTGTGTTCACCCAGGACGAACCCGCGACCAGTGTCGACGATCTCGCGCTGAATATCGAAGCGCTGCCCGAAGTTGAACAGGCTATGCCGATCATCGAGCAGCAGGTCCTTGCAACTACGGATCGGCGCCAGAGCGGCGCGATTGTGCGCGGCGTACGGACCGAGGATCTCGATCATCTTCCTTTCCTCGAAGGCGGTGCTGCGGCCGCGCAGACTTTTGGCTTTGGCGCCGGGCGTAATGGCGGGGACGTGATCATGGTTGGCCGGTTCCTGGCTGCCGATCTTGGGCTATATCCCGGCGACAAGATCACGCTGATCACGCCGGAAGGCATCAAGGGCCCGTTCGGCGTCACGCCGCGGCGCAAGACCTATACGGTCGGCAATTTCTTTCAAACCGGCAGTGTCGAGCTCGATCAGCTCTATATCCTGATGCCGATCGAACAGGCGCAACTCTTCTTTGGGCGCAAGGACGTCTATGACAAGATCGACCTTCGCCTGCCGGACCCAATGGTGACCGAACGGGCAGAACAGGCGGTGCAGGCCGCACTCGAATATCGCTTCCCGACCCAGAGCTGGAAGGTGCAGCGTGAAGCCTATTTCAGCGCCCTCAATACCGAACGCTCGATGATGATGATCATCATGCTGATCCTGATCATGATCACCTCGCTCAATATCATTACCGGCGTGGTGATGCTGGTGAAGAACAAGACCAGTGATATCGCCATTCTGCGCACGGTTGGGACCTCGCGCGGCTCGGTGATGCGGGTGTTCCTGATGATTGGCGCGCTGCTCGGCCTCACGGGCGCCCTGATCGGTGCGGCGCTTGGTGTGGTCATTGTGATGAATATCAATGTCGTCATAGACGGCGTCGGCGCCATGATTGGCCGCGAACTGTTCCCGCCGACAGTTTATGGCCTAGACGGTTTGCCAGCAGTGCTCAACTGGACCGAGGTATCCTTGGTGACACTGTGGGCGATGGGCATGTCCATGCTGGTGACGATCTGGCCGGCCTGGGCGGCGGCACGTCTCGACCCGGTCGAAGCCTTGAGGTTTGAGTAATGGTAGCGGTCCTCGAACTTCGCGACATTGTTCGGCAATACAAGTCGGAAGCTGGGATATTGAGTGTCCTGAACGGCGCCAGCCTCACGCTCAATCCTGGTGAGCTGGTCGGCCTGGTCGGGCCATCGGGGTCGGGTAAGTCGACGCTGTTGCACACGGCCGGCCTGCTGGAAAAGCCGGAAGGCGGCCAGGTATTTCTTGAAGGCGAGGATTGTGTCGCGTTGCGGGATTCCGGTCGCACGCGCCTGCGTCGGGAAAAGCTCGGATTTGTCTATCAATTCCACCACTTGCTGCCGGAATTCAATGCACGCGATAATGTCGCCATGCCGCTTATGGTGGGTGGGATGAAGCGCCGCGATGCGCGAGAGAAAGCAGACGCGCTGCTCGCGGAAATGGGGCTCTCGGACCGCACCAAACACCAGCCCGGGCAGATGTCGGGCGGTGAACAGCAACGCGTTGCGATTGCCCGAGCGCTGGTCAATGATCCGCGGTTGGTGATCGCGGACGAACCGACCGGCAATCTCGATCCAGCGACAACCGAACGCGTGTTTCAGAGCCTGATCCGCATGGCGCGAAGCGAAGGCGCTGCGGTGCTGGTTGCGACGCACAATATGGCGCTGACAGAGCACATGGACCGGGTGCTCACACTCAAAGATGGAAAACTCACAGATTTCACTTGAGTTCGCCTTTTGTTCTTTTTGAAAAACTGATACAGATTAGCGCGTAAGCGATCGGGCCCGGTGCTGTCCTGTCTGGGCGGCGTTTCCGTATCGCAGAATCGCGCCAGTGTCGGGGATTCCGGACGCGCACAGGAACAGGGAGCCTTCGTGGGACAGACGCCTTTTATCCATCTCGCCGTGCGCACCTCCTTCTCGCTGTTGGAGAGCATGATTGGCACCAAAGGGCTGACCAAATGGTGTGTCGAGCAGGGCATGCCGGCCGTCGCCGTGACCGATCGCAACAATATGTTCGGTGCGCTGGAGTTGTCTGAAAGTCTGGCGGGTGCCGGAGTGCAACCAATCATGGCTGTCTGCTTTGACGTTACCGACGGCGCGCATCAGGAGACGGTGACGCGGCTGTCGCTCTATGCTCAGAACGAGACCGGCTATCAGCGCCTCATGGCGCTGTCCTCTTATGCCTATCTGGATGCTGAGGATGGTGTGCCGCGGATTCACAAGCGCTATCTGGACGAGAAGACGGACGGCCTGATCGCACTCACAGGCGGAGCTCAGGGCGAGGTGGCGCGCCATCTCCTGCGCGGCAAGACCGAGGATGCGAAAGCCGCGCTTCGGACATTGGCAGATCAATTCCCGGGCCGCTGCTATGTCGAGATCACACGGCATGGTTCGCCTGAGGAGGCCCAGACCGAGCCGGGCCTGCTGGCGCTCGCCTATGAGCTGGAACTGCCCATCGTCGCCACACATGATGCGCGCTTCATGAACGCTGGCGATGCCGGGGCGCACGATGCCATGATGTGCATCGCCAATGGCGCGTATCTGGGTCAGGAAGACCGCCCGCAGGTAGAGGCGCAGCAATATCTGAAGACCGAAGCCGAGATGCGCGAGCTGTTCGCGGACCTGCCGGAAGCCATCGATACGACGGCCGAAATTGCGCGGCGCTGCGGTATTCGCTCGGTCAAGCGTAGCCCGATCCTGCCAAATTTTGGCGACGGGTCGCGGTCCGAGATTGATGAGCTGAAGCTGCAGGCCAAGGAAGGGCTCGAAGCGCGTCTCGCTGAGGCGCCAAAGCTCTACGCCTCTCGTGAAACCTATTTCGAACGACTCGATTACGAGCTTGGCATTATCGAGGGCATGGGTTTCCCCGGCTACTTTCTGATCGTTGCCGACTTCATCAAGTGGTCGAAAGAGCAAGGCATTCCCGTGGGGCCGGGACGCGGCTCAGGTGCTGGTTCTCTGGTTGCCTGGGTTTTGACGATTACCGACCTGGACCCTCTGCGCTTTGACCTGCTGTTCGAGCGCTTCCTGAACCCGGAGCGGGTGTCGATGCCAGACTTCGATATCGACTTCTGTCAGGAGCGCCGCGGCGAGGTCATCCGCTATGTACGCGACAAGTATGGCGCGGAATCGGTCGCAATGATCATCACGTTCGGGACACTTCAGGCCAAAGCTGTGGTACGCGATGTCGGTCGGGTGATGCAGATGCCTTATGGCCAGGTCGATCGCCTGGCCAAGCTGATCCCGTTCAATCCGGCCAAGCCGCCCAAGCTCTCCGAAGCGATTGAGGACGAGCCCAAATTTGACGAGGAGATTAGCCGCGATCCACGCGTCGGAGAACTGCTCGACACGGCTTTGGCGCTGGAAGGCATGTATCGCAATGCGGGCACGCATGCGGCAGGTGTGGTCATCGGCGACCGCCCACTGACCGAGTTAGTGCCGCTGTATAATGATCCCCGCGCAGACCTGCCAGCGACGCAATTTAACATGAAATGGGCGGAGTCGGCGGGACTCGTTAAGTTCGACTTTCTCGGCCTGAAGACGCTGACCGTGATCGATCGCGCGCTGAAATTCATTCGCCGAGATGGCCAAGATGTGGGGCCGGAATGGAACAGTCTCGACGACGAGGCGACGTATGAACTCATGGCGTCCGGTGAGACGCTCGGCGTGTTCCAGCTCGAAGGCCAGGGCATGCGAGACACGCTGCGCAAGGTGCGACCTGGTAATCTGGAAGATGTCATCGCGATTATCTCGCTCTATCGACCGGGTCCGATGGACAATATCCCGGTCTATGTTGCGGGCAAGGACGACCCCAATCAGATCAAGTATCAGCATCCCGATCTGGAGCCGATTCTGCAGGCGACCTATGGCGTCCCGGTCTACCAGGAACAAGTCATGCGGATGGCGCAGGAGATTGCGGGCTACTCGCTCGGCGAGGCCGATCTGCTGCGCCGCGCCATGGGTAAGAAGAAGCTTGAAGAAATGGTCGCCCAGCGCGAGCGGTTCCTGAAAGGGGCGAAGGAGCTGAAAGACATCCCGGCCCCGCTCGCCAATGATATTTTTGATACGATGGAAAAGTTCGCTGGCTACGGCTTCAACAAGTCGCACGCTGCAGCTTACGCGCTGATCGGCTATCACACAGCCTATCTTAAACGGCATTTCCCAGTGGCCTTCCTCGCGGCGTCCATGAGCCTGGATCTGCACAATACTGATAAGCTCGCTGCCTTTTTTCAGGAGGCGCGTCGCCTGAAGATTCCGGTGGTCGCGCCGAATGTGAACGAGTCGACAGCGGATTTCGATGTTCGCGATGGGTCGATTGTTTATGCGCTGGGCGCGCTCAAGGGCGTCGGTCCTGAGGCGATGAAAAACCTGGTCAAGCAGCGCGAGAGTGGCGGCGATTATAAGTGCCTGCACGACCTTGCCGAGCGGGTGGACCCCAAGGACATCAACAAGAAATGTTTCGAACAACTCTCCAAGGCTGGTGCCTTTGACCATCTGGAGCCTAACCGCGCGCGGGCGCTGAAAGCGGCCCCGATGCTGGCCTCAGCTTGTGCAGCGTCAGCAGAGGACCGGGCAGGCGGGCAGGGCGGCTTGTTTGGCGACGCTGAACCTGCCATGCGGACCGATCTGCCCAAAGCGACAGCCTGGAACATGCAGGAAAAGCTGGACCAGGAATTCGCGGCGATCGGGTTCTATTTCTCCGGGCACCCGCTCGATGATATCCTCGACAGCCTCGAAGATGGGCGCATCACCTATGCGATGAATATCGAGGAGTCGGCGATCGACGGAAAGCCGATGGAGCTGATCGGCGTCGTCCGCCGCCGGGTCGAGAAACCGGCGCGCAATGGCGGCAAGTTTGCCTTCCTGACGCTGTCCGACCCGACGGGCGAGGTCGAGTTAATGGTGATGCCGGAGCTGCTTTCCGATGTGCGCGAGCAGCTGGAACCAGGCGCAGCTGTGGTCATTCTTACTGAGGTGCGCCGCCGCGATGATGAAATTCGCCTCTCGGCCCGCCGTGTGCAGCCGATTGAGCAAGCCCGGATCGCCAAGAAAGCGCCGGCCTTGTCGGTGAAGATGGAGAAGGGTGCCGACATGAATGGCCTGGCCGCAATTGCGGCGCGTCTGAAAGGCGCTTCGGGCCAGGATCGCGGTGAGATCTTTGTCCGCATGCCGATCGATGACGGACGCGTGGTGACACTCAGATTGCCAGACACATATCCGACGGGGATCGAGGCATTGCGGGCTCTGAAAACAGCACCCGGTGTCGCGCGCGTTGACCACGAAGCCGCCTGATTGGTTGCAATCTGAACTGTACGGTTGCGCCCGGCGCCAATTCATGTATAGACCCGCGCCATAACCCCCGATGCGTGGTCCTTCCGGTGTCGGTCCTCAAGTGAGGCTCGATAGGGATCATGCCGGTCAACCGGACAAGGAAAATTAAGATGGCATTGCCTGAATTCACAATGCGTGAACTGCTGGAATCTGGCGTTCACTTTGGTCACCAAACACATCGCTGGAACCCCAAGATGAAGCAATTCATCTATGGCGCGCGTTCCGGTATCCACATTATGGACCTGTCAACGACTGTGCCGTTGCTGCACCAGGCGCTGGTCAAGGTTCGCGACACGGTTGCCAAAGGTGGCCGGGTTCTGTTCGTTGGCACCAAGCGTCAGGCGTCGCAGCCGGTCGCTGAAGCGGCGCAGCGTTGCGCACAATACTATATGAACCACCGTTGGCTTGGCGGCACGCTGACCAATTGGTCGACTGTTTCCAATTCGATCAAGCGCCTGCGCGAGCTCGAAGAGACCCTTGGCGATAAAGAGACATCAGGTCTGACCAAGAAAGAACTGCTGAATCTGGAGCGCGATCGCGAGAAACTGGACAAGGCGCTGGGCGGTATTGCCAATATGGGCGGCCTGCCTGACCTGATCTTCGTCATCGACACGAACAAGGAAGCGATCGCGATCAAGGAAGCTCGCAAGCTCGGCATCCCCGTGGTTGCAGTGGTCGATACCAATTGCGACCCGGACGATGCTGACTTCCCGTTCCCGGGCAATGATGACGCGGCGCGTGCGATTTCGCTGTACTGCAATCTGGCTGCTGACGCCGTGCTCGATGGCCTTGCAGAATCTTCTGCCGGGCTCGGTATTGATCTCGGTGAGGCAGAAGATGTCGAAGCCATGGTCGAGGCAGACGTTGCCGCGGCCGACGCAGCTGAAGAAGAAGCTGCGACTGAGGAATCTTCAGAAGACAAGACTGAAGCTTAAACAAACACAGGTTTGAACAGAAGGAAGACCAGGATGGCTCAAATCACTGCTGCCCTCGTCAAGGATCTGCGTGACAAGACCGGCGCAGGTATGATGGATGCAAAAAAGGCGCTCGTCGAGAATGACGGTAACGTCGAAGCCGCAATCGATTGGCTGCGCGCAAAAGGCTTGTCCAAGGCGGCAAAAAAGTCTGGCCGCACTGCGGCTGACGGCCTCGTAGCGGCGGTTGTTTCAGACGATGGCAAGACCGGTTCTGTGGTCGAGCTCAACGCTGAAACCGACTTCGTTGCCCGTAACGAGACTTTCCAGAAGGCGCTCAGCGACATCGCTGGAATCGCGCTGACCACGGAAGGCACCACCGAGTCCCTGGCCGCTGCTGGCGCGCCAGACGGTGACGGATCGGTCGAGGACATGATCAAGCGCCTGGTCGGCACGATCGGCGAGAATATGACTCTGCGTCGTGCGGCTCAGATCAAGGCGGACTCTGTCGCAGCCTACATTCACAGCGCCGAAGCGCCTGGCATGGGCAAGATCGGTGTTCTGGTTGGTCTGAACGGCTCTGGCGACCTGGCGGATGCGGGTAAAAAGGTTGCGATGCACGTTGCTGCGACATCGCCAGCCTCTGCTACGGTTGCGGATCTCGACCAGGAATTGGTCGCCCGTGAGAAGCAGGTTCTGACCGAGCAAGCCGAACAAAGCGGCAAGCCCGCCAACGTCATCGAGAAGATGATCGAAGGTCGGATCAAGAAATTCTACAAGGAAGTCGTCCTGGTGGAGCAACAATTCGTCATGAACCCTGATCAGACCGTTGGTCAGTTCATCGCTGATAGCGGCGCAGAGCTGGCTGGCTTCGTCATGTTCAAGCTCGGCGACGGCATTGAAAAGGCGGAAGACAATTTCGCTGACGAAGTCGCGTCCATGACCAAGGCCTAAGGCCCTAAAAAAATAAGTGCTTTTGGTTCCCGGCCACCGATGACAGGTGGCCGGGAATCTTTTATGCCCTGTTGGAATATTGGAGACGCGTAATGTCAGGTGATTCAGAACCCTCGAGTAAACTGCGATTTAAACGCGTCCTCTTGAAGATTTCCGGCGAAGCCCTGATGGGTCCCACCGACTATGGCATCCACATGCCAACTTGCCTGGGGTTCGCCGAAGAGATCGCGGCCGCCCGTGAACTCGGGGTCGAGATCTGCCTGGTCATTGGCGGCGGCAACATCTTCCGCGGGATGAAAGGTGCCGCCCAGGGTATGGAGCGCTCTCAAGCTGACTCCATGGGCATGCTGGCGACGATCATGAATGCGCTTGCCATGCAGAGCGCGCTGGAATCGATCGGGGTCCAGACGCGTGTCCAGTCCGGTATCCGCATGGATGAGGTCTGCGAGCCGTTCATTCGACGCCGCGCCATCCGGCATATGGAAAAAGGACGCGTGGTGATTTTTGCCGCCGGGACGGGCAATCCCTACTTCACAACCGATACAGGCGCGGCCCTGCGCGCGGCGGAGATGCATTGCGACGCGATGATGAAGGGCACGCAGGTGGACGGAGTCTATTCGGCGGATCCGAAGACGGATCCGAACGCTGAACGCTATGAGCGCCTGACCTATCAGGATGTGCTGGCGCGCAATCTGAAAGTCATGGACGCGTCGGCGGTCAGCCTTATGCGTGACACAAACATACCGATTGTGGTTTTCTCCCTGCATAATAAAGGGGCCCTGCAGGATGTCCTGACCGGACAAGGCCCGAGCACACTCATCTCTGGTTCGTGAGGAAAAGAAAATGAGCTATGATAAAAAAGACCTCGAACGCCGCATGGATGGCGCGATCGGATCTCTGCAAACGGAATTGCAGGGGCTGCGGACCGGACGGGCCTCGGTCAATCTGCTCGATAGCGTGCAAGTCTCCGCCTATGGCTCAATGATGCCGCTGAACCAGGTGGGTTCTGTCTCTGTCATGGATGCGCGTATGATCGGTGTGAATATCTGGGACAAGGGACTCGTCGGTGCAGCCGACAAGGCCATTCGCGAATCTGGCCTGGGCCTCAACCCTGTGGTCGATGGCCAGACCTTGCGCATTCCAATCCCCCCACTCAACGAAGAACGCCGCGTCGAACTGTCCAAAGTCGCCGGCAAATACGCTGAATCCGCGCGTGTCGCGGTTCGCAATGTCCGCCGGGATGGCATGGACGCGCTCAAGAAGATGGAAAAAGACGGCGATATCAGCGAGGACGAACATCGGTCCTTGTCAGATGAAGTCCAGAAACTGACCGACAGCTTTGTCGGCAAAGTGGATGACGCGCTGAAGAACAAAGAAGCGGAGATTATGCAGGTTTGACCTCCGCGCCATCAGCTGCCCAGACCGGGGAGGGTGGGCCTCCAACCGGCAGTTTCCCTGAGCACATTGCCATTATTATGGATGGCAATGGACGCTGGGCGAAGGCGCGAAACTTGCCGCGAGCTGTCGGCCACGAGCGCGGCGTCGAGGCGCTGCGCCGAACGGTCGAAGCAGCGCAGGAAGTCGGCCTCAAGAACCTCACGGTCTATTCCTTCTCGACCGAGAACTGGCGGCGCCCGGTATCGGAAGTGAACGCTCTGTTCGGGTTGCTGAAGGCCTATGTGAAGCGGGATCTGGACCGTTTGGCGAATGAAGGTGTTCGCGTGCGCATTCTCGGCACGCGGAGGGGGTTGCCGGATGATATCCGCGAACTGGTCAATCGGGCCGAGGCGCGCACGGCGGCCAATTCCGAATTCAATCTCTGTATCGCCTTTAATTATGGCGGCCGGGAAGAGATCGTGCGGGCAGTGCAGAAGGCTGCGCAATCCATCGCAGACGGCGCGCAGAGTGCTTCGGACTTCAGTGAAGAGTCTTTCGCGACTTTGCTCGATACGTCCGAAGTTCCCGATCCGGACATCGTTATTCGCACCAGCGGCGAATATCGCCTCAGCAACTTCCTGATCTGGCAGGCCGCTTATGCTGAGCTGGTTTTCATGGACGTGTTGTGGCCGGACTTCGGCAAGGAGCATTTGCTCGAAGCGATAGAGACGTTCCAGAACCGCGAACGTCGTTTTGGCGGACTGGCTTCCGGAGCCGCCTGATCATGAGCCGCCAGAAGCAACATGACGGCCAGCTGGGCGATCTTGGTCTGCGTCTGCTCTCCGCGGCGATCCTGATCCCGTTTGGGCTGTTCGTGGTCTGGAAAGGTGGTCCGTTGCTGGCCGTCGCTTGCGCTGTTTTCGCCGCGCTGATGGCCTATGAATGGGTACGCATGACGGCGTCTCCATCGATGAAGTCATTCGTGATCCTGGCGATCTTGCCATTCGTGCCGGCGACCTTGGGGGAGCATCTCTGGTCGATTTGGGCGCTGGTCGGGGTCGTTCTGATCGCGAGCTACACACACCCGGTATCGGACAAGCGCGGGGCTGAGAGTTTTGGCCTGCTTTACGTCGCAAGCATGCCGCTCGGTCTGTTCCTGATGCGCGAAGGCCCATGGGACGGTGCTGCGGCGGCGCTGATCTTCATGGGGATTGTCTGGGGCTCGGATTCTGCTGCCTATTTCACCGGGCGATTGTTGCGCGGGCCTTTGCTGCACCCAGATTCGCCATCGAAGACCTGGAGTGGGGCGATTGGTGCGGTCCTGTTCAGCGCAGCATGCGGCTTGCTAGCGGCGCGGATAACCGGCGGTGACGAGATCTGCTGGATTGTGGTCGGCGGTGTGATCTCGATCGTGGCGCAGATCGGGGACATGTTTGAAAGTTCGACCAAGCGGCGTTACGGGATCAAGGATTCCAGCGGATTTGTGCCTGGACATGGCGGTTTGCTCGACCGCGTCGATGGTCTCGGGCTGGTCTGCGTCGTGACCGCGCTGGCATTTCTGTTTGCCCCGGGCTTTGTTCGCGTACTAGGGCTAGAGGCATGAGTGGCGTTAGAACCATCTCGATTCTGGGATCGACGGGATCAATCGGAACATCGGCCTTGTCGGTGGTCGCGCATGCCAATGCGCAATCTGCCGGTCCTGTCTTCGAAATCGACACTTTGGCGGGCGGTCAGAACGCTGACCTGTTGATCGAACAGGCGCATGCATTCCATCCCAGATGCGTCGTAATTGCTGATGCTTCCAAGCTGGACCAAGTGCGCTCGGCTTTGTCAGATCTGGATGTTGAGGTGTCCGCTGGTGCGGATGCCGTGGAAGACGCAGCGCGCCGGCCCGTGGACCGGCTGCTGGCGGCTATTGTCGGCATTTCCGGCTTGCCGTCGACGCTGGCCGCCGTGGAGTCAGGAAATTCCGTCGCGCTCGCCAATAAGGAAAGCATGGTCTGCGCCGGACCGCTGCTCAATCGCATCGCGGCTGAGAAGAATGTCGCCATCGTGCCGACCGATTCCGAGCACAATGCGATGTTCCAGGTGATGGAACGTCGCGAGGACGTGGAACGGATCATCCTGACCGCGTCGGGTGGGCCATTTCGGACAGCCAGTCGGGAAGAGTTGAAGACGGTCACCCCGCGCCGGGCGCTGGCGCACCCCCGCTGGGACATGGGGCGC
>Ga0207422_1002750_pt1 | contig 21435 bp, 24 predicted proteins | sample MarCyaLeptolynsp_FD_187757 | JGI IMG/M metagenome (GOLD analysis project Ga0207422, IMG submission 187757) | Marine cyanobacterial communities from Panama - species 1 Leptolyngbya sp. (SPAdes) | ecosystem: Environmental > Aquatic > Marine > Unclassified | place: Panama: Panama City | collected... | reverse complement strand
GCTCCCAACGCAGATCGAGGCCCGAATTGGAGGCCATGCCGCCGGGCTGATGACAATGGGCGCAATTGACGTCGAGATAGGCGCGCGCGAGCATCTCTGTGCCGTCAGCTTGCCCGGCAACCTCATCTCGCTGATCCCAATGCGGCAATGTGTCGTAGATCGTCGGCAGAACAGCGATATTGCCAGAGGCCGTTTGGTTCTCGAGCCAGTCACGCGAAAGGTTGCGCGCTTTCGGCCCGATCGGAATCAGCTCGCCGTCCTTCGAATGGCATGTCTTGCACTGGTTCTTGTTGGGGATCCGGTAGCTGATCTCTTCGCCGCTCGGCGTCGTGATCGGAATTCGCGCTCCAGCCACAGCAAGCTTGGCCTCGGTCTGCTCGTCGTTCCAGCGATAAGGCAGCGCAAGCCATCCATCCGCACGGTTGAGCAGCACCCGGGTTTCAATGTAGCGCTGATCATCACCCTCGCCGAACGCGAAGGTCTTGATGATTGCGGTGCCAACGGGGAATTGCAGCAGCCCTTCCCCGTCCGCATTCATCACCTCGCCCTCTGGCAGATAGATGAAACGCAGTTTGTCAGCCCCGTCCGAATAGAGCGGTGTGTTGAGCTCATAAGGGATCAGGCTCTCGCTCGGCGCGCGTGCTGATGCATCGCGGAAGAAGCCGAAATCGCCCAGAGTGCGAGGGAGCTTCTTACTCTGGATCAGAGCATCGTTGACTTGCTCTGCCGGCGGCAGTGCACGGGCACCGACGCCCGCCACAAACGCGGCGGCGGCCAAGCCGAGGAGTAGCGAAGAACGGATCACTTCAACCGCATTTCCATTTCGGCAGGCAGAGTGACAGCGTCGAGGATCTCAGCGCGACCCTTCTTGACGATGCTGAGCAATTGCGGCTGCGCTTCGCTCATCGGCTGACCCAGTTCGGTCAGCCCGAGAGTCATCACTGGCACCTGGTCAAACAGCGACAGATCCTTCTGGCGACCATCGGTCAGCACTGGAGGCACAGCTCCGCCTGCTGCCGCAGCCAGCAACTCTCCGCCCGGCAGATCAGGCGTTTGACCGCCGGAGCCGTAGATATTGCCATCCAACGTCACATTGCTCGCATAGGGATTGTAGCGATCGTCGTTGAATTCCTGGAGATAGGCCGTCAACATCACATGCGCGGTCGAATTGTTGATCATCGCATTGTCGCGGATCACCACCCGATCATTGGCCATCACCATCACGCCGGTGCCCGCTGGCACGCTCGCGACAATATTGCCTTCAGGCGCGAAATTATCGGTGTTGTTGTCGATCACGGCATTGTGCGCGACCAGCACCGATCCGCCACCCACGCGCGGCAGGCCAGGCAAATCGAACACCAGGATCCCACCGGTGTTCTTGGTGGTGAGGTTCTCGGTCACTTCAGCGAAATTGCTGTTCTCGATCTCGATCCCGGCGACATTCTCAACCACGCGGTTGCGCCGTACGATGATGTTTTCCGACTGGCCGACATAGATCCCTGCATCAGATGCTCCGCGGACATAGCTGTCCTGCACCAGGATGTTGCTCGATTCGACCGGATAGATGCCATAGGCGCCGTTGCTAGGATCAGGGCCATTGGTCCATTCAACCCGCAGCCCGTGATAGACGATCTGGTCCGCGTCCTTTGACTTGATGCCGTCGCCCTTGGCGTTCTCGACCGCAAAATCGCGCAGCGTGACATTGTCGCTGGTGATCAACAGGCCCTCACCCGAGCCAGCCTGATTTGAGAAGTCGAGCACGCTTTCGCCCATGCCCGCGCCACGCAGCGTGACACCATCGACATCGAGGCTGAGTCCATCGGTCATGACATAATGTCCGGCCTCGAGGACGATTGTGTCGCCTGGCTCTGCCAGAATGAGCGCTTCCTGCAGGCGCTCCTGCGCGCCTTCACCCGGCGAAATCGTGTGCGTTTCAGCCCATACCGGCGCAGCGCTTGCCAGCGCGATGGCCGCAACAGTCAATCTGATCATGTAGTCTTCTCCCATCCGTTGGCCTTTGTGGCGCAAGCTAGGGGGAGAATGCAAGCGGCTTAGAACAGCTCTTCGACCTGTGAGCGGATCAATTCAACACCGCAGCTCGCGCCGGATTCACCCAACACTCGCACGGCTTCTGCATCGTCAACGCGTTCCCACCTTTCGGTCAGTTCCGAGAGCGACAACGGCACGCGGTTTTCACCCTCTTCGGGGGCGATATTCTCAAGCGCGCGCAGCTGAGTGATCGAAAGACGATCGGTCAGCTTGGGCGCCATGCAATCGGCCATAGGCTCGGGCACATTGTTGTTGAGCAGCGCGGTGCGCACGCGGTCTTCTGTGACTTGATCAAGCCACCCGCCATCACGAAACGCGAAATAGCCGCCAGCCGCCAATCCAACCAGTGCGATAAGGATGATGAGCTTCTTCATGAAAATCCTAGTCGAGCGATTTGACGATCTCTTCGACCATCTTCTTGGCATCGGAGAGCAGCATCATGGTCTGATCCATGTAGAACACATCATTGTCGACGCCGGCATAGCCGACCCCGCCCATCGAGCGTTTGATGAAGAAGACCTGCTTGGCCTTGTCAACGTCGAACACGGGCATCCCATAAATCGGTGACGATTTGTCGGTCTTGGCCGCCGGGTTCACAACGTCATTGGCACCAATGATGAAGGCGACATCGGCCTGAGCGAACTCGCTGTTGATGTCCTCCAGCTCGAAGACTTTGTCATAGTCCACGCTCGCTTCAGCCAGCAGCACGTTCATATGCCCGGGCATGCGGCCTGCGACTGGGTGGATCGCGAATTTGACTTCGATATCCTTCTCTTCAAGCAGGTCGCACATCTCGCGCAGCGCGTGCTGAGCCTGTGCGACGGCCATGCCATAACCCGGAATGATGATGACCTTTTCGGCCTGTTCGAGCATGAAGGCTGCGTCTTCCGCACTGCCTGACTTATAAGGCCGCGCTTCGCGCGCTTCGCCACCGCCAGCGCTGTCATCCGCGCCAAAGCCGCCAGCAATCACGCTGATGAAGCTGCGGTTCATGGCACGGCACATGATGTAGCTCAGGATCGCGCCTGAGGAGCCCACAAGTGCCCCTGTGATGATCATCGCAGTGTTTCCGAGGGTGAACCCCATCGCCGCCGCTGCCCAGCCAGAATAGCTGTTGAGCATCGACACAACCACCGGCATGTCCGCGCCGCCAATCGGGATAATAAGCAGGAAACCGATCGCAAAGGCCAGTATGGTGATTGCAATGATTTCCCAGCCCATGCCCGCGCCGCCGGATGGCGAGACTGAGTAATAGCCGATGATACCGAGGATCGCTGCAAGCGTACCAAGATTGAGTACATGGCGCAGTGGCAGGAGGATCGGCGATCCGCTCATCCGCCCTGACAGTTTGAGGAAAGCGATCACCGAGCCAGAGAAAGTGATCGCACCGATGGCGATTCCAAGGCCCAGCTCAATCCGGCTGACGACCAGGATCTGCCCTGCTGCATCAGTGATGCCGAATGAGCCTGGATCCAGCCATGCGGCAAGACCTACGACAACCGCAGCGAGACCCACCAGCGAGTGAAATCCTGCCACCAGTTCGGGCATTGCCGTCATGGCGATCTTGCGGGCCACGGTGACGCCAATGATTCCGCCCAGGAACATGGCAACGCCAATCTCTGGCAAGGTGGCCAATTGATGCGTCACCAGCGTCGTAACGACGGCGATGACCATACCGATCATGCCAAAGCGGTTGCCGGCACGGCTCGAAGCCGGGCTCGACAGGCCACGAAGGGCAAGGATGAAGAACACACCTGAAACGAGGTAGGCGAGCATCGCCCATTCAGAGGTTGCGGCGCCGTCGGCGGCGCTTGCGAAGATTGAGAAGCTCATCCTTACTTCTCCTTCTTCTTATACATGGCGAGCATGCGCTCGGTCACTGCAAAGCCGCCGAATATGTTCACACTGGCGAGAACAACACCGAACAGGCCAAGCCATTTGGCGACCACGCTGCCTGCTTCGGCAGAGGCAATCAACGCACCGACAATGATCACTGAGGAGATCGCATTGGTCACCGCCATAAGCGGCGTGTGCAGCGCGGGCGTGACCGACCAGACCACATAATAGCCGACGAAACACGCCAGCACGAAGATCGATAGGATTGAGATAAAGTCCATTGCGTCCGTTAGCCTCCCGGCTGTGCGATAGGTGCTTTGGCGAGCGATATCGTGCGCCCGTTATCCAGCGTAAGAGTGATCAGGCCCTCAAGCCCTTTGACGAGGTTTTCGGTCTCGATGATAGTCAGACCGGCAAGCGTAGTGTCATTGATCTTGGTGATGATCATGCCGACTTCGACGCCCGCGCGCTGCGCAGCCGATCCGCGAACGACCTCGTTGACTTCGATACCTTGATCATGCGGCCAGAAGCCGATGCCGAGCGATGGTCCCGTAGGCACTTCTTCGCCATGCACAGTGTATTGCTGAGCGGAGCCTGGCACTGCAATGCCGAGGCCAATCGTGAGAGCAAGTCCAAGGCCAGCGAAGAGACCCCTCACCCCTGCAGCCTTTCATTGACCACCTGGCCGCCTTTGGTGAGGCGGATGGCGTCGCCAATCTCTTCATCAAGCTCAGGCTTGCCCGCTTCCTTGTCCCAGAAGGCGGAGAGGAAGTTGAAGTGGTTGCGCGCGAACAGCGCCGAAGCGTCGGCCGCGAGATGCGCCGCGGTGTTGGAATAGCCGATGATCTTCACACCGTGCTTTTCGACCAGCTCATCAGCCTTAGAGCCTTCGACATTGCCGCCTTGCGCGACAGCGAGGTCAAAGATCACGCTGCCCGGCTTCATCGTCGCGATCTGCGCGTCGGTGATCAGCACGGGGGCTGCACGGCCCGGGATCAACGCGGTGGTGATGACGATGTCCTGTTTGGCGATGTGTTCGCTGACGAGCTTGGCCTGCGCCGCCTTGTATTCGTCGCTCATTTCAGTCGCGTAGCCGCCCGAGCCTTCGCCCTCGATACCTTCGACCTCTTCGACAAAAATCGCTTTTGCTCCAAGGCTTTCGATCTGTTCCTTGGTAGCGGATCGAACGTCGGTCGCCGACACTTGCGCGCCCAGGCGCCGTGCGGTTGCGATCGCTTGCAGGCCGGCAACGCCAACGCCCATGACAAAGGCCTTGGCCGCGTTGACCGTACCGGCGGCCGTCATCATCATTGGGAAAGCGCGGCCATAGGTGTCGGCCGCAGCCAGCACCGCTTTATAGCCGGCAAGGTTAGACTGGCTTGAAAGCACGTCCATCGATTGCGCACGCGTGATGCGTGGCATGAATTCCATCGACAGAGCTTCGAATCCAGCGGCCGCATAGGCTTTGACCAGATCGGGTTTTCCGAAGGGATCGAACAGAGCCGCCACCCAAGCGCCCGGTTTTGCGCCAGCAAGGTCGCTCGGATCGGGTGCCTGGACGCCAAGGACGATGTCCGCATCCTTCACGGTCGAAGAGGCGTCACCGACAATGGCACCGGCCTCTACATAGGCACCATCGCCATAAGACGCGACAGCGCCCGCCCCCTGCTCGACAGCAACCTCATTGCCGAGGCTGATGAATTTCTTGACGGTTTCAGGCGTCGCGGCAACCCGCGCTTCGCCTGCCGCGCGCTCTTTCAAGACGGCAATTTTCACAAGGAAAGCCTTATGGTGCGATCAGGAAGATGACGAAGAACGTGATCGCCAAGATCAGCGGAACGATCCATTTGAGTGAGCTGATGAACCCACCGTACATTTTGTCGGCTTTATCCATGTCGTTCGTAGACATTGCGAGCAATCCCTTGAGCTTGTGGCCAATCGGAAGACGAACCCGGCAAAACTTGCCGAGACGTTAATTCTTACCTGCCGTATCGGAGCCCGCAGGATAGCTCAAGCCCACTCTATTGCCAGTTAGTAAATGTGGGATCGCATTCCCGCATCAGCCTTAATTCTGTCTTTACCCGAACGTCCTATGCGGAACGGACACATGACCTCGGAATGGATCGGGGTCGTTTGGGGATGACTGACCAATTATGTCCGAAGCCGAATCGCGTCTGGTACTGCTGATCGACGATGAACCTGCGCAAAGCCGGTTGATCTCGGCGATTGCTGCGCGTGAGGGCTGGCGGACGATCGTTGCGAGCGATGCCGAAACGGCGATCGCGACGCTGGGCACGCGTGAAGGCATGCAATTGTCAGCCATTCTGCTCGATCAATGGGTGCCAGGCGACGATGCCTGCACGCTGATCGAAGAACTCAAATCCCGCCGCCCGGCGCTGCCGATCCTGATGCTGACGACCAGTGCTTCCCCATTGCTGGCTGTCGAAGCGATGCGAGCAGGCGCGAGCGACTATCTGGTCAAGCCGGTCTCTCCCGATCGCTTGATGGAAGCGCTGCGTGCGGTCACGACCCGCGAAGCGCCGCGTGACGAGCTTGCTCCGCTGACCGAGAAGATGTCAGCCAGCCTCGATTTCGACGCGATGATCGGGACGGCTCCGAAGTTCCGCACCGCGCTCGCTCAAGCAGCCAAGGCCGCGCGCGGTCACAACCATGTTCTGATCGAAGGCGAGAACGGCACCGGCAAGGAAATGCTGATGCGCGCGATGCACGCCGCCTCGCCGCGCAGCAAGCTGCCGCTGCGGATCATCAATGTCGGATCGGTCCCGCCAAACTCGCTGGAATCGGTCCTGTTCGGACATGAGCCCAATGCCTTTCCCGGCGCATTTGATCGTCAGATCGGTGCACTTCAGCAATGCGATGGTGGCACGCTTGTTCTCGATGATGTCGATCGCTTGCCAACCGCAATCCAATCCCGCCTCAGCGAAGTGCTGGAGGATGGCATCGTCCGACCCGTTGGCGCCGCGCACGGCTTCCGCGTCGATGTTCGCCTGCTGACCGCCAGCAATATCGCGCTCGACCGTTTGGTGTCGTCGCAGCATTTCGATTCCAGTCTGGCTGACAAGCTCGCGACCACCAAAATCTCTCTACCGCCGCTGCGCGAACGCACCGGCGATATTGCGGCTCTCGCCCGCCACTTCCTTGGTCGGATAGGCGAGCAGCCAGGTCTGACGCATCTCTCGATCACAGATACCGCACTGGCCCTGCTTGGGGCGTTCGACTGGCCGGGCAACGTCCGTCAGCTGCAATCAGTGCTGTTTCGCGCGGCGGTCTATGCCGAGAGCGAAGCGCTTACTGCCGACAGCTTCCCGCAGCTATCTGAGATGCTGGGCGAGCAAGAGGCTGATCCGTCTTCGCCGCTGCACGAAGGCGTCGGTGTGATGCTCTACACCGATGACGGCAACCTCCGTCCGCTCGAAGAGATCGAAGCCGATGTGATCCGTCTGGCGATCGGTCATTATCGAGGCCGCATGACAGAAGTCGCTCGCCGCTTGGGCATCGGACGCTCGACGCTCTATCGCAAGCTTTCAGACCTCGGGATCGACAACGCGGCTTGATCCTGTCGCAGAGCCCGACTAGCGGGCTTGCATGACCAATCACCAAGATTTTGCAGGGCGCTCAGCGCTCGTCACCGGTGCCGCTTCGGGCATTGGCGCTGCTTGCGCCCAAGCGCTCGCTCAGCGGGGCGCGTCCAAGTTGTTCCTTGTCGATGTCGACGAAGCGGGTCTCAATGCGCTCGATCTCGATTGCGAAGTCGAGGCCGTGATTGGCAGCGTGGCTGACCAGGCGCTGTGGGAAGAGCTCGAAACCCGCATGCAAGGCCTCGACCACGCTGTCGTCAATGCCGGCATTGCGACCGGCGGAGCGCTGGTAGATCTGCCTTTCTCAGAATGGCGGCGAGTGATGGATGTCAATCTCGACGGAGCCTTCCTGACCCTGGCAAGCGCGATGCGTTGCATGGCTGACAAGGGCGGCAGCGCGGTCGTGGTGTCATCAACGACTGGGGTGAAGCCCGTCCCCGGGACCGGACCCTATGGCATTGCTAAGGCGGCCGTCGCCATGATGGCGCGAATGGCCGCGCTTGAAGGTGTCGCCAACAATATCAACGTCAATGCCATCGCACCGGGCGGCGTCGACACCAATATCTGGGACAGCTCCGAAGGGTTCCGCCATCTGGTTGCCGAACACGGCCGCGAGGAAGCGATCAAGGCCATGGCGACCGGGACGCCCAATGGCCGCTTCGCCAGTTCCGAAGAGATGGCCGGGACGATCCTCTATCTGCTGTCCGATCAAGCCGCCAACATCACCGGCCATGTCATGGTGTCGGATGGCGGATTTACGCTCTAGCCTCGGTTAAAGCGGAGGCAGCTCGGCAAAGTCGGTCAGACCAGCATCGCGCATTCCGCGCCACACATTGCGCGCCTGGACCGTCTCCGCGACGTCGTGCACCCGCAGAATTTGCACGCCCGCATCCATCGCCTTGGTCGCCAAGGCAATCGATCCGCCCAGCCGCTCATGCGCCGGAGCCTCGTTGGAGAGCGCGCCGATCATCCGCTTGCGGCTCACGCCCAGCAGCAGCGGCGCCCCCAAGGCATGGAACAGCGGCAGAGCGTTGAGCAGAGCCAGATTGTCCGCCACCGACTTGCCAAAGCCTATTCCGGGATCGAGGACGATCCTGTCTTCGGCAATCCCGCTGACGATCGCCTTCTCCCGCACCGCTTTGAGGAAATCGAAGACGTCGAACACGACGTTGGCATATTCGCCGCCCTCGTGGAGGTCTTCACCAGCTCCTGGCGCGTGCATCAGGATTACAGGGCAACCCTGATTGGCCACCAGCTCAATCGTGCGCGGATCATAGCGCATTGCCGAGACATCATTGGCGATATGCGCGCCCGCCTGCAGGCCCGCTTCGAGAACGCCAGCCCGGCGGCTATCGACGCTGATCGCGGCCCCCATCCCGGCGCAATATTCGATCGCCGGTACAACCCGCTCAATCTCTTCACCCTCCCAAGTCGCCGCCGCGCCGGGACGAGTGCTTTCACCGCCGATATCGATGATCGCTGCCCCCGCCTCAAGCATACCCGCGGCGTGCGCGCGCCCTGCGTCTGGCTTGTCGAGGAACTCGCCGCCATCGGAAAAGCTGTCTGGCGTGACGTTGAGAATGCCCATCACTTGAGGCTGGTCGAGCCGCACTGTGCGCTCCCCCATCGTGATCGGAGCGTGAACCTTGGCGAGATTGGCCCATTGCGTTTGTGCGTCGTCGAGCAGATGCGGCGGCACGTTCACCAGCGTGTCTTCGAACGTCTCCGGCGTCACCAGCCAACGCTCCGTCACCCCACCCTCATCGCGCATGATGACAGCGAATTCGCGCGCATAGGCCATTGAACCACCCAGCCGGATCGCTTTGCCTTCGACCGCTTGCGGGCCAGGAACCATGGTCAGGGGACGGATGTAGATCGAAGCACTCATGGCAGTCTGCGCCCTCGGCAAATCCTACAGGATGGAACACATGGAACAGTGTTCAATGGAAAAAAAAGACACTGCCCTAATCGCCGCTTGGAGAGGCGAAGGAAAGAGGTGGAGGCGCTGCATTCCCCCGCTCTATCGCAGCACAGCAATGTAGGACAGCCCCAGACTCAACGCATTGACTTACCGATCGGTAAGGCGCTAGATCGCTGTCCGGGAGAGCCAAGATGGATGTTCTGAGCAGCGATGCGCCGCTGATTGTCTATATCGATGTGAAGAGCCCTTATGCGCTGGTCGCGATCGGGCCAACTCTGGCGCTTGAGGCCGAGCTGGGCATGCAGTTCGACTGGCGCCCGCTGACGCTCAACATCCCCAGCTATCTTGGCTCCGCTCAGAAGAAGCACGGCGAGGTGGTCGCGTCGCAAGGCCGTAGCGAGCGGACATGGCGGGCGATCAAATATTCCTATGCAGATGCGCGTCGCTATGCCGAGCGCCAGGGCCTGATCCTCAAGGGCACCGAGAAGATCTGGAATTCGGAGATTGCCAATATCGCGATCCTGTGGACCTGCCAGGAAGCGCGCGACCGACTGCCTGATCTTCTCAATATCGTGTTCCCGCGTTTCTGGCGGCGCGAGCTGGATATCGAGGACGTATCTGTTGTCGAAGCCTGCCTGAGCGAGGCCGGCATCCACACAGAGGGCTTTCGCGATTTCCTTGCTGGGCCGGGCCGCGAAACGCACGACCATTTGCAAGCGCAATTCCACGCCAAGGGCATTTATGGCGTTCCAACCTATGTGCTTGATGGGGAACCGCTGCACGGGCGCGAACACATCCCCCTCATCCGCTGGGCCTTGACCGGCCGCCACGGCGCTGCACCTGACATCGCTTACGAGATCGCATGATGCTGACAGCCTATATCGACTTCAAATCAGCGGGTTCGCTGCTGGCGCTCGATCCGGTGCTTGGCCTGGCCAACAGGCACAATCTCGCGATTGCATGGCGCCCGTTCCGCACCGCCAATCGTGACTTGCCTGATAGTGGCGCCGACAAAGGGGTGATTGCCAGCCACCATGAGGTTCGCATGAAGGCACTGCGGGTAATCGATCAGAAATATGCCGAGCTGCGCGGGATGGAGCTGAACTTTCCTGACAGGGAAACCGCAACCGACCTCGCGCTTGGTGCACTGGCGGAAATCACCGGTGACCGCTTGCCATTCCTCCGTGCTGCCTTTGCGGCGTACTGGGAACAGCATCGCGATCTCGATGATCCCACGACTATCGCCGATATAATCGCATCAAGCAAAGCCGATCACTCAGGTGATCTCAGCGCGACGCAAGAAGCCGCTGCGAACGCTCAGGCGGAAGCCGAGGCCGCGGGCGTTGTCGACGCACCCGCCTTCATGATTGACGGTCAGCTGTTTATCGGCCGCCAGCATCTGCCCTGGATTGAAGAGCTCGCTAGCAACTAATCAACGGACTGAACCGGGCCCTCAGCGCGATTCCGCGGGATTGATCACCAGGAGAAGCCGGCGCTCACCCGTCCCCTCGATCGGGGGAGAACGGTGCACTGCAGGCGTATAGGTCCAGAGTTTGCCTTTGAAAATGCCGACCGCCCCGCTCTGCATTTCGTTGATCTGCAGCGGCTCAATGCCACGATTGACTCGGTCAGCATCAGCGGCATCAAGCCATTGCGTACCCGTGCCGACATAGGTCGTGATCAGGCGTGCTTTGACATAGTCGGCGTGCCATTTGCGGCAGGAATTGGTGGTGACGACCTCCAGCCGAACCTCAACGTGCTTGATGTCCATGATGGCGGCGTACGCCTCAGCCAGCATCGCGACATCGTCGATCAGGTCATTGCGAAGGGGCAGGTCTTCGAAACCCGATTCCGCAAGACGCGACGCAAGCTGTTCTTCAAGATTGGCGAGAGAGGTCGAGAAGCGAATGTCCTTCGCCTGTTCACTCATCAACGCGGCTACACCGCTCAGACCAGAACGGTCCCAGATCGCCAGATTGCAATCGGGCGAACGGATGTCAGCGAGGCCAGCCGAATTTACCGATTGGCTGCCAGTGCACATGGAGAGGGTTGCCATGGAAAAATGTCACTTCGAATTATGATACGATGTAACATTGCTCTAACGGGCAAGCAGGCAAAGCTCAAGCCAGCACTTCCCCGCACAATGCCGCATGATTGACATCGCCGCTGTGTTTCAATGAAATGCGCCCACGATGAACGCTCCGATACGATCCGCATCCGGCCATTTGCCGGTGTTCCCGCGATTGATCAGCGAATACCTGTCTGATGAGGGATTCCAGGAGCAGGAAGTATTTGCAGGCCTGGGCTTCTCAAAGGCGGATCTGACACGTGAAGAGTTTAGGCTCAGCACCAAGCAGCACGAAAACTTCATCAAGCGCGCTGTTCAACTCACAGGCGATCCCCATCTCGCCTTGAGCATCAAGGATCGCGCAACCGACGTCACAACGAGTGCGGTTTTGCTGCTGTTTGCGTCAAGCGGCAGGATTTCGCGCGGGCTGCGCCTGATTACGCATTACAATCATGTCTTCACCCGCACGCTGACCGCACGGCTGGAAGAGCATGACGGGGCTCCAGTCATCGCCTTTGAATGCCACCTTGATGACGATGACGTCAGCTATTTCGCGATCAGCTCGTTCATGTTGTTCATCGACAATTTCTTCCGCGATGCCTTAGCCGGGCGCCACCTCGCAACCCACGCAGAACTGGCGATCCCGGAGCCGGACGGATTCGCCGAAGTGGCCGATCGATTTGGCTTCGCCCTCGCCTTCGATCGCAACCGGACATGCCTCTATCTGGACCCTGATCTTATTGATGAGCCGCTGCGCTATGCCGACCCGCAGACAACGCGGCTGATCACCGAAGTGTGCGAGAAACAGCTCCGGGAATTGAACGCCGAAACCAGCACTCACGGAGCCGTGAAAGCGCTGGTCGCTGAACACATAACTGCGCCGCCAAGCCTGGATCAGGCGGCGGCGGCATTGGGACTGTCGTCGCGCAGCCTGCGCAGAAGCCTGCAACAATCCGGCACCACCTATCTCGGCATCCTGAGCGAAACGAGACGCGAGATCGCCACCAAGCTGTTGCTCGAAACGGACGAGAGTGTCGCATCAATTGCCTACCAGATCGGCTTCGAGCATCCGTCGCATTTTGGACGCGCCTTCAAGGGATGGACCGGCTCTTCTCCCAGCCAATTTCGGGACAATTGCTAAGCCGCGGCCGGCCCATTTGGCCAGAAATGTATAATGATTGGCCAATGCTGGTCTCGCCGCACTGACGCTGGAGCGCCATCACTGCTCCCACACCAGGTGACTGAGCGGGAGATGCACGATGGCAGAAGCAGTGGACGTCTATTGGTCTTTTCGAAGCCCCTATTCCTATCTCGTCACCGCCGATCTTATCGAGCTGCAGCAGGACTTTGATGTCGAGGTGAACGCGAGGATCGTCCTGCCCTTGGCGATCCGCAACAAGGCCGCTGTGTTCGACGCGTCCAACCGCAAGCCCGCGCTCTACATCCTGCTCGATTGGCAAAGGCGGGCCCAGTTCCTGGGCCGTCCCCATGCCTGGCCCGATCCCGATCCGATCGCTCAGGACTTCGAGACGCTCGAAGTGGCTGACGAGCAGCCGCACATCTACCGCTTGTCCAAGCTTGGGGTCGAAGCTCAGCGTCGTGGCAAGGGTGTCGAATTCATCGCCGCCGTGTCGAGCCTGATCTTCGGCGGCACGTCGAAATGGAACGAGGGCGACCATCTGCGCAGCGCAGCTTCTTACTGCGGTCTCGATCTTGACGAGATGGAGGCCGTAATCGCCGCCGGTGATCACCTCGAGGAAATCGAGCGCAATCACGACGCCCTGGAAGAGGCCGGCCATTGGGGCGTGCCAACAATGGTCGTGCGCGGTGAACCCTTCTTTGGTCAGGACCGGATCGACACTTTGCGTTGGCGGCTTGATCAGCTCGGCCTGCGCAAACCAGCCGCCCAATAGCGCCACTCGCGCAAGAGGCGCGGCCCAGCACCCCAATTCAAACACGGAGAGACAATATGGATCTGCAAATCAAAGGCAAAAGAGCGATCATGGCAGGCGGCAGCGCCGGCATGGGTCGGGCAACCGCTGAACGTCTGGCCGAGGCCGGCGTTGAACTGTTCATTACCGCCCGCGGCGAAGAGAGACTGAACCGCGCTGCCGACGAAATCTCGAGCAAATACAACGCGTCGGTTACGCCAATTGTCGCGGATTCTTCGACCGAAGATGGACGCCAGGCGCTGTTCGAAGCATGTCCCAATCCAGACATCCTGGGCATCACCATCAAGCCACCTGCACCCAATGGCAATTTCCTCAGTGTCACACCGGATATGTGGCGTTCTTCGATCGAGACGACGCTGGTCGGGCCAATCGAGATCATGCGGCACTACATTCCCGGCATGACCGAGCGGAAGTGGGGGCGCATCGTCAACATCGCGACATTCTCTGCCAAGAACCCAATGATCTGGCGGCTCATTTCAGGTCCTGCGCGGTCTGCTCTGCTCAACTACACCGCCAGTGTTTCGCGCGAGATCGCTCAGCACGGTGTCACGATCAACAACCTCCTGCCAGGCATGTTCCGGACCGAAGGGTTTGACGAGAACATTGAGCCCTATGCCGACGCCTTTGGCCTCGAGCCCAAGCAGGAGGTCTGCCTCGCCCATTTCATGGAGCACAACAAGATCCCAGCCGGCTTCCTGGCCGAAGCCGATGACCTTGCTCCGATGGCTGCCTTGCTGTGCAGCGAATTGTCGCGCTTCATCGTCGGCCAGAACATCGTTATCGATGGCGGTCAGCATCATTCGATCTTTTGATGCGAGCAATGGGAGGCTGAGCCATGAAGGTCTACGGTTCGCGGATTTCCTACTATACCGGCAAGCTTGAAGCCTATTTGCGCTACAAGTGCATTGCCTATGAGGCGCTGCCAACGCCCTATGCGCAATCTGAGATGCTCAAGCAAAAGGTCGGCGCAGTGCAGATGCCGATCGTCGACAATGACGGTGAATGGATGTCAGACACGACTCCGATCATCGAGCATCTGGAGCAGGCTCATCCGCAACGCGGCGTGATCCCGAGCGATCCGGTGGTGAATTTCATCGCCTTCCTGATCGAGGATTACGCCGATGAATGGCTGTGGCGCTCGGCGATGTATTATCGCTGGTGGTACCGCTACGATCGGCTGCTGGCGTCGAACATCTTGACCGATGAACTGACAGGGCATGTCAAACTGCCGCGCTTCATGCGCCGCCGCATCATCGTCCGTCGCCAGGTCCGCCACTATGTAGATCGCGATGGGATCACGGCCAGCACGCGGGATCATGTCGAGCAGACCTATTTCAACGCGCTTGATGCGATGAGTGCTGTGTTGGCAAAGCGCCCCTTCCTGCTCGGAAATGCGCCTTCGATTGCCGATTACGGCATGATGGGCCCGATGTTCCGCCATTACGGGCAGGATCCAACGCCGCAGGAGATCATGCGCACGAGAGCGCCCGCCGTCTATGAATGGGTGGCCCGAATGTGGCGCGCGGACGCGGTCGAGCAGCCGCAATTCGTGTCCGAGATCCCTGCTGACCTGGCTCCGCTGCTGAAAGAGGTCTGCGAGACGCATCTGGCGCAATTGCGCGCGAATGCAGAGGCTTACTCGGTCAAGCAAGATCGTTTCGACATGCAGGTCCAGGGCTGCACCTATCGCAGCATCGCCACGTCACGCTATCGCGTCTGGTGCCTTGAGGAGCTACGGCGACGCTTCGCGGCGCTCAGCGAAGACGCTCAGAAGCAGGTGTCCAATCTGCTGCCATACGATGAGGCTGAACTGCTTTGGTCAGAGCAGAGCTATGCGCCCTCGGAGTTCAACCAGGATCGCCATCTGCCCTTCGGGCCAGGCCTAAATGTATTTGAGGGCGGACTGCCCTAAGCGTGGCTACGCTCAGTCTTCGCTGGCGAGGAGATAAAGCTGGCGCGCAGCATCGACCTGTTTGACTTCGCCACCATCCTCGTAGTGCCAGAAGGTCCAGCCATTGCAGCTTGGCGCCCCTTGCAAATCCTTGCCGAGGCCATGGATCGAACCGGTCTTGCCCTTGTGTTCGAGTGACCCATCAGCGCGCACAGTCGCAACCCAGCGGCGCTTCTTGTCGAACACTTCGGTGCCGGGTTTGATCAGACCGTTCTCGACCAAAGTCCCGAACGCAACGCGCGGAGCGGCCTTCTTGCTTTGCATGGTCTCGAGCGCACTTTCATCGAGCGGCAGCTCTTTCTCGATCCGCTTCATAGCGACACCGCGATAGAAATCCTCGCGCTCGCAGCCGATCCATTCGCGACCGAGGCGCTTGGCAACCGCGCCGGTGGTGCCGGTACCAAAGAATGGGTCGAGCACGACATCGCCCTTCTCGGTCGTCGCGAGTAGCACGCGATAGAGTAAGGCTTCAGGCTTCTGGGTCGGGTGAGCTTTCTTACCGTTTTCTTTGAGCCGTTCCGCCCCGGCGCAAATCGGCATCACCCAGTCGCTGCGCATCTGCAGCTCGTCATTGAGCGTCTTCATTGCGCGGTAATTGAACTGGTAGCGCGATTTCTCGCCCATGCTCGCCCAGATCAGCGTCTCATGTGCGTTGGTGAAACGCGTGCCCTTGAAATTGGGCATTGGATTGGTCTTGCGCCAGATGATGTCGTTGAGGATCCAGAAGCCGAGATCCTGGATGATCGCTCCGCAGCGGAAGATGTTGTGATAGCTGCCAATCACCCACAGCGAACCGTCGGGCTTGAGCACGCGGCGGGCTTCGGTGAGCCAGGCGCGCGTGAATTCGTCATAGGCGCGGAAACTGTCGAACTGGTCCCAATGGTCGGTCACAGCATCGACTTCGCTGCCATCGGGCCGATTGAGATCACCACCGAGCTGGAGGTTGTAGGGCGGGTCCGCAAACACGCAATCGACGCTGTTATTTGGCAGCGAGCGCATCGCTTCGATGCAGTCGCCCGACAGGATCTGGCCCAGCGGTAAAGCCTGTTCAGGATTTTGCGCGGCCGCGCCCTTAAGCGCTTTTACAGCGCCAGCAGCCCGCAATTTTGCGGTTTCCATCACACCCATTTTGTCCCCTCTCAGCCCATAGCAGGCGAAGTTATCCACAGGGTGAGTCCTTCGGGACTCCGCGTCAAGCAAAGAGTGATGGGCGATTATGGTTAATGGCGGGTTACCAGCACAGCCCGTGGTGCAGAACGAAACGAGTCCAACACCAGATATAGAGTCATGGCGCGCACCATGGACTCGATATCCAGCGGTGTGGCGAAAAGGACTCGCTTTTCAATTTTGCGGTGAGGCGCAGTGTCATGGCCTGCCCTTTGCGGGGTCAGACAGTGAGGATGGTGCTGGCATCAGTTCGCAGCCGATAGCGATCTACTCAGCTGAACACAAAGACCGTATTGGCGAAAAATGCTGCGACCAGCAGCGCCCCAACCAGCCGCCCGATCGACTTTGCGTACCAAAGGATCAGCAGCAGCACGATCGCGCTCGCTGCGAGCAGCAATGACTGCAATCCCATGAGACCGATAGGCAGCGCGAATGGCGCAATACTCATCGTCGCTCCGCCAATCAGCAGGATATTATAGATGTTGGAGCCAACCACATTGCCGACGGCCAAACCAGACTTGCCGCGCACTGCAGCAGCGATTGAAGCAGCCAATTCAGGCAGCGAGGTGCCGATCGCGACAACGGTCAATCCGATCACCGTCTCGCTGACGCCGAAGATGCGAGCCAGATCGATAGCGCCGGTGACAAGCAATTGTCCGCCAAACACCAAGACCGCCAGCCCGCCAACAAACAGCGCTACAGCGATAAGCCCATTCCCGGGTGCCTCATCTTCATCATCGCCAGTGTCCATCGCTGCGCTGGGATGGCGATAACGCCAGATGATGTAGACGACGATCGCCAAGAGCAGCGCAAAGCCGATCCAGCGCGCACCGAGTTGCGAATAGGCCAGCCCGATCAACGCAGCGGTCATCGCAAGTGCGACCACCGCATCGCGTCGCCCAGCGCCAGTGAGCGCAATCGGCGCAATGAGCGCAGTCGTGCCGAGTATCAGAAGCGTGTTGGCAAGGTTGGACCCGTAAATATTGCCCCAGGCGATCTGCGGCGAGCCGCGCAAGGCCGCTTCGACGCTGGCGACCATTTCGGGCATCGAGGTTGCGAAACCGACAATCACCAACCCCGTAAACAGCGTCGACACGCCGAGCTTGTGAGCAATCCCGACAGCACCGCGGACCAGGAGTTCACCGCCAATGGCAAGTCCGGCCAACCCGGCAAGGCTCAATAGAATCGCTTCGGTCATTTCGAGGCGCCGCTTACGGCAAACCCGCTGACATCACAAAAGGTTTGCTTGCGCGACCGGCGCAAAGCTGTGGCGGTGCAAAGGTGTTGGTCCATGCACGCGCAACGCTTCCATATGCTCTCGCGTTCCATAGCCCTTGTTCGATTGCCACCCATATTGCGGATAATCTTGCGCCGCTTGGCGCATCAGCCGGTCGCGCCATTCCTTGGCCACGATCGATGCGGCCGAAATTGCCGGCTCGCTGTCATCACCACCAATGATCGCCCGAGCAGGCCATTGCCATGATTGGCGGCGCCCCTCGGGGGTCATGTTTCCGTCGATAATCACTTCGCTGACGGGGCAAGGCAGCGCATCGCTTAGCCGCGCAACTGCGCGCGTCATCGCCTCCAACGTCGCCTGCAGGATATTGATCGCGTCGATTTCGGCTGGTTCGATCACTCCCACCGCCCACGCGCAGGATTGGCGGATTTCGATGTCCAGCTTTTCGCGTTTTTTCGACGAAAGCCGCTTCGAATCCGCCAGACCAATGGGGCAAGGATTGCATAGCACGACCGCAGCTGCCACGACCGGGCCAGCCAATGGCCCTCGCCCGGCCTCATCGACACCGATAATCGCGTCGGGAATCTGCAAATCGGGGGCACCAAAATCGCTTATGGGAGTTTCACAAAGCATGATGACCTATTCCAAGCTCGCTCTCACCCTATCCCTTCCCGCTCTCACGCTCGCAAGCTGCGCCCAAGCCAATTCGGGGGAAAGCTCCGAAATGACGGTCGCCGCTGGTGACGGCTCCGCAACGATGACGACCGACATAGTTGCTGAATTTGACCAGCCCTGGGCGATCGAATTCGCGCCTGGCACCGACATGATTTTTGTCACCGAAAAGGCCGGAACGATGAAATTCGTCGACACCGCCACGGGCAATGTCGGCGATGTGACCGGCGTGCCTGAGGTGGCCTTTGGCGGCCAGGGCGGCTTTGGCGACGTTGCATTCCTCGAAAGCGAAGCCGGAGAAACGATCGACGGGCGCACGATCTATCTCAGCTGGGCTGAGATGGGCAGCGGCGAGACGCGCGGCGCAGTGGTTGGCAAAGGCAGCCTCACCTGTTCTGGCGAATCCGCTTGCGCAATCGAAGGGCTCGAAGTGATTTGGCGCCAGGCCCCCAAAGTGAGCGGCCGCGGCCACTATTCGCACCGCATCACATTCGCACCAGATGAGTCCTACATGTTTGTTGCAAGTGGCGATCGGCAGAAGCTCGAACCGGCGCAGGACAACACCAATACAATCGGCACCATTGTCCGCCTTAACCTTGATGGCAGCGCAGCCGACGGTAATCCTTTCGCCGATGAAGGCGGCGTGACCGCAGAAATCTGGTCGTATGGCCACCGCAATATTCTGGGCATCGATTGGGACGCTGACGGCCGTCTGTGGGAAGTCGAACACGGCCCTGGCGGCGGTGACGAGCTCAACCTCGTCGCTGAGGGCGCCAATTATGGCTGGCCAACCCGCTCATACGGCAATCACTACAATGGTGATCCGATCACCGATCACACCGAAGACGATGGCTTCACCAAGCCCGCGATCCATTGGACACCCGTGATCGCTCCCGGTGATATGATCATCTACAAGGGCGACATGTTCGACGCTTGGAAGGGCGATGCATTGATTGCAGGCCTGCGCAGCGAAGCACTGGTGCAGGTCGACCTTGAAGGAGAAACCGCGACCGAGGCTGCGCGTCACGAAGTTGGCGGACGCCTTCGCTCGGTAGAGGAAGGTCCCGACGGCTCGATCTGGGTCGTTGAAGATGGCAGCGAAGGGCGACTGATCAAGCTTAGCATGTAAGAGGGCACGGTCGTCATTGCGAGGTGCAATGACGATGAAGCAATGATGAGGCTGACTGGTTTTTGCTTGGCACAACCGGCCCCTCGCCCTAAACGCGCCGCCCCATGGCTGTGCTGATCCCCTTGTCGTCGGTGGAACCCGACATGATCGAGCAATTGCTCGACCGCGCCTTTGGCGAGGATCGGCATGCGCGCACCGCCTATCGTATCCGTACTGGCATGCATTGGCTCGACGCGCTGAGCTTCGCGGCCATCGATGACGAGGAAATGCTGGTCGGGACGATCCAGATCTGGCCGATCGGCCTCACCGATCCCGATGGTCGCGCCTATCCGCTGCTGATGGTAGGGCCAGTCGCTGTCCTGCCCGAACATCAGAATGAAGGCTATGGCAAGGCCCTGATGCTGGCGAGCCTCGAAGCGATTGCTCAGACTTCGGGCGATGCGCCGCCGCTGCCCCAAGTCTTGATCGGCGATCCAGACTATTATGAGCGCTTTTTCGGCTTCTCTGCTGAGCACACCTCTGGCTGGCGCACGCCTGGACCGAACGATCCGGCGCGCTTGCTGCTGCGCTGCGACAATCCATCCGTCTTGCCGCGAGAAGGAAATCTGGGGCCCTGGGAATTGAGTGAATTGGCAGACTAGCCCAATTCTGGCATCGCAAGGCTAGAACATGCCTTACGAACCCCCTCCCTATCTGGCCGAACTCACGCTCTCAGAAATTGCCGAGCAAGTGGCTGCGCGCAAACTGCCGCCGGTCGAAGCATGGGCACCGGAGAAGATCGGGGACAGCGGCATGCGGATCGCTGCTGACGGCACGTGGTTTCATGATGGGTCACCGATCAAGCGCGATGCCATGGTGCGCGCGTTCTCCGGCCTGTTGCTGCGCGATCCCGATGGGTCGCACCATCTGGTTAGCCCGTTCGAAAAGCTCGCTATCGAGGTTGAGGATGCCGCTTTTGTCGCCACCGACTGCGCCGAACCCGAAGGAGGCTTGGCGTTCCGGCTCAACACCGATGAGCTGGTGATCGCTGGTCCGGATCATCCTCTGCGGGTGGCTGGAGACGTCGATACGCCCGCCATCTACGTCCATGTGCGCCGCGGCTGCGAAGCGCGGCTCAACCGCTCAACCTATACCCAGCTGGCCGAGATCGCTCTCGCCAAGGGCGATGACTGGACCGTCAGCTCGGGCGGCGAAACATTCTCGCTGCTTCCGGCATGAGCGATCTTTTCACTGAGCTTTCGCGGGTCTTTGAAGAAGGCCACAGCCGGCCGGTCAGCGGGTTGCTGAGCGATGGCGATTGGGCCGATCCAAACCGCATGACCCCCGCGGCGGTTCTGATCGCGGTTACTGATCGCGAGCAACCCGGCGTGATCCTGACACAACGCCCGCAGGGCATGCGCGACCATCCTGGCCAGGTGGCCTTTCCCGGCGGCAAGATCGATCCCGGCGAGGATGCGATCGCCGCAGCGCTGCGCGAAGCTGATGAAGAGCTCGCTTTGCCGCCAAGTCTCGTCAGGGTGATCGGCACCAGCGACATCTATCGCACCGGTACCGGTTTTGACGTGACGCCTGTGCTGGCGGTCGTTCCGCCAGACCTAGACCTGACACCGAGCCCTGGCGAAGTGGAGGACTGGTTCGAAGCGCCGCTCGACCTGCTGCTCGATCGATCCAGCTGGGAAACGCATGAAGTCCATTGGCGCGGTGCCAATCGACGCTATCTCGAGCTCAATTACGATGGCTTTCGGATCTGGGGCGTGACCGCGGCCATCATCGCCAATCTCTCGCGCCGCATCGCGCTTGAGAATATGTCTGCGCGTTCGGCTTGAACTTGTCGTCGCACGGGTTTTTCTTCTA
>Ga0207422_1002748_pt1 | contig 21451 bp, 14 predicted proteins | sample MarCyaLeptolynsp_FD_187757 | JGI IMG/M metagenome (GOLD analysis project Ga0207422, IMG submission 187757) | Marine cyanobacterial communities from Panama - species 1 Leptolyngbya sp. (SPAdes) | ecosystem: Environmental > Aquatic > Marine > Unclassified | place: Panama: Panama City | collected... | reverse complement strand
ATGGCCATACTCATAACACCGCTCCGGTTCTGCTTGCCAATGTTTACCGCAGGCAATCATCGGCAGAACGGAGCGGTTTTTATTATCTAAAACGGCATTTGCGCCACAAAGTTGGTTAACGGCGTTGGGTGGCATGCCTCATTTAAGAGGAGCATGTGGAAGCGGGAAGAATCTCGCCGTTTTCACGCCAAGGTCGAACCCCAGCGCACACATCCCATGCTTGCCTTGAAGGGCAAGCATGTCACTCGAAACCCTCGCTCGTGATCTTCCAGCAGCTTGTTGTTCCGCCCCGCGACCGCGTTCGTACCACGCGAATCACCTCTCCCGATCCCTACCGCTCCGCCTCCAAAAAATCCCCCCTCCCACCCCCTCAACCCGCCCCTGTGAATTTCCTCTGCCTCGACGCTGGCGGCAATCTTTGCCGATCTCTATGATGGAGGGTTTCCGGGCAATCCGGGCCTTGGCTAATTCCCCATAATTCGGGGCCGTGCGTGACAGGAGGTCGCGTGCGTAACCTTCTGCGGCATGGAGGCTTGCAGACGCTTATGATCCTCAAGAAACTCGCGGCGACCGGCTTCAAGAGCTTCGCCGACAAGACCGAATTCGCCTTTGACCGGGGCATCACCTGCATCGTCGGCCCCAACGGCTGCGGCAAGAGCAATGTCGTTGACGCCATCAAGTGGGTCCTCGGCGAGCAATCTGCCAAGAGCCTGCGCGGCAAGCAGATGCAGGATGTCATCTTCAACGGCTCCGGCGGTCGCAAATCATCCGGCCTGGCACAGGTCGATCTCACCTTCGATAACAGCGACGGCACGCTGCCGGTCGATCAGACCGAAGTGGTCGTCAGCCGGAGGCTCTACCGATCGGGCGAGAGCGAATATCTGCTTAACCGTAAGCCGGTGCGATTGAAGGATGTGCGCGAGCTGTTTCTCGATACGGGGGTCGGCGTCGATGCGTATAGCGTGATCGAGCAGAACCGCGTGTCGGCGATGTTGGAAGCCAACCCGCTGGAACGGCGCGGCATTCTCGAAGAAGCCGCGGGTATCAACAAATATAAAGTGCGCAAGAAAGAAGCCACGCGCCGACTCGAACGCGTGAATCAGAATCTCTTGCGCGTGCAGGATATCGTCGAAGAAGTCGAGAAGCGTCTGCGCAGCGTGAAGCTGCAAGCGGGCAAGGCGCGCAACTACGAAGCGTACACCCAACAACTGCGCGAGCTGCGCAGCCGCTTTGCGCTATCCGAATATCATCGACTGGTGCTGTTGCGCGACGATCTCGATAAGCAAGCCGGCGAACACGCCGACGAAGCCACGCGCATTCGCACCGAGCTATCGAACAACGAAGCGAAGACGTCTGACGCGAATGTGCGCAACGTCGAACTCGAAAAAGAAATTCAAGCCAACGAAGGCAGCCTGCTAACCGCACAGTCGCAAGTGACGGGTGCCGAAGAACGCATCGCCGCCTTCGAACGGCGCATCGTCGATCAGGAAAACCTGCTCGCGCGTTCGCAGGATCGCCTTGCCGGTTTTGACGGCCAGATGAAGGCGCTCGACGAGCAGCTGGAGACCGTCGAACAACAAACTGCCGAGATCGAGCAGCAAATTGAAACCGTGCACGCCGATCAGCAGCGCGTGCAGGCCGACGACACGGCGACGGCGCACAAACTGAACGAAAAAACGGCCGCGCTGGAAGAACTCAAGGAAACCATCATCGAATTGGTGCGTCGTCAAAGCCAGTTGCAAAACGAACTCAATAGCTTCGACGTACAGTCGCAATCGATCGGCGATCAGAAGATGAAGCTCGCCACGCGTTCGGAAGAGATCGACCGCGAACTCGGCACGGCGCGCGGCAACCGCGAAGAAACGGCCGCGCGACTCGATCAACTCAATCAGCGCATCGAAGACAAGAACGCCCGCCTCGAAGAAACGCGCGCTCGCATCGCGGAAGTCGCGCGGCAACGAGCCAACCTGCTCGATCAACTGTCCTCGGCCAAAGAATACCGCAGCGGTCTCGAATCGCGCCGTAATCTTTTGGAAGAGATGGACCGCAAGCATGAGGGTTTGTTGGCGGGTGCTCGTGAAATTCTCGAACGGCGTGAAGCCGACGAAAGCGGCACGACGTTTGACTACATCCTCGGAGCGGTCGGCGAAATATTTGAAGCCGACGTAGCGCACGCCGGCTTGGTCGAGTCCGTCCTTGGACCGTACGAAACGTTTTTGATCACGACCGAGCGAGCTCGCTTTTTGGCAGACCGCGAAGCGTTGGGTGAACTGACGAGTCGCGTGCGCGCCTTCGCCCTCGACGCCGTTCCTGCGTCCATTGCCGGGCCGGACTTGTCGCAACAGCCCGGTTTCGTCGCGCGGTTGCGCGATTGGGTGACAGTGCCGGCGAACTGCGAAGCGCTCGCCAACTATATGTTGGGTCGCACGTACGTCGTCGAGTCGGTCGAAGCGGGCATGCAGATGTCGGCGCTCGACCCGCAGGCGCGTTTCGTCACGATGTCGGGCGTGGTGATCGAGGCCGACGGTCGCGTCAGCGTCGGTTCGCTGAGCAGCGATACCGGCATCATCAGTCGTCGTAGCGAGCTGCGCGAATTGGCACGCGAGATCGAAGAAGTCAAAACGCGCGTCGCCACGCTCACCGAACAGATGGAACGCAGCGAATCGGAAGTATCCGGCCTCGAAGAAGAGCAGCAATCGCTGCGATCGGCCGTTTACGATTTGAACACGGAACGCGTTGAAACGCAGGCCGCGCTTCAAACGCTGAACACAAACATCGAGAACCTCGAACAAGAAGGGCCGCTGGTTCGGTCGGAGATCGAGACGCTCGACAATCGTCTAAAAGAAATCGCCGAGCAGCGCGAAGACCGCACCGGCACGCTTAAGATCATCGATCAACGTCATTTGGAAGGCGAGCAGCAAGTCGGCGTGGTGCAAAGCGAGATCGAAACGCTCGCAACGCAACGGCGCGAGATCGGCGAACAACTGACGGCCTTGCGCGTGCAGGCGGGTGAGCTAACCCAACAGCGCGCAGCCAATGCAGACCGCAGCCGCAGCCTTAAGGCCAATCGCGTGCAGCTTGAAGCCGACCGCAGCAAGGCCGAACACGATGTGACCGAAGCGCGAGAGCGCATCGAGCAATCGCAGAAACAAATCGAACAGACAACGCAAGAGTTGGAAGCGCTCAAGCAGACCTCGAGCGAATTGCAACATCGCGGCATGGCGCTGCGGCAGGAGCGTGATTCGATTCGCGATGCCGTCGATCAATTCGTGAAAGATGCCCGCCGCCTGCGTAGCGAACTCGAAAAGGTCGAAGCCGAACTCAACGAACGCCGCATCAAACTGCAGGAAGCCAAGGTGCGGCTCGAAGATTTGGTATCGCGCGTCGCCGATGAGTTGCACGTCGATTTGGCGCAGCAATACGAAAGCTACGAGCCCGACGAAGAGGAAGACTGGCCCGCCGTCGAAGCCGAGATCAACGACCTGCGACAGAAGATCGACCGGCTGGGCAACGTGAATCTCGATGCGATTCGCGAACAGGAAGAACTGGAAGAGCGGCAGAAGTTCCTCAGCGAACAGTTAGCCGACCTTCGCGAAAGTGAAAAGCAGCTTGCCACGTTGATCGACAAGCTCAACAAGGAATCGGAAGAGCGGTTCAAAGAGACGTTTGCCGCCGTGTCGAAGCACTTTACCGCGCTGTTTAAAAAGCTATTCGGTGGCGGCAAGGCCGAGTTGGTGTTGCAAGATCCGAACGACGTGCTCGAATGCGGCGTCGATATCATGGCCCGACCGCCCGGTAAGGAGCCGCGCAACATCTCGCAGCTTTCCGGTGGTGAGAAAACCATGACGGCGATCGCCCTGCTCATGGCTGTCTTCCGCAGCCGACCGTCACCGTTTGTGTTGTTGGACGAAGTTGACGCCGCGCTCGACGAAGCGAACAACATGCGCTTCAACAACGTGGTAAAAGAGTTCGTCGAGCTGTCGCAGTTCATCGTCATCACGCACAGCAAACCGACGATGAGCATGGCGGATGTGATGTACGGCGTCACGATGCAAGAAGCGGGCGTGTCGAAACGCGTCAGCGTCCGATTCGACGATCATCCGGATACGCAGTCGGCAGTGGCGTAAGGGAACGTCGGTGATTCATTCAACGGAGCCGCGCCCGTTAGGAAGCGGTAATCGTGGCCATTTCGTGGCCGTCAAACTTTGAGGCCCTGTCGATTGGAACGGACAGGGCCTTCTCTTTTTAGCGTTCTTGTTCTGCCGAGGCATCCCGAACGCTCGTAGCGTGACCGCTTCCTTACGGGCGCGGCTCTGATCGGAGCGCGCTTACCACGCGGTCGGTTTTTATCAGAACCCTTCATTATTCGACCGTCCCCATAACGCCTTACCCGCACATTTTGCTCAATTGGCAGGCCGATTCGCTCGTTGCATGACATGAGGAAGCGCTGCGCAACCGCGCGGCGATTCTTTCGATATTGCGATGCAAACGATTACCGGAGGGGCCACAATGCCGATCTCGATCCGAACTCAGAAGCAGTTGTCCGGCGCGATGCTGATTACGTTGTTAACGTTGGTTAGCGTCGGCTGTGGCCCGAAGGCGATGGACTGGCAATTCACCGGCCCGCGCGTGTATCTGATCGAAGGCACCAACGACGACGCTTCCGGCGGTTTGTCGCAGATGCGCAACGAGTTGGAACAACAAGAAGTCAACGCCCGCGTCGTGCCGTACACGAAGTGGCTCGACATCGTCCGCGATATCGATAGCGATTGCGACGAAGAGGTCATCCTCGTCGGCCACGGTCACGGTGGATTCCTCGCCACGCAGGTCGTGCGACACTACGCTCAGGAACACAAGCTCAAACATATCGACGCCGTCTTCCTCGTGGACGTTTACAACAAAGACTGGCCGCACTCCCTCAAGCAGGCCGGGCATCGCGACCCGCACGAGCGGCCGATGAGCACGCCCGTCGGTCACAACGCCCTGAAGGTCCGTAACTACCTGCAGAGCTGCCCCGATTGCGACCGATGGGGATCGAACGCGGCCACGACGCGCGGTTCGGACATGCAATACGACCATCCGTATTACTGGTACGATGGCTACTGGACGCGTGATGAGATCACGGGCCAAAAATGGGGTACGGCAGCCGATGATGACGGCGTGTACCACCAGACGATTGACAATCAGGATGTCCTGATTCAACGTATCGTTCAGTTGTGCCGCAAGGCGGCGCTGTCACCATTCCATTACACGCCGCCGGAACACTATCCGCATGAGCAAGCGCGCCGCACGACGCAGCCACACCGACCGCAAACCGCCCCCGGCAAAGTCTGGTGAGGCAGGTGCCGACGCCGATGTTTCGGCGTTGGCGAAGTATTGGGTCGTCACGTTAATGATTCTGCTGGCGGCCGGCTTGATCGCCGGAATCACCGCCAAAGCGGCGCTAAAGCCGGATGGTTTTATCCACGCGCTGCGCAGTATCGATGCTTCCGAATTTAACGGGGATATCTCCGGCGGGCTCACCGACGACGGCGTTATCAAACGCTATCGCCAGAGCAGCACGAACCATCCGCTGGCGCAGGAATTTGCGTCGCGCATTCGTGCTGCCGAAGCCGTCGTCGATAGCTTTGACGGGCCGCTGCCGGAAGATCGGTTAAAGCAGCTATCGGTCGAGGCCGAATACGACGGGAAGAACCTGCTAACCCGTGCGTTGGTGGCGTTGGCGTATGAGTCACCGCAAGGTGACGACACGTTTACAACGCCGATCGATCGCTTCAACTACCTCAATCGCGTGATTTCGCAGCCGCCTGCCATCGATACCGTGGCGACGTATGGCGATGCGTTTTACGACCTGTTCATCAAGGCGTTTGACGGTTTCTCCGAACGACCGTCAAACGTGCTGATCACGGGCGATGCCCTTTACTACGATACGTTTTTGCAAACGCATCGCGCGTTGTACGAGTGTATCCCGTTCGCCGTCAATCATTGGGGCACATTGGCCACGGAACTCGAAGCCGATGGGCACGACGCCGAAGCGTTTCAACTACGCCAATGGTTGGGTGAAATCTGTTTCGGCATTATCAAAGTCGATCGCGATCCATCGTTGCAGTTGATCGCGGCGCGCGGGTTGATCACCGTGTTCGGTGAGAATGAGGCGATTGCCAAGCCGCTTCGGGAACTCATCGACGACCACACGACGAATCGCAAGATCCCCTACACCGATAGCCGCATCTCGCCGTTCTCGAATTACGAAACGCTTGCGCCGGTCGAGTATGCCGACGCGTTCGATTCGTTCGCACGGTTTACCGCCGCGTCGGCGTTGTTCGTCGGATCGGCGTTGGTCGCGCTGATGTCGTTGACGGTGTTCATCTTGCCGGTGATTCCGCATCGACCGAACAAAGATCAGTCATACCCACTGGGCGCCCGCGTCGGTTTGTATGCGTTGATTGTCGTGATCGTTCCGTTGGCGCTGGTTTGGCGCGGTGCAGATTTGTTTCAAGCGGGCGAACACCCGTATCTGAGCCGCGACTGGATGGTCGCTGCATTGTTGGCGTTTGGTGCCATCGGCGGGGCGCTCACGATCATTCGCGCCATCATCGATAACGCCGTCGGTTCTACGCTGTCGGAGCGACTGCGTTGGGGCTGCGTCGGATTGGCGTTGTTCGTTGCCGCAGGACTCATGCTTGCCGCACCGTATCAAACGTTGGTGTGGCCGTTGCGCTCGTTGGCGATTGTCGAAAATTGGTTGACGGCTGCAGTGTTGATCGCGTTGTTGCTACTGGCGGCAATTGCCATGGCACGCGTACCGTCGAATCGGTTGGCGCGTGTGGCCGCGATTTGTGCTCTGTTGTTCGCCATTCAATCGGCAACGCTGCACAGCCTGCATCGCGGCGCGGATCGTCGTTATCAGAACGCCGTTGTAACAAATCACGCCGACCCGTTGGGCGCTCGCCTCGGCAGCGATTGGCGCAAGACTTACATCGACCCGGCGCGCGATGCCTTTAACGAGTTGCAACCGTGATCGCTGAGATCATCAGCATCGGCAATGAACTGACGACGGGGCAGACCGTCGATACCAACGCGCCGTGGCTGGCGGCGCGGCTCGCCGAATTCGGCGTCACGTGCACGCGACAGCACACAGTCGCCGATGAATTGGCCGCCATTCACGACGTCATCGACATAGCAGCCAAGCGCGCTAATGTAGTATTGATCACCGGCGGTTTGGGGCCGACGCCCGACGATCTGACGCGCCTGGGTTTGGCACAAGCGATGGGTGTTGAACTCGACTTCCACGAAGCGAGCCATCGCCGCATCGAAGCCTACTTCCGCTCGCGCAAGCGCCGCATGCACGACGGCAATCGGCAACAAGCGATGTTTCCGCATGGTGCCGAACCGTTGATGAACGAGCGCGGTACGGCACCCGGCATTTACGCGCGCTTGCACGACAGTCGCGTGTATTGCATGCCCGGCGTACCGAGCGAAATGACGTGGATGTTTGATACGTACGTTGTGCCGATGCTGCAGGAACTCGCGGGTGAGGGCGTCATTCTGCGGTCGATCCTGCGAACGTTTGGCATGAGCGAATCGGAAGTTGGCGAAAAGCTGGCCGACCTGATGCGACGCGACCGAAACCCGACGATCGGCACGAGCGCCGCCGACATGATTATCTCCATTCGCATCCTGTCGCGCGGTCAAACCCGCGTTGAAGCCGAAACGTTGATGGCAAGCGAAGTCAACGAGATTCGCCAACGGCTTGGCAACGTGGTGTTCGGTGAAGGTGACGACGCGCTGGCCACGGCCGTTGGTAAGCGATTGATCGAAGCAAAGCAAACCGTGGCAACTGCCGAGTCGTGCACGGGCGGGATGATTGCCAAACGGCTGACCGACCTGCCGGGTAGCAGCGCGTACATGAAGCAAGGCTTTGTGACCTATGCCAACGAAGCGAAGACGGCGCTACTCGGCGTTTCGGCGGACGACATTCGCGAGCACGGTGCGGTCAGTGAGACGGTCGCGTTGCAGATGGCGGCGAACTGTCGCGAACGTTCGGGAACGGATTATGCCATCGGTGTAACGGGAATCGCCGGACCGAGCGGCGGCACGAAGGAAAAGCCCGTCGGCCTCGTATATATCGCACTGGCGTCGCCGGATGGTGAAACGCAAGTCAAGGAATTTCGCTTCGGCGATAATCTAACCCGCGAACAAGTTCGGGATCGCACGGCCAAGGCGGCGTTGAATTGGCTGCGGCGGAAGGTTGAGACCCAATCGCAATCTCCTCAGAATTGATACACTACTACACGTTATGACCATCCGCCCCATCATCGGCCTCGAAATACACGTGCAGCTTGCGACGCGTACCAAGTTGTTCTGCGGCTGTCGGCTGGAGTTCGCCGCCGCGCCCAACACGCACGTTTGCCCCGTCTGTTTGGGCATGCCGGGGGCGCTGCCGGTGATGAATCGGCAGGCGTTTGAGTTTGCCGTGCTGGGTGGGTTGGCGCTCGAATGCGATATCGCCGGCGTGACCAAGTGGGATCGCAAGAGCTATTACTACCCCGACATGCCGAAGAACTTTCAGACCAGCCAATACGACTTGCCGGTCGCGTCGAAGGGCGGCTTTACGATTCCGACGGTCGATGGCGCATCGCGGCGCATCGGCATCATTCGGGCACACTTGGAAGAAGACGCCGGCAAAAATCTGCACGAAGGTCTAAATCATACGCGCGTCGACTTGAATCGCGCGGGTACGCCGTTGTTGGAAATCGTGACCGAGCCGGATATCGCCAATGCCGATGAGGCATACACGTTTTGCGTTGAGTTGCAACGATTGGTGCGATTTCTCGGTATCTCTGACGCGGATATGCAAAAAGGGCAGATGCGCTTTGAGCCGAACGTCAATGTATCCATCACCGATGATGACGGCACGGAGTACCGCACGCCGATTAGCGAAATAAAGAATCTCAACAGCTTTAGGTCGGTGCGTTCGTCGATCGAGTATGAAATCCGTCGCCAAATTGACACTTGGCAGGACGATCGCGATTACACACTCGAGAAGCGCGGCAAACAGAACTTCGGCTGGAACGATCAGCTCGAAGTCACGGAATTTCAGCGCGGCAAAGAAGAGTCGCACGACTATCGTTACTTCGCTGAGCCCGATCTGGTGCCTGCGAAACTCGACGCCGCCGAGCTTTCCGGATTTCGAGCGCGCCTCGGTGAACTGCCGCTCGTGCGACAGGCTCGCTTCATTGAATCATTCGGCATGACGGCGAAAGACTGCGAGATCATCATGGCCGATAGCGCCACGGCTGCTCTTTACGAAGCTGCGATCGATGCCGGTGCGGATGCCAAAATTTTGACGAAACAGTTTGTCGGCGTGTGGAACCACATCGCTTCGACATCCCAACAGTCTGTGGCGCAAACAGGTATCAACGCCTCGACTGTAACGCAACTGGCCAAGCTCGTTGCCGATGGAACGATTAGCGCCAGCGCCGCCGCACAGATTGCCGAACACCATTGCAACAGCATCAGCGCGAGCGCCAAGGCATCCGCCGCAGTCGACCTTACATCCGTCGCAGCCGAACTCGGCTTGGTGCAAGAGCGCGACGAAGGCCAACTGGCCGAATGGGTGGATGCGGCCATCGCCGCCAATCAGCAAGCCTTTGACGATGCCACGACCAACCCGAAGAAAGCCAAAGCGGCCCTCGGTTTCTTGCGCGGCCAGGTGATGAAGCTATCGCAAGGGAAGGCCGACCCGAAGCTGGCCGGACAGATGTTGGAAGAACGGTTAAGCGGCAAGTCGTAATCTCGATCAAACTCGCAAACGCCGCTGATCATCAACGTCGATAAAACGCTTCGACTTCTTCGGCACTCACTTCGCGTTCTTCCAACTTCGGCAAAATCGCCGGTTCATCGTGCGGTGTCATTTCAAACACGATTAGATGATCCATTTCGCGGCGAAACACGTTTAGGTCGCCTTGTTTCATATCAGGCTTTGGATCGCGCGACTTCTTATCGACAAAAACAATCACGCCTTCACCATCGACCTTCGCCATAATGTGCACCGTCAAGCCGGTGATGGTTTTGCCGTACTTCAAACCCAACAGTTGCACATTGGCCGGCACATTGGGTTGATTTAGACCGTAGCCGACGCGCGTTTGAAAGGTTGCCGCGAACTCGGACGGGCTGGCGCACACCCAGTCTTCTTTGAAGTCGTTTTTGGCGGACGCGTCGTAGAATGCCAGCAGCGTCGGATATTGATACGTCGGGTCGGTGGTGCCCCCCCCACCGTCCTGCGACCACCACCACGCACCGCCACCGGCGACCAACGCAAACAGTGCCGCCATCGCGTAACGTTGCCAACGAAATGTCCGCGCGACGCTTTGGTTCGAAGACTTATCTGTTACCGAGGAAGCACCTGCACGGAACTGAGCTTGCTTTTCGAGATCACCGATGTTTGTCGGTTGCGATGCCGGCGGATCGAAACTGCGCTGCAACGACGCGTCTACGGCTTGCTGCAACTCCAACTGACGCCGTGCGGCAGGGTCTTTGGCGATGAGCGCTTCAAACTTCGCGCGCTGCTCGTCGGTAAGGGCATCGTCGAGATAGGCGTTGAGCCACTGTTCAAATTTTTCTTGGTTACTCGTCATCAATCGTTCGGCCGATTCTTATCTGCCGCCCCCAACTGCCACATCGCTTAAGTGCTTTCGCATCTCTCTGCGCGATCGATGCACGTGACTCATCGCCGTGCCTTCCGGTATGCCCAGTGCGGTTGCAATCTCGGCATACGCCAAACCTTCCACCGTCTTTAGTAGCAGACACGCCCGCGCCGTTTCACCGAGCGTACGCAGCGCGCCCAACACGCGATCGTCGAATGCTTCTTGGTTTGCCATGACGCCGCCCCGCTCATCCACCGGCGATGCGGTCGATGTTGAATCGAGCGCGTCGTCAACGACCGGCGAGGCTTGTTCGTTCGCCTGCCGACGTTGAACTTTGCGACCGTGATTCAGGGCGACGTTGCGCACGATTTGCACCATCCAAGCCTTGAAGTTGCTATCGGGGTCGAACTCGGCTCGCTTTTGCAGGCCGATCATCGTGGCTTCCTGCACGACATCATCGGCATCGACGCGATTACCCAGAACGCCAGCAGCCACCAGCCAGAGCAGGCGATGAACACTTTCCAGACGGGCGACGAATGCGTCCGTACTGAGCGGCGCAGCAGTTGGATACTTCAGATTGGCTTCCGGTTTCTCACTCATATCCGCCTGCTCAAGCTAACACCACTACCTATGCATGTCGCCCCCGGCCCGCAGGCATTGCAGAAATTTAATCAAAATCACCGTTTTCCCCTACGGTCGAATTTTTTTAAAAAATCTTCAATTTCGTGCAATACCGCTCCGGCGCGGCGACATCAGTCCTACATCTGTAGAGAGACAACCGAATCCGCGCGACTTTCGTTCTGAAATCCGAGCGTGCGTCGCGTCAACCATCTACCATAGGAGCGGGAAATGCGATCCGATGTGTGTCTATCACTGCGCCCAACCATTTGGCGAAAGAACAACCGTTTAGCCCAACTGGGCCTTAGCGCCGCATGCATGTATGCCGCACTGCTAGCTTACCCTACCATCGCCGCCGCCGATAATCGCGACGTGCAAATCCGCAGTATCGACTTCAACGCCAGCACGCTCGAACTACATAACTTCGGCGTCACCGACATCGACCTAAGCGGTTGGCGGTTTTGTTCGCACGACCTCGACCAGCAGCGGGTCTATTCATCATCGTCCGGCTTTAACGGTGTGCTGATCGAAGCGGGCACGTCTATCACGATCTACTTCAACAACGACGCGCCGCCCGGTGCCGACAACATCAATCGCAGTCAACTCGTCGGCTTCGCCCAACCGCTCGATCAAGATGCGTATGGCATTCAACTGTATTTCCCCGGTACCAGCGGCTTCGTCTCATTCGGCGACAGCAGCCTCATCGCCGATCACGTTCAGTGGAACGTGTTAGGCGAACCGACCGGCACCTCCGAAACGCGCACGGCACAAGCCGTAGCCACGGGGCTTTGGACGGGAACCGGCGACTTCGTTTCGACCAACAATGACAGCGCTCGTATCGAACTGACCGACGCAAGCAACGGTCGCTTACACGGACCCACCGACTACGCCGTCACCAACCCCGATTATCGTGATGTGCAAATCCGGTCGATTGACTTTGATGCCGGTACGCTCGAACTATTCAACTTCGGCCCCAACCATATCAATCTAAGCGGATGGCGATTCTGCTCACACGACTTCGACGAACAGCGGCAATACACCAATCCGACCGGCCTCGATGGCGTGGTGATCGAATCCAACTCGTCGTTCACGATTCACTTCAACAACGACGCACCCATCGGCATGGATAACATCAACCGCTTGCAAGTCGGTGCGTTTGCATTGCCGCTCGATTCGGATGCCTACGGCATTCAGTTGTACTTCCCGGCACTGGGCGGGAATGTATCGTTCCTCAACAGCGATCTCATTGCCGACCATCTGCAATGGAATATCAATGGCCAGGGCGCCGGCCTCGCCGAAACGCGCACGACTCTGGCCGTCGCCGCCGGTCTTTGGACAACGATCGGTGACTTCATTGCGACCAGCGCCGCCAGCACGCGTATCGACCTCGACGATCTATTGAATGGTCGTTTGCATGGACCGACGGATTACAGCGTGACCGACCCGCAAGGTGACTTGTGCGGCGACGCCAATTGCGACGGAGTCGTGAACATCAACGATATCGATAGCTGGGTTATCGCTGCGTTGGAAGGCGAAGCAGCTTGGCAAACCGCGACCGGCGGTAGTTGCGACTTTAGCAATAACGACGTCAATGAAAATAGCCTCGTGGACGGCCTCGATATGCAACTTTTCGTTGAGGCAGTCATCGCGGGTGCGTGTCCGTTGCCGTAAACCCAAGACCCAACCCAATGTGTTCGGCGCCGAGCGCGCCGTTCATACTCCTCCTCTAAGGGTCGCCCAGGATGGGCGGCCCTTGTTCATTTGAGGATAAATCGAAAGGCGAACCCTCCGCGCTGCGGCACCGGTTTGCAACCGGTGTCTGCCACCAAACGCCAAAGTTAAACGAGGGTGTGCGGGTGCCCCACCCCTTAGCGGAGCGAGGGGTGGGGGACATGCGAAAAACTCATATCATCATCGAAGAGACGAATCGAACCCATCCTTTGTAGATTGATCATTTATGGGTTTAGCCAAGGGGATACCTACGTTTTGTTTTCGTTTTGACTTTCCAAAGAATCCTCTAAGCAGTTCAACCTCTGCAGCGCTGATCCAGATCTTTTGGGATTCACCCGTGAACGGCTTGGTCGTGAACTTCTCATCCCTCTCCTTCGGGGGTTCAACACCAAAATACCCGTTGGCATATACCTCGAAGACGCCGCCATTCTCCGGACGCGGACAGGCCCAAACATCAACTTTCACTTCCTCACAATAATCTGACTCCACTTCGTCGTCAGAAAAGTGCTCCAATTCGAGAACACGTGCAACATCCCCAGCGAGCATATCTTTAACAAGCGCCTCATCACGCGGCCATTTGTACAACCCAAACGGGGATATCTTCTTCATCCAATTATTAGAACGAACGCAGAACGGCCGATTAGAGGCACACGCAGCTCCCCATCTGATACCGATATATAGAAATGCCACTGCTTCCAACAACCAAAGCGCTAGTAACCACCTACCACTCGCGGCTGCCGGCCAGCGAAATGCCCAGCCAACCCTAAATGCCGATTGTGCGCATTCCCAAATAAATTGCGGTGCGAACGCATCCAAAATTGTATGCGACTTTACACCGGTTAGATTCGCAGCGCGCGCCGACGCATCACTCATAAATGCCCAAGCGGCATAGAGGAAAATGAAAGCGATGACGAAACCGATAACAGCGCCCAGCCTGCGATTGCGACATTTGGCGAGATATACCACCTTTCCGATCCAAATATTTACGAGAATCAGAAATACAAACGGCGCAATGCACATGAAAGCGTACGTCGCGAGACGCGCGTACGCCCATGCCATCGCGACAGCCACCATCGCACCAAGCAACACCCCGATGGGTGCCAACGCGCCAACGCCATCCGAGTGCTCGTAGATTTCACGTTTCAATATCTACTCCTGAACCGATCATCATGCGATCGGTATCTGCAACGTAACAGTAGATTACATTTTCCTCGATCCGGATAACAAGACTTTGTATTCTAAAGGCATGACCCTAAGTCGAAATGTTGCTGTTGTCCTCGCCATCTGCGCCATCACAACGTTGATTTATGGAGCGATGGGACATCTGGAAAAGACCATTTACTTCGACAGCAAATACGACATCAGATTGAATCGAAGGGGTATCAACTTCGCCATCGCAAACGGTAACGTCATATTTGGCTACCTCACCGTCCCGCCCGGCGTATGAACGCCCGGTTTCGGCGTCGGTCGGCGCCCACTCACTTGGCTTCAACTTACCCAGAATCTGGTCGGCCAAGGCTTTCCGACCGCGTCAAAGAGTAGCTTTGGCTGGCGCTGCACCATTCCCGCATTTTGGATCGCGTTCACACTCGCGCTCGCGTCAATCTTACTCATGCGTCGTTATCGATTACGGCACAACCCCAATGCCTGCAAGTGCGGCTACGACCTCACCGGCAACCAATCCGGCCGCTGCCCCGAATGCGGTAGGTCGGTCACGATCGCCCTGACGTAACCGGGTGCCCCACCCCTTAGCGAAGCGAGGGGTGGGGGACTTTCACGCGACCACCATCACGCCAAGAAATCCTTGTCGCCCACCTCACGCCTACTTCAAGTACTTCTCTGCCATCCAAAGATCAAACGCGGTATCTGCGCCACCGATCTCTAACGCTGTATCACCATGGAGTACCACGCCGATTCCATGCTCGGCATCCCACGTACATTCCATTTCGACGCCGAGGAACGGCTTACCGTCTTGCTCAATTTGATGCACATGGATCGTTATGACTTCAACGAGATCTTTGAGTTCCCTTGGCGCATCCAAGACGGGCATAACCTTGGCTGTTTCATCCTCACCAAGCCCTTCTTCAAGCAACTCCGTCCGCATATTTGGATAGGCATCAAAAAGCGCCTTCAGCAACGCATCATGTATCGCCGCCTGATGGTCTATCACCCATCGAACGAGGGCAATCTCGTTCTCCGACAACGGTTCGTCACCCCGACCATCGGGCGCAAAGACGAAGTCAATCAGGCCATCCGATTTACCGGCCTCGGCCACCGATTGCCGCCGAGTTTCGCGGCGCTGAAACCCCTTCCAAGTAGGAAGGCTTGCCGAAGAAACCCAACAATATTCATCCCAATCAAACTTTGGAAAAAGGGGCCTCGTTACAGCCATAAATTGCTCCCTAGATCGTGATATCCGCCAGCGGAAATTGCCCAACGGTGCATTAATTAATCAATCCCATCGCGCGGTATCCCCGAAACGCGATCCTCTCCTACAATACGACCGTAATATCGATTGCAACGGCCCAGCCGCCGACTTCGACCAGCATTATTAGAAGTGAGTAAATTAACGCATGCAACCCCGCCGCAAAACCCGTCAAGTTCACGTCGGCCCCGTGCCTGTCGGTGGTGACGCCCCCGTCTCCATCCAGTCGATGACCAGCACCTACACCTACGACATCGACGCCACCGTCAAGCAGATACACGAACTCACCCATGCCGGTGCCGACATCGTGCGCGTAGCCGTGCCCGATCCGGCCGACACCGAAGCGCTCAAGCACATCCTGCCGCAGGTCAGCGTGCCCATCGTCGCCGACGTACACTTTCACTTTCAACGCGCGATGGAAGCCATCGAAGCCGGCGCGCACAAGATTCGCCTTAACCCCGGCAACATTCAGGATCGCAAACACGTCGACCGAGTCATCGCCGCCTGCAAAGAACGCAACATTCCCATTCGCGTCGGCGTCAACGAAGGCGGCATCGTCGAGCGCAAAGACAAGAGCAAACGCGCCGAAGAGAAGGCCAAGCTTGAAGCCAGTTACGAAGATCATCTCGTCGGCATCATGCTCGACAAACTCGAAGACTATCTGCGCATCTTTGACGAAAACGATTTCGGCGATGTCGTCATCAGCGCCAAGAGCATCGACCCGCGCATCTGCCTCAAGGCTTACACCGCCATCAGCGCGAAGTACGACTATCCGCTGCATCTCGGCGTGACGCATGCCGGGCCCAAAGAGACCGGCTGCATTCGCAGCGTCGTCACGCTCGGCACGCTGCTGGCCAACGGCATCGGCGACACAGTCCGCATCAGCTACGCCAGCGACCCGGTGCTCGAAGTCGAAGACGCGCGCGAGATGCTGAACTGTTTAGGTTTGCGACCGCGCGTCGAGCCCGAGCTGATCGCCTGCCCCACGTGCGGTCGTATCGAAGTCGACTTGATGACGTTGGTGAAAGACGTGCGCGAGAAGCTTCGCACGATTAAGACGCCCGTCAAAGTCGCCGTGATGGGCTGCGTCGTCAACGGACCGGGCGAAGCCGAAGGCGCCGACGTCGCCGTCTTCGCCGGCAAGGGCAAGGGCATCATCTACGTGCAAGGCGAACAAAAACGCACCGTCGCAGAGAAAGACATGCTCGACGCACTCTACGAAGAAAGCCTCGAGTTCGCCCGCCGCGTGGAAGCAGGCGAAGCACAGTTAACACGCGGCGGCGTCACGATCGCCCCGCCCGACCCGTTGCCACGGGAGGATGGAAGCGTGCCCTTGCCGGTGGTGAAGGGATAAGGGCCGGACCCTCAACGAGGGAAGCTTAGATGGGAAATCTCCCCGACCGAATTACAGTAGATTGCCGTCTTCGACCAATTCGCTTGGCGTTTCTCGTCAAGCCAAATGATCGTGACACGTTACAGCGCGTTTTTGAGGTAAACACATGCCTTTGGGGCGGTTGTTTTAACCCCATTATCCCTGCATTTAAGCAGACACCCTCATGGTGGGATAGCAAGCATTCTCGGCCACCGGCCCGCGACATAGTTCGCGGATATATCGATGCGTTTGAACCTGATTTCATAGTCGCAGATGATGACTCCTATCTCGATGGTGCAGGCTACCCTGCATCCCGCGTTGTAACACTGATCGATATTCTTGACCCGACTCGTAATGAGCATGTCGGTTACGGGATCTCAGTAAATGACGTTTACCTTGAGCTTTATCAAAAGGCACATCAGTTCTTACACCGCTTCCCTTCCAAATTTTGCCTGCCGATTGTCAAGAAGCGAGAACAGGCATTGTTCGCGTCAGCCGTCTGTGGGCGTTTTCCAGATGAACTGGAATTATCATATTTAATCAGGAACTTCGAAACGGCATTCGACGCGTCGATGCTTGAAATTTGCGAATCATCGTATGCTGATGTTGTCGCCGGAAAGATAAGAACGCCGCTTTGGGTGGGGAAACAGTTATTGAACATCCAACGATTTGGATGGCGTAATGAACCGTTGATCTACCTAATGGATATAGCGAAGGAGAGAGACCTAATTGACTATTGGAACTTACGCGCCCTTGGCAGGCGAACGATTCCAATCCCAATTCAATGGCAAGAAAATCTCGCCGAATCGATAAAAGAAATAATTGATAAGCAATGTAGGTCGAATCGAAGGAACCAAGAATTCCCGGGTAGAACAGCCATATTGGCCTCGCGATCCCTAAAGAAGGATGAGCTGAATACATTTATCAGTAGACTAGCCCTTCCTACTAACGACCGCCTAATAGCGACTGGTTACCCACGAATCTGGGATGACTGGGCACGACGCCATGATGGCGTGTCGCGTTGTTCAGTTGAAGGTGGTCGACACGAAGACGACTATCGAGTTGACGACGGTCGCATCATTGCGAAGCTCGCTACACCACCGTTCAAAACCAATGTTGGCCTGCATGACGGCCCGTTATGGTCAAATGTAATTACGTTCAAGACTTTCCATCATGGCGATGAATTAGCAGATCACATCCCGCCCGATCTTCCGAAGCTGGACCGAATCTTTGACACGATGCATTTCACAGACGAGTCGACTTTCATTTCGAGTGAGGGAGTAGTCTATTTTGCCACGTATGCAAGTGATGTGTTGTTTTGGCGGCTTGCCGACGGAATAACGATTTTTAAGAAGTGGTTTGAATCCAAGGGGTTTGATGCTAATTTATCTGGCGCTGGAAAAGTGTGTCTACAGGTAATTAGACAACTAGGGGGTGTGCTAGGTGCTGTCGCACTGGTAAACGGAGACATTCTAAAAGAGCTAAACAAAATGTCTCACGGACTCATCGAAACCGATATTGAAGAAGCCGACTCCTTAAAGACAGGTCGGAAAGCACATAGCAGGGCTATATCTTTCCACAGCTTCTTTGGGCTAATGAAACGAGTTCATTCCAATGAGCACCGAGCGAATCACGAATTATCACGATTGGCCGAGCGTGGCGTGATTCGTATCGGTGCAAAATTACAATGTCCGCGATGCTCACAAATGAATTGGTTTTCTCTTGATGATCTTTCAGACTCGGTCCGGTGCGAAAGATGCCTTGAAACCTTTCCATTTCCCGCAAGTAAGCCACCGAGGGAACCTTGGGCATTTCGCACTCAAGGTCCGTTTAGTATCGAAAACTATGCTCAAGGTTCTTATTGTGTCGCATTAACGCTTCGATTCTTGATTCTCTATACACATGAATACAACTCTACCTGGGCGCCAAGTATGACGCTTCGTGACGAAAATGGAGAGATTTCAGAAGTCGATTTTGCGATTTGGTGCCGAAGCCGTAACTTCACCAGCAATAAAGTGCTTCTTTTCCTCGGCGAGTGTAAGAGCTTTTCTGAAAAATTCGGGAGCAATGAAATCCAAAAGGCGAAGGCGCTTGCAAAAAAATTTCCAGAATCTGTCACCGTCTTCGCAACACTTCGACCAGAGTTAACAAAAGTGGAAAAGGACCAAATAGCGAGAATCGCACTCGCCGGTCGCCGTCGAACTAAAGCAGACAATTGGCGAAATCCTGTACTGGTTCTAACTGCGACTGAGCTTTTGTCGATGCATGGCCCGACTTCATGCTGGTCGGATGCAGGCGAACGAATAAGAGGGATCGGTCAGAACATCCGATCACATACCGATTTCATCGAATTGTGTGATGCAACACAACAGATGCACCTTGGAATGAAGTCCGACGCAGCTACTTATAGAGAGTACCTCGATTCATTGGACAATAAGCGCCGGAAAAGACAGCCGCAAGAAAAACAAGACATCAGCGAGGAACAGAATTCATAATGCAGCGACGATTAAAAGTTAGAACTCGATTTTTATCAGACGGAGTCCGAGGCCAACTGTTGATGTCTAAGAACCCATGATTTCCCCCGCCCCATCACAATGCCCTCCCCCTGCGCGCTGGCATGCTGCACCGCGCCCAATTGACCATTTGTATTTGCGCTCGCACCTTCCACCTTCTCCCCCGCCGCATCCCCCTGCCCGATCGATACGAAAAATATCTGGCTCAATGCCCCCGTGCGTTTGCCGCGTTGGCCTTGCACGGTGTATTCGACCTGCCGCATGCCGGCGGGGATCGTCTCATCGACGAAGCGCTTCTGACCGGTGACGCCGAGCAGCGTAAACGCTCTCTCGCCCGGCAGGCGGCGGCGCACGAGGTAACTCGTGCCGGCGGTGCCGACAATTATGGGAATCGCATCTACCGCGATAAAATGACGTCTGGCGACAGGACCCGATTCGAGGCCTGGACCCGACGCGCCGGTGCGATTGGTCAGCGGTCCGGCCCTGTGGGCCACCATATGCCACGGTCATAATCAGGTCTGCAAGATCGGTAGCAATTAGGAAGGCAACGTCATCGCGCTTCTTAAGACCATTAAATGGAGCGGGCTGACGATAAGCGGCCTGCTACTCACGACGACTGCGGTGAGTTGCTCCTTGAAGGGGCGCGCCATCTGTTACGTCGGGGCGTCTTGCGAGATCATGCTAATGGACGGCGTGGTCAGTGGTGGGCGACCTCTGATACTAAAAGGAGCCCCAACGGGGCTCCAAATAATCAGGATATCTCCGGCGAAAACGATGAAGATGCGAGTAATGTCGTTCCTTTTAGGCTCTACGACATTCGGTCTAGTAGCGAACACTTGGGGATGGTACGAGGAATCGCTCTTCTATCCGCTATTGTTCACTAGCATGGTGACCGGCTTGGCATTTTGGTTGGACCGTGCCCGTCGACAACGGGCCGACCGGTTTGGTAAATGTCGTGTTTGTCTTTATGACACGACGGGTAACGCCAGCGGTATCTGCCCCGAGTGCGGGAATCGGATTCTATCTCATCAAATCGCTATCCCCCCGAATCCAACGCCGCCACCGGTCATTGCCACTGTTCGCGCACCGTCACGCGACGACCGCTAGCCGTTTATTGACAGACTTCAATGTGGGTTTGCTTTATCCACCCGATGGCCTGCAAGGCCAGCCCTTCAGTTGAACTGCCGTAATTTTTCAACACGCAACCGCGCCTACTCATCCCCGTACGGGTCGTCGCGCGTGGAGGCGCCGACTTTTTGGAAATCGACATCTTCGCACAGATCGTTCGCGTCATATTTCAAAATGCAGTAATACGGCTTCTTGAATACCTTGATGATGCGGCCATCGTAGAGTTGTCGCAGTTGGCCGGTGCGTTCGCTGCGGACCGTGACGATCGGCGCTTGTTCGAGTTCTTGTTGGCACTCGGCCGGGGGTTTGCCGGTTACCTTTTCTTCGATCAATGCCACGCGCGGCAGGTCGATCTTGGCATCGGGCGTGGTTTCGACGCGCGAGAGCGAATGAATCGTGCCGCCGGTAACTTCCACGACGTACGAATCTTTGCCGAGCGGATTGGTCAGCCCCTTCACATCATAAATCGCCCACACGCGCTGGCCGCCCTGTTGCCGCATGGTATCGAGGCGTTCGCCGAACATCTCGTCGGCGGCCGACGGTGGCTTGCCGAGCAGGTCCTTTTCTTTTTCCTTCACATCGGCGCTATCGATCACGCCGCCGATGACATTGACCGCCATTCCGACGCCGCTACCGATGCAACCCGAATTCAATGCGGCCATGGCAACGACAGCCAGTGCGAACGTTGCCTTACACAACAAACGATGATGGCCCGATTGACGATTGGCGGATGGAAAGCCCATGACGATTCCTCTCGTGCTTCTGATTTGACGATGCATCACTGCGCCGATGTTTGCCAACGGCGAAGCACGCCATCATTGCAGGCCCCGAACACAGGACCGGTTTGCGTTGCCGTAAAATATATGAGAAATCCGTAGGGTCCGCATTGAGCCTGGGAAAAAATTCCCCTTCGCATTCGAATCTAATAAGATCGCCGTTCATCGCATAAGGAGACTTTGTCATGGATGGCGCGCGGTTGGTTCGACCGGATCGGGATCAGCATTTACTGCAGCCC
>Ga0207422_1002747_pt1 | contig 21452 bp, 17 predicted proteins | sample MarCyaLeptolynsp_FD_187757 | JGI IMG/M metagenome (GOLD analysis project Ga0207422, IMG submission 187757) | Marine cyanobacterial communities from Panama - species 1 Leptolyngbya sp. (SPAdes) | ecosystem: Environmental > Aquatic > Marine > Unclassified | place: Panama: Panama City | collected... | reverse complement strand
AAATTTTTCCCATTCCTCAATTGTCTCAAGGATTCTCTCGCTTAATTGCCATCCTGAATTTCTTTGTGGGTGCTGTTTCAGATGTCGAGGAACCATTCGATTTCCACTTTTCCTCTGCCTAGAGTGACATAAGTGGGTTAGGGAGATAGGGATATGGGGAATTGGGGAGAAATTCATAACTCTGAACCCTGAACTCTGCCCCCCGACCCTCTTGTCGAATCGGTTAAAATCGCACTAGGAAACCCAGCCAACGATAAATTGGCCGTTCAAAATTGATAAAAGACGCTTTGTCCAAAGATTTCTAAGTTTTGGATTCCGCGCAAAATTCTCCCACTGGCACAGCACGCAAGTTCAATGACCAACACCACAACCGCACAAAACCCCTTACTGATCGGTAAAGGATTGCCACCGTTTGCACAGATTGAAACCGCACAGGTGGTTCCGGGTATTACCCAACTGCTAGAAGAGTTAAAACAGGAGTTGGCGGCACTGGAGAAGTCCGCGATCGCAACCTGGCAAGGACTCGTCGAACCGCTCACCCAAATTGAAGAACGCTTGGGTTGGAGTTGGGGGATTGTCGGGCATTTAATGGGCGTGAAAAATAGTCCTGAGTTGCGAGAAGCTTATGAAACCGTACAGCCGAATTTGGTACAGTTTGCCAACCAACTCAGCCAAAGTAAGCCGTTGTACAAAGCATTTAAGGCTTTGGCTGCGGGGGAGGAGTGGAAAACCTTAGGAATTGCCCAAAAGCGGATCGTTGAGGCAGCAATTCGCGATGCAGAACTGTCGGGTGTCGGGTTGGAAGGGGAGGCGCGCGATCGCTTCAACCAAATTCAACTCGAACTCGCCGAACTCTCCACCAAGTTTTCCAACCACGTTCTCGATGCCACCAAAGCTTTTAAACTGAAGCTGACGAACGAGGATGAGGTAGAGGGTTTGCCTGCTAGTTCTCTCGCTCTTGCCGCCCAAACTGCTCGTGCAGAAGGGGAAGAAGCAGCGACCCCGGAACAAGGCCCTTGGGTCATTACCCTCGATTTTCCAAGCTTTCACCCTTTCCTGAAATACAGCACCCGCCAGGATTTGCGCGAAAAAGTGTATAAAGCTTACATCAGTCGTGCTGCGAGCGGCGAGTTGGACAATCGGGCCCTCATCGATCGCATTCTGGCACTCCGTCAGGAAAAGGCGAAGTTATTGGGTTACAGCAGCTACGCAGAGTTGAGTTTAGCCAAGAAAATGGCTCCCAATGTGGCCGCGGTGGAAACGCTGTTAGAAGAGTTACGCGAGGCGAGTTACGATGCAGCCAAGCAGGAGCTAGCTGACATGAAAGCTTTTGCGAAAACCGACGATCTGAAACATTGGGATGTGAGTTTTTGGGCCGAACGCCAGCGAGAGGCGAAGTTTGCTTTTAATGCCGAGGAGTTGCGCCCTTATTTCCCCTTACCCCAGGTTCTCGAAGGATTGTTTGGACTCGCACGGCGAATCTTTGGGGTGGCGATCGCGCCAGCGGACGGTCAGGCACCGGTGTGGCACCAAGACGTGCGCTATTTCCAAGTTTCAAATAATGCAGGAGAAGCGATCGCCTACTTCTACCTCGATCCCTACAGCCGTCCGGGAGAAAAACGCGGCGGGGCATGGATGAATGACTGCATCGGTCGCGCCAAACTGACGAAAGGAGGTCAAACCACCGTGCGCCTTCCCGTCGCCTACCTTATTTGCAACCAAACCCCCCCTGTAGACGGGAAACCCAGTTTAATGACTTTTGGGGAAGTGGAAACCTTGTTTCACGAGTTTGGCCACGGGTTGCAACACATGCTCACTCAAGTGGACTATCCCGGTGCATCGGGGATTAATAATGTGGAGTGGGATGCGGTAGAGTTGCCCAGCCAGTTTATGGAAAATTGGTGCTACGATCGCGCCACCCTCTTTGGCATGGCCAAACACTACGAGACAGGGGAACCTTTACCAGAGGACTACTACCAAAAACTGCTGGCGGCCCGCAACTATATGAGCGGTTCGGGAATGCTGCGCCAGTTGCACTTCAGCCTCCTCGACATCGAACTGCACCATCGCTATCAACCAGGAGGCGAGGAAACCCCGAAGACTGTGCGCGATCGCCTTGCAAAAACGACGACCGTGATGCCTCCCCTTCCCGAAGATGCCTTCCTCTGTAGCTTTGGCCACATCTTTGCTGGAGGATACGCTGCTGGATACTACAGTTACAAATGGGCGGAAGTTCTCAGTGCTGATGCCTTTGCCGCTTTTGAGGAGGCGGGGTTAGAGGACGAGGAGGCTGTGATTGCGACCGGCCAGCGCTTCCGAGATACAGTACTCGCGTTGGGAGGCAGCAAACCGCCAATGGAGGTGTTCAAGGCGTTCCGGGGCCGGGAACCCAAAACCGAACCGTTGTTGCGCCACTCTGGGTTATCAGCATCAGCGACCCGCGCCTGATGGTGCGGGGCCTGCGGGGACTGATTCAACGATCGTGCGTCGAGTTATGATGATGGCACGATCGCTCTCTTCTTCGGGTTGAAGAATGACCTATACTACCCAAGAACTCATTCAAATCCTCGATCGCGAACTGCAAGCGAGTTGGCAAGGCGATCGCGTTTTGCTGTCGGCCCAAAATCGCATCCCAGACCCCGTTCTGGCCATGGCCCTAGGGTCGAAAAAAATCAGCAAAGTCTATGCTTACCGCGAATTTCGCGAGCAAGTTCATCAATATCAACAGCAGTATCAAGTATCCGGTTTAGTATGGCGAGAGTGCAGCTTTCGCGGTCAAACTTTTCGCTTCCAAGAACTCCATAACCAACTGATTGCAATTCCCCAGGACAAAGCAACTTTGATGGCAGCCAAAGCATGCGTTTTTGACTTTTGGCAACAAACAACCCAAGGACTACAACTGTGGCGGGCCCGAAAAACGCCCTCCCCCATCTCGGCCGCAGAGGTCAAGCAGTTGGCTGGAACGGCTGAATGGGCAGAAGTTGAAGCAACGCGCAAAGAGTTATATTTAGGGTTGTGTTGGGGAAACCCCGCAGAATGTCACTACCAACGCTCTTTTCCCGACTCTGGCTGCAATCGCCTGCTGGCCGCTCCAACCGAACCGCGATCGCTTAAACTGATGGTGAGTTGGTAAAGATAAAATAGTTTCTAGGTTTGCTACGCAGAGTTGATGCGGATCTCCCCATCCTTATCATTACATCATATCAAACACGTCTTGAATCTCAAATGCCGAATATTGTTGACATTGCAGTTGGTGCAGACAACTTCAAAACGTTAGTCACTGCCGTTCAAACTGCTGATTTAGTAGAAACGCTCAAAAGCGAGGGGCCGTTCACCGTTTTTGCCCCAACGGATGAGGCCTTTGCCAAGCTTCCTCCTGGAACAATTCAAACCCTCGTCCAAAACCCTCCTCAACTGGCTCGGATTCTAAAGTTTCACGTTGTTTCCGGCAAGTTGATGAAGGCAGACTTGGAGAAAGTAAAATCTGTAACTTCTGTAGAAGGATCGCCAATTCCGATTGATTGCACCGATGGTTTTGAAGTTAAAAACGCAACAGCGATCGCCGCAGACATCGAAGCAGACAATGGCGTGATTCACGTCATCGATAATGTAATTTTAATGGGATGAGAAGAAAGGAAAGGGAGTTTGTGAAACAGACCAAACAAGGTAATTTCTTGTCCTACGCCGCTGTCAAGTCCCCGCTCCCTGAAACCTTTTTACTTGCTACTTCTCACTTGTTATATGAAATCCACTTGATTAGCCGATCTTTGAGTCCTCTATAAATGCGAACTGCAATTCTTTGTATCCTTGATGGAGTTCGTTAAAACCCTGGTTTTTCTGGGGGGTAAAACCCCCCAGACCCCCCACCGGGAGCGTTACGCCCCCCCCGGACCCCCGACGTATTAGTTGGCTCGCGCTCCCCCTCAATTGTGGAGCGACCTTGAGACCCGTATTCGTTTGCATCGGGTGTGAGTCAAGTCTTCAAAAGGATTTCATATTACTCAACTCACCGCATATTGCCCAAACTGACGCTTAAAAGCCGAACGAAATCCCAACACAATATCCGAAGGCGGCACCCCCATTGACATCAATCTTTCGCCCAACGCCTCCTCAGTCCCGTTATATTGAATCCAAATCTTGCCATCTTGAATATCAAAATGCACGATCGGGCCAAACACTCGTTTATTTCCTTGCCAACCCACATAAGCCAGTTGGTAGCGATCGCGCTTCTCATCAAAAATAAGTTCTGCTTCGACCGTTTCCGACGGACTTGACAGTTGAGCGTGTTCGGTCAAGATCTGTTTAATCGAATCTCGATATTTCTCTAACTTATCCATTGCTTAATTTCCTCATTGCCACCGTGAGAAGAGATTGTCGATCGTAATACTCAATTCTCAATGTTTAATCTTTCTTGATATTCCGCCTCAGAAAATAAATCTTCGGGACTTTCAACGCGATCGATAAACAAAATACCGTCAAGATGGTCTAACTCGTGTTGGAAAATTCTCGCAACGAAATCGGTTAAAGTGCGTTGCTGCAATTTGCCCGCGCGATCGCGGTACTCGACCTCAATTTCTCGATATCTCGGCACCAATCCTCGCACATCCGGCACGCTCAAACACCCTTCCCACCCCTTCTCGATTTCGCGGCCGCGATCGAGAATTTTGGGGTTAATCATCGCTGTCGGTTCCATCATAGGGGCATGAGGATAGCGCTCGTTAGGGCGAGAAGCGACGATAAAGAGGCGAGAAGGTTGGCAGACCTGAGGAGCGGCAATGCCTACCCCATGGTGGGTTGCAGCGGTTATTAACAGAGAGTCAATAAGCTGCTGAAGTTGGGGATCTTTAATGTTTTGTATAGGTTCTGCCTGCTGGCGCAAGCTAGAATGACCTAACCGAGCAATTGCAAGGAGTTCAGTCACCATCGATTTCAAACTAGGTTATTAGGGAGCAGCATTTTCTGAAGTCGCGATGCTACTATTTTGCTCTATGACCCGACGAAAGGGATAGGGATGTTAGCCTGAAGCGCGATGGTTTCGCCGACCTGACGGGACGCGGCGGCGAACTTCAAAATTGAGATGGAGAGATGGTGCGGTTTTCTTTTCCCGTTCGCGACTCAAACGTCAAAAAGCCTCAACAGGAGCGTTCAAATTCCTAACTGCACTCCCTCTCGTTCGCTGGCAATCTCCAGTTTTCACCCTACCAACTTCCTATGGCAATGTCCCCGAAAAAACTGTGGAGCCACGTCTTAGAACGCTTGCAGCAGCAATTAGGCCAGCCGACCTTTGAAACCTGGATTAAAACAGCAACGGCGGAAACCCTTACGGACAATTGCTTGGTGCTGCGCGCTCCCAATCCCTTTGCTCGCAACTGGGTACAGAAGCATTACGCTAGCGCGATCGCCGCAGCCGTTGAAGAGGTTCTTGGCTATCCCGTGGAAATTCGGCTCACTACTGCACAAGGGGATAATGTCTACGCACTCAACGAGGCCGTTCTCTCGGAATCTCTCCCCTCGAATACTCCAAATGCGGACAACCCAGCCGATCGGCAACCCAGTCCTGCAGAATTTAATGGCAAGTACGTTTTCTCCCGCTTTGTGGTCGGCCCCACCAACCGCATGGCCCATGCTGCAGCCCTCGCCGTTGCCGAATCGCCGGGACGGGAGTTCAATCCCCTCTTTCTCTGCGGCGGCGTGGGTTTGGGGAAAACCCATCTCATGCAGGCGATCGGTCACTATCGCTTGGAAATTGTTCCCAGTTCCAGAGTTTTTTACGTTTCCACCGAAAAATTTACCAACGATCTGATTGCTGCCATTCGCACGGACAGCTTGCAAGGGTTTCGGGCCCACTATCGCGCTGCCGATGTTTTGTTGGTTGACGATCTGCAGTTTATTGAGGGTAAAGAGTACACCCAAGAGGAGTTTTTCTATACCTTCAACACCCTACACGAAGCAGGAAAGCAAGTCGTTTTGGCGGCCGATCGCCCTCCCAATCAAATTCCTCGCCTGCAAGAACGCCTCTGTTCTCGCTTTTCGATGGGGTTGATTGCCGATATTCAAGCGCCGGATTTAGAAACGCGGATGGCAATTTTGCAGAAAAAAGCCGAGTACGAAAATATCCGCTTGCCGAGAGCTGTAATTGAGTACATTGCCACCAAATATACTTCTAATATTCGGGAGTTAGAAGGCGCTCTCATTCGGACGGTTGCCTATATTTCCATTGCTGGGTTGTCAATGACGGTCGAAAATATTGCGCCAGTTCTCAATCCTCCGGTGGAAACGGGAGCGATCGTTCCAGAGGCAATTTTGGCTGTTGTGGCTGAGGTTTTTCAGGTTCCGGTGGAAGAGTTGAAAGGGACTTCGCGCCGTCGAGAAATTAGTTTTGCGCGGCAAGTGGGAATGTATTTGATGCGCCAGCATACAGATTTGAGTTTGCCGAGAATTGGCGAAGAGTTTGGCGGCAAAGATCACACGACTGTTCTGTATAGCTGCGAGAAAATTAAGCAGTTGCAGAAGAAGGATACCAATTTGAGTCAGACGTTGTTACAGTTGAGCGATCGCATCAATTTAGCCAGCCGCGATTACACCAAAAGTCGCGATTGAACGACTCTCGTGTGCGCGCGGGTGTTTCTCCCCACAAGCTGTGGAAAACTTTTGCAAATGTGCGTTGGCTAAAATACACGCATAAGCGCCAGTAAATCGCGATCCGAGCAAATTTTTTCCGCAGTATTCGCAGCTCATTTCAACTTTCCCCACAGCTTTTCCACAGTTTTGGATGGTGGAGGAATGGGTTTCCCGGACAGTCTTGAAAGCTTCTCATCGAACTCAGCGCGATCGGAGGCTTTTGAAATTGATATCACTCTCATCATAGATCCAGATAAATGTTTATTGCTAAATCATTGACAAAAGGCTATTCTCTTAAAAAGAGAGATGCAAACTGCTCTTATTTGCAGCCCTCTTCATTGATTTCCCAACGATCCAGAGGAGGAGTATGTCTTGATTCACGCAACCCTGCATCAGTTGAAGGTTTTTGAAACCACTGCTCGTCACGGGAGTTTTACTCGCGCGGCTGAAGAGTTGTTCATCACTCAACCCACGGTGTCAAGTCAGATCAAGCAACTCACCAAAGGCATTGGTTTGCCGCTGTTCGAGCAGATCGGCAAACGCCTTTATCTCACCGATGCGGGTCGGGAATTGCTGGCAACTTGCCAAGATATTTTCTCTAAGCTAGACAACTTTGAGATGAAGGTTGCCGATCTCAAAGGGACTAAACAGGGACAATTGCGTCTCGCGGTGATTACCACGGCAAAATATTTTATCCCTCGTCTGTTGGGGGCATTTTGTCAGAAATACCCAGGCGTGGATGTTTCGCTTCAGGTTACCAACCACCAGCAAATTCAACGGCGAATGCTGGAAAATCAAGACGATCTCTATGTCCTCAGTCAATCTCCCGATGGGATCGAACTGTGCAGCACGGCTTTTTTGGACAATCCCCTTGTCGTCATCGCCAGGGCGGATCATCCTTTAGCTGGAGAGCGCAATATTCCCATCAAATGCCTTAACAACGAACCGTTTGTGATGCGCGAACAGGGTTCGGGGACTCGACAGGCAGTACAGAAACTTTTTGGCAAACACAAGATTTCCGTGAAGGTAAAGTTGGAGTTGGGAAGCAATGAGGCGATCAAACAGGCGATCGCGGGCGGTCTGGGAATTTCCGTCCTTTCCGAACACTGCCTGATTTCCGAAGGCATGACTGGGGAACTGGCGATATTGGATGTCAAGAACTTTCCCATTCAGCGTCAGTGGTACGCCGCCCACCTGACGGGCAAACAACTCTCTGTCATTGCCCAAACTTTTTTAGATTATCTCCTGGAAGAGAGTAAAACCTTTCACCATTCAAAATTTGCACTTTAACGAACAGATTTAATCGCTCATCAGAGCCAAAAGTCTTGATATTCTGTAGGATGGGCATCGCCCACCTGCTTTAAGTCAGTACTATTCAACTAAAGATTTAACCGCTCGTCAGAGGAAACGGAATGTTCGATTACTTTAGCCAGACCATCTGGCTTGTTCCTTGCTATGCCTTCATTGGGGCAATTTGTGCTATCCCTTGGTCGCCGGGAATTATCCGCCAAACCGGGCCGCGGCCGTCGGGGTATATCAATGCCTTGATGACGTTAATTGCCCTGATTCACAGCCTTTTTGCGTTAGGGGCGGCATGGCACAAACCCTCACAATATCTTTCTTTCAACTGGCTGAATGCCGCTGATTTAAACATTACCCTCGACCTCGAAGTTTCATCTGTCACCGTTGGGGCCCTGGTTCTGATTACAGGGTTGAATCTGATCGCCCAAATTTACGCGATCGGCTACATGGAAACTGACTGGGGATGGGCCAGATTCTATTCTCTGCTGGCCTTGTTTGAGGCGGGGATGTCCACCCTGGTGCTGTGTAATTCCCTCTTTTTCAGCTATGTCGTCCTCGAAATTCTCACCTTGGGAACCTACCTCCTGATTGGACTGTGGTTCAACCAATCTTTGGTGGTGACAGGGGCGCGAGATGCGTTTTTGACCAAACGGGTTGGCGACTTGTTCCTGCTGATGGGGGTCGTTGCTTTGTTACCTTTGGCGGGAACTTGGAACTACACCGAGTTGGCGGAGTGGGCCGAGACGGCGACGGTTGACCCGACGGTTTTAACCCTCTTAACCCTGGCGTTGATTGCCGGACCGTTGGGGAAATGCGCCCAGTTTCCCTTGCATCTCTGGCTGGATGAGGCGATGGAAGGGCCGATGCCGGCAACTATTTTGCGGAATACAATTGTGGTTTCAACTGGGGCCTGGGTGTTGATTAAGTTGCAACCTATCTTTGCCATGTCTCCCGTCGCTTCGACGGTGATGGTCGGGGTCGGGTCTGCAACAGCTTTAGGTGCGGGGGGGATCGCCCTGGCCCAAGCGGATGTTAAGCGATCGCTCTCCTACTCCGTCAGTGCTTACATGGGATTAATTTTCATCGCGGTGGGAACGCAACAAGACGAAACTGCCTTAGTGCTGCTGCTAACTTACGCGATCGCCATGGCCCTCTTGGTTATGAGTATTGGCGGCATCGTCCTCAACAATATTTCCCAAGATTTCAGTCAATATGGCGGGTTGTGGTCGCGTCGTCCCCTCTCCGGCATTTGTTATCTGGTTGGTGCGGCCTCATTGGTTGCCCTCCCACCCTTGGGCTGCTTCTGGGCCCTATCCCAGATGGCGAATACCCTTTGGCAAGGCGATCGCCCTTGGCTGGTGGGGGTTCTCTGTGCGGTCAATGCCCTCACCGCCTTCAGTACCACCCGCGAATTCAGCCTCATTTTTGGCGGCAAACCCAAACCGATGACGGTGCGTTCCCCAGAAGGGTTGTGGGCCCTGGTCTTACCGATGATGGTGACGATGGGATTTGCCCTGCATCTGCCGCTGATTTTACTGCAATTGAACTTGTTGCCTGCTTGGGAGGCGATCGCCACTCCGGTCACGGCCGCACTGGTTGTCTCCGTTCTCATCGGTGCGGGTTCGGCAGCATTTATTTACCTCAATGACAATATTGCAAAGCCCATCAAACTTCGTCCCCAATTCATTCAAGACTTTTTTGCCTACGATTTCTACACCGCCCAAATCTATCGCTTGACTGTTGTTTTTGCAGTCGGTTTAGTTTCCAACATTATCTATTGGCTCGATCGGTTTATTGTCGATGGCGTTGTCAACTTCGTCGGTTTAGCCACAGTCTTTGGCGGTCAAAGTTTGAAATACAACGTTTCCGGCCAAACCCAATTCTATGTTCTCTCAATTTTGTTGGGCGTTGCTCTTCTGGGAATAACCCTGTGCTGGCCGCTGTTGTCTGACACGGCTTTGGTAATGGGAATCCATTAAAAGAATGCGGTGGGGCGGGGTTTCCCTGTTCTTCAGAATCCCAACAAGCTCACCAATTTCAAATCAATCGATTTTAAAAAGCTGAGCCTTTTCCAAAAAAGTAGGGTGGGCAATGCCCACCAGCTTCCAATTAACTGAATTTTAAAAAACGAGTTCGCTGAAATTAATGCTGAGTACCTTACTTTGGTTGCCTATTGTTGGCATTGCAGTTGTCGCCTTTTTCCCTAGCGTAAAAGCGCTGAGACAAGTCACGGCCGCCTTCATTTTTGCCATCTTCGCTTGGACGCTATATTTGCTTGTCCAGTTTGATTTAAGCGCTCCTGGACTGCAATTTTCAGAATATCTTCCTTGGATAGAACCCATTGGTTTGAGTTACAGCTTAGGCATTGATGGACTTTCCTTACCCTTGTTAATTTTAAGTAGTTTGATTGCAGGCGTAGCCATTTACACTGGGGATAAAAATATCTCTCGCCCCCGCCTCTACTACAGCTTAATTCTCTTTGTGAATGCGGGAATTGCCGGAGCTTTAATGGCTCAAAATCTCCTGCTCTTCATTCTCTTCTACGAAGTAGAATTAATTCCCTTTTACCTCTTAATTGGTATCTGGGGGGGGGGAAAGAAAGGTTATGCTTCAACCAAGTTCTTGCTCTATACTGCCGTGTCGGGATTGTTAATTCTCGCGGCTTTCCTAGGACTTGCATTTTTAAGCGAAACACCCAATTTTGACTACGACTCCATCGCGACTCAAGGGCTAGGACTCAAGACACAATTAATTTTACTCACCCTCCTCCTAATTGGTTTCGGTATTAAAATTCCCCTCGTTCCTCTCCATACTTGGATGCCCGATGCTTATGTCGAATCTTCTCCCGCGACGGCAATTTTGTTAGGGGGAATTCTGGCAAAATTGGGAACCTACGGTTTAGTCCGCTTTGGGTTGGGATTATTTCCAGAAACTTGGCAGTTGGTCGCACCTGGTTTAGCCGCCATTGGTACGGTCAGCGTGTTGTATGGGGCCCTGGCCGCGATCGCCCAGAGAGATATTAAGCGGATGGTCGCTTACAGTTCCATCGGCCACATGGGTTATATCCTCGTCGCCGCCGCCGCTGGAACGGAGTTAAGTATTTTGGGTGCAGTGGCCCAAATGATCGCCCACGGTTTAATTCTCGCCCTGCTGTTCTATCTTGTCGGTATTGTCGAACAAAAAGTTGGCACTCGCGACTTAGACGTTCTCAACGGCCTCATGAACCCGGTACGCGGTTTGCCCCTCACCAGTGCGCTACTTATTGCCGCTGGGATGGCCAGTGCGGGAATTCCGGGAATGGTTGGTTTTGCGGCTGAATTTATCGTTTTCCAAGGTAGTTTCTCCACCTTTCCCATTCCCACCCTCCTCTGCATCATTTCTTCCGGACTAACGGCAGTTTACTTTGTCATTCTGCTCAATCGTACCTGTTTCGGCAAGCTCGATAACCAACGGGCCTACTACCCGAAAGTGACATTCTCCGAACGCATTCCTGCTTTTATTTTGACCGCGATCGTCCTCTTTTTGGGACTGCAACCCAACTGGTTAGTGCGCTGGATCGAACCCTACAGCAGCACCGTTGTCGCCGGTTTGGAAATGCCCGCACAGCAACTTGCAACGCACGATTTCTCCGACTTTTTCAACTCTCTATAACCCCACCTATTTTATGTAGGGTGGGCAATGCCCACCCTACAAAACTTATAACTACTCATAACTATTTCCTACGAACATGCCCCAATCTCTTGAACAAAGCCAAGCTAAAATCCCCCCCTCCCAACACGAATTTGCCGAAGTGATTCATCGCCTCGAAGCGGGCGGATCGATGCTTCCCGACACGCCAGAAAACCTGATGCAAATTATCGGTATATATAAAGCTTATGCCGTGCCAATGGACTTTTACTGGCGCAATTTACTTTATATTGCCGAACGAGTTTTTTTAGAGCCGCTGCCCTTTTTCAAGTACTTTCTACCACAAGATTATTTAGATTTGCACAACCACTATGCTGGGGACGATGCAGACCTGAGAATTTGGCGAGGAGAAGCGACGACCCATCCCGAACTTCTCGAATTTATTGAGAAGGGTAAAACCTTCAAAATGCCCAAACTCTTCCACCATCTCTGGCACGATCGCATTAATATGGAGTTCGCCGAAGCCTGTATGCGTGCAATGTTTTGGCATGGTAGAGATATGGGTTTCGGGAAGTTTGATGCTTACCTCGATAGCGCAGAATATAAAGCGAATGCCGATCGCGCGATTAAAGCCTACTTTAAGGGCAATCCTTTGATGTTGGGGCTGTACAAACTTTTCCCCGATATGTTCTTAGAACAAGTTAGACAACTGTCTTATTATTCTAATTTGGGTCTGTTCTGGGAAGTGATGGCCCCAGTATTCTTTGAAATGTCCGATATTTACGATGAGGGCGGATTTAAAGGCGTTCCCGATGCGATGGATTTTCTGGTAAATGGAATTTTCGCAGTGGCGGGTCGTCCCATCTACCATCATGTCTATATTCGAGGTGAGTGTTATGAAATTATTCCCAAATCGAAAGGGTTTACATGGTTGTACGAAGCAGCTTTACCCTATGTTGAATCGGTCTTTTATCGCACCGCACCTTTCCGAGGAACCAAGTCTTATAATGCCCAAGCAAAGGAAGTCCCCGACTCGCAAAAGGATTTCCACTACGGCATTTTATACGCCGATGTTTTCCCTGTAGGAACGGCGGGAATTCCGCCCACACTCTTAATGGACGATATGTACCATTTCCTCCCCGATTACCTTCAAGATTACTATCAAAAAAACTGTCGTGGGGAAGAAGATATTCTGACTCAATTGGGGATTACGTTTCAGCGATCGATGTACAATGTCACCTCAGCCGTGATTCAAGCCTTACGAACAGCTTTGCTGTACCCTTTAGACGATTCCAATCCTAAGCATTTGCTGAAAAATCGAGAATTTTTTGAAGCGCAAATGGATCGCTTGAGGCGTCCTGAAGCGCGATTGCGAGATATTCAAAGTCCAGAGTACCGCTAACATGGTGTAACCCGAAGGGCTAATTCGCCAACAAAACCTCAAGAGAGAAAAATATGAAAAACGATCTCTCCTCACAGTGGCAATATTTTCTCAAAAATTTAGGGGAATGGCACGGTTCTTTTACTCAGTTCTCTCCCCAAGGAGAAGTCGCGAACGATACGCCATCGATTCTCTCGTTGGTCGATCGGAATAACGAGCGACAAGTTTATTTAACCTTGCGCTATTTGCCGCGAGATCGCCCCGCCAGCGAAATAAATTTAGACTTTTTTAAGGATGAAAAACTGCCCGGTCAACTTCTATTGTTCGAGAATGGAGCATTTTCTCAAGGGGCGAGTCAATGGTTTTCGGGTTCCCTATTTGTGGGCGAATTTGGACTCATTTCAGAAGACCGCCGCCTGCGAATGGTGATGCAATTCGACCGGAACGATCGCTGCGATCGCTTAACTCTAATTCGAGAAAAACGAGCGGGGAGCGATCGCCTCGAACGTCCCCCGCTAACAGTCGAGCAACTGCTCGGAGAATGGCAAGGAGAAGCAACAACGCTTTACCCCAACTCGCCAACCCCTGAAACCTATTCCACTCACCTGAAGATAGAACAAGCGAACCGCGAACAACTCTGTCAAACCCTCTCCTTTGGCGGAGGGGAAAAACAGCGAACCATTACCTCAACTGCACAAATTCAAGGTTCGAGACTTTTGTTCGACAGCAGTCCACTTCCCGTGCAAGTGTTGCTTCTTCCCGATGGGGCCTCGGCCAATTGTCCGCTGCACATTCAACCCGGCCATTCCTTTGTCTTGGAAACAGGTTGGCTGCTCGAACCCCAGCGACGACAGCGCTTAATTCGCAGTTATAATTCCCAAGGACAGTGGACGAGCTTAACCCTCGTAAACGAGACAAAAATCTAAGTTCAATCCTAAAGCGATCGCGACCCACTTGCGAAAGCATCAAAAACAGTAACTGCAAATTTCCGAAAATATCCATTGCAGTTGTCTCATACCAAACCCGGTTAAGATGTATCCCTTACCGGTTGAGTTAGGGAACAGGGAACAGAGGTTTCACCCGATAGAACCCATTTGGGATCTTTAAGAAATAAGCAAGTCGCTTCAATAGAAGCCGGACAAAGCAGAGGTCAATCTTGGCTTTGGCATGAGCGAGGTGTCGTTTAAAATTCTTCGCCCAACTCTTGCAGTGCTCCATCCAGGCTTCGAGCGTTCAATCACCCACCGGGCTTTGACCGCCACAAAGCCGACCTGCGTTATACTCAGACCAATTGCGGACACGATATTGACGTTTCATTGGTAGTTTTTGGTTTGGCGATTAAACTCTACCATCTCATCTCGTCCAATCTTCTTATGCAACAACCGATCCGGAAACTCGGTTGTTTGATTTTGCTGGAGAAAGATGGAAATGTATCCGGGTTGAGAAAGATGCAGAGAAAGAACTAGACGGATGGATTTTTGGTCGTTTTAATCCTAATAGTTTTGGTTCTGATTTAAACGGATTTTGGCAAGTCAGGCGTTTTCCTTTGAGGGGTATTTCTAGTATCTATCAAACCTACCAGCTAATCGTTAATCCCGTAACCGAGAAATTAGCAAATTTGGCAAGAGGCGAGAGCCTAAAAGGATAGTAGGGATTGAGATATTCACTTGGCTTGAATTGTGTTGTGTTCTTTAAGGAGAGAAACTTTTTATGATGAGAAAAGATATTATGGAGAAAATCTCCGAAAGCTACAAAGTCATGCTAGATTATCACCAGCAAGTCGGAAGTCTGTTTAAGGTTTTAGATAATCGATTAGCCTCCGAGCAGAATGCAACAAAACTCTTGCCTATATCTGCAAATAAACTGTTCGCAGTTTGTGATTACCAGTATATGTTTTTAGATAATTATAGTTTATTGAATCATCAAGTTCCTTACGATTCAGGGCTACCCTTTTGGTTGGGTCGCTTTTATGTTAATGCCGATCGTTTAGTAGAGGATACTCCTATTGACGATTATCCAGCAAAAAACGTACAGCATCTAGCCTTTGTCTGGACTTGGGTAGGATGTGACGATCCTAATTTAGTTGATGCAGATGAACCCGAATGTTGGATTGCTATTGTCGATCCAAAGCCTACTAATCCTGAAACTCGGATTTATGATGTTGCGGAAATGGTGTGGAAATGGATTCGCATTGAGACAACAACAGAAGAAGAAGCTGACGGATGGATTTTCGGTCGGTTTTATCCTCACGAGTTTGGGTGTGAACTCAATGGTTCTTGGCAAGTCAAGCGTTTTCCTTTACAGGATATTTCTAGTATCTATCAAATCTACCAGCTAATCATCAATCCGTTAACTGAAAGGATAGCTCAATTAGGAGGAGGTGAAAGCATCAAGAGTTAGTCGCAATTTTGATTATTTTTTGTTGTGTTCTTTGAAATAGCAAACCCTAATTGGGTGTTTTTAGTAAAAAAGAACATTAACTATACTTTCTCGAAGTATCATGACCTATCCCTCAACCCTTTTAAATCCTCTAGATATAGATTCACGCAACTCAGAGTTTGCAGGGCCCTATGAAATTGAGCGCCAATATCTATTCAAACTTTTCCCCGGTTTAGATAGCCAGTTCCCATGCCTTGAAGTAGGTGCTGTGATTGACAATGGAGGGGTTTCATCTGCGGATATGGCAATGCTAGCAGCTCTTACACTTTGGCTTCAACCCCAGCGAGTTCTAGAGATTGGTACTTATCAGGGTTGGACATCTCATAATTTAGCTCTCCAATTAAGAGGTGATGCAGAATTAGTAACGATTGATTTACCAGATGGTCAGACTCCTCGCCTCAATTCTAGTGGATGGAATGCACAATTTTTTCCGGAAGATAAAGCTCCACTCCTGTTTGAAGGGCGTTCAACAGCTAACAGAATTAAGCAAATTAAGGAAGATACAGCTAACCTAAGTGCTGAAGATTTTTCCGGTAAGTTTGACTTGATTTTTATTGACGGATCGCACTCATATCCTTATGTTGAGAACGATACCAAGTTAGCTCTATCTGTTGCCAATGAGCAAGCGATTATTCTTTGGCATGATTATGGAATACCTGCACGTTGGGCTGGTGTGACTGAGTATCTACTACAGTCATCTCGTGCAGGGCACTTGTACCCACTTTATTGGCTTAATCATAAAATAGACCCGGCAATTAACCTTGTGCTGTACATTCGAGGTCTGAAATAGCTAAATAAAATGCAGGAGGTCTATTACTTAGGGAAGACATTGATCTCTTCCAAAACTCTCTCAATAATACGCTCACGGGGTGACAACGAGGCTGAACCTTTGTCTAGACAGTCTTTTAGCCCCTTAACCTCTAGAGCGCAAAGTCGCTTGTTGACAGGCTTATTGACACGAAAGAGGCGATCGCACTGCAGCGATCGTCAAGCGATTTCAAACAGCCTGTCGCATTGCGGTGGAGGTGTCGTTGGGGAGCGGACTTGACAGACTAGTAGAGCGTGCTGTCTATGGCGTTCTTACAAATCAGGACTCTTGTCAGTTCGGCATTCAGCTTGTCTAGCTCCCGCATCCCCATTTCCTCTTTCCCTTAATTTTCCACTAGATTCTAGTGCAGAAAGTGCGGAAGAAGACAGAACTTTCGGTATTTTCTGCGTATCGACAATCGGCAAATGTCGATTGCCAAAATAAATGACATCTTGCCACATTAAATGTCATTCTTGGTGATAACTCCGTAATCTTTACGATACAAGGAATTCAAGGTTTTTACCCGATTAATATGTCCAAATCCTGAATTGACGAATTATCTGTCACATTTTATGAATTTGACAAAATATTTGTCGCATTTTGGTTGGGCTTAGAATCTTTGTTTTTTGACACATTGTTTGTCGCCCAAGCTATAATATCATCATGTTTCTATAAAACGTATCTGCGAAAAATGGAGAGAGATAATCCAGGGACTCATGCAATCGTTACGGAATTGTCTGAGGAAGGACAACTGAAGCTTGACATTATTCAGAGTTTAATGGAACCGTGCGATCGCGCCACCTACGGACAAAGGCTTAAGGACGCGGCTAAGAAGTTAGGTAAGTCGAAACGAACGGTACAGCGATTAATCAAAAAGTGGGAAGAAGAAGGACTCGCAGCCCTAACTTCAAAGGTAAGGGGAGATAAGGGGAAGCACCGCATTTCTAAACAATGGCAGGACTTTATTATCAAAACCTACCACGAGGGGAATAAGGGTAGTAAACGAATGTCTCGTAAACAGGTTGCCCTCAGAGTGGAAGCAAAGGCAAGGGAGTTAGGAGAAGACCGCTATCCTAATTACCGCACGGTTTATCGAGTTTTACAGCCTATTCTGGAGGCACAAGAACAAAAGAAGAGTATTCGCAGTCCAGGGTGGCGAGGCGATCGCCTTTCTGTCAAAACTCGGTCTGGTGAAGATTTAGCCGTTGAGTATAGTAATCAGGTTTGGCAATGCGACCATACTTGGGTTGATGTTTTAGTTGTCGATCGACATGGCGACATTCTAAGTCGTCCTTGGCTAACCACGGTGATTGATACCTATTCACGGTGCATCATGGGAATTCGCTTAGGCTTTGATGCACCGAGTTCTCAAGGGGTTTCTTTAGCATTGCGTCATGCCATCCTTCCGAAACGGTATCCGGCTGAGTTTGACTTAAGGTGTGAGTGGGGAACCTATGGTAAACCCGAATATTTGTATACTGACGGCGGTAAAGATTTTCGCTCCAATCATCTCAGACAGATTGGTTCGCAACTCGGATTCACTTGTGAGTTACGAGATCGTCCCTCGGAAGGTGGTGCGGTGGAGCGTCCTTTTGGAACCTTGAATACGGAGTTATTTTCCACTTTACCGGGATATACAGGCTCGAATATACAGCAACGTCCAGAAGATGCAGAAAAGGATGCTTGTCTGACGTTGCGCGATTTAGAGCGGTTGATTATCCGTTATATCGTCGATAACTACAATCAACGTTTGGATAAGCGGATAGGAAACCAAACCCGCTATCAACGCTGGGAAGCTGGGTTATTGACCACACCAGATTTAATGAGCGAACGAGAGTTGGATATTTGCTTGATGAAGCAAACCAATCGCTCCATTTATCGGGAAGGTTATATTCGCTTTGAAAACCTCATGTATCGGGGTGAACATCTTGCAGGATATGCAGGAGAACGAGTTGTCTTGCGATACGACCCTACTGATATTACAACGGTCTTAGTCTATCGACGAGAGACAGATCGAGAGGTATTTCTTGCTAAAGCGTTTGCTCAAGATTTGGAAACGGAACAGCTATCCCTTGAGGAAGCGAAGGCGATTAACAGAAAGATTCGGGAGAAAGGCAAAACAATCAGTAATCGCAGCATTCTCGATGAGGTACGCGATCGCGATCGATTTGTCTCTCAGAAGAAAACTAAAAAGGAACGACAAAAGGAAGAACAAGCCCAGTTATTTGTACCCGTGCAACGTTCTCAATCCCGGAAGGAAGAAGAGGGAGAAGCCACTGCACCCCTCGAAGAACTACCTCAAGTAGAGGTATTGGATTATGACGAACTAACAGAGGACTACGGATGGTAGGGATGACCAATACAGAATCGAAAGCAAAAGCCGCAGCAGTCGCGCAACAGTTAGGAGGATTTGAAAAGACAGAGGAAGCCTTAGAAAAAGAGATTCAGCGGTTACGGCGCAAAAATGTTGTTCAACTGGAGCAAGTCCGAAGATTGCATGATTGGTTGGAAGGAAAGCGGAAATCGCGCCAATGTTGTCGAGTTGTAGGAGAGTCTCGGACAGGTAAAACCATTGCTTGCAATGCCTATCGCTTGAGACATAAGCCGATTCAGGAAACAGGGAAACCCCCCATTGTGCCGGTGGTTTACATTGAACCGCCCCAGGATTGTGGCTCAATTGATTTGTTTAGAGGGATTATTGAGCATCTTAAATATAAAGTGCAAAGTCGGGAAAAGGTACGGGAACTCCGCAGTCGGGCGATGAAGGTACTGGAACGGTGTCAGGTGGAAACCCTGCTCGTTGATGAAGCCGATCGCCTTAAACCCAAAACCTTTGCTGATGTTCGGGATATTTTCGACAAGTTGAATATTTCTGTCGTCTTGATTGGAACGGATCGTTTAGACACGGTAATCAAGCGAGATGAGCAAGTCCATAACCGTTTTCGAGCTTGTTATCGTTTCGGAAAGCTGACGGGGATGGAGTTTGAGCAAGTGGTCAGGATTTGGGAACGGGATATTTTGCGCTTACCCGTTCCCTCGAATTTGCATGGGAAAAAGATGCTGAAGATTTTGGGACAGGCGACAGGGGGGTATATTGGCTTGTTGGATATGATTTTACGGGAAGCAGCGATTCGAGCCTTGGAGAAGGGGTTAAGCAAGATCGATTTAGAAACCCTGAAGGAAGTGGCGAGAGAGTATAGCTAATGGAGGATTGGGAAATTCAGCCCTGGTTGTTTGCGCTCAAACCCTATGAGGGGGAAAGTTTGAGTCATTTTTTAGGGCGGTTTCGTCGGGAAAACGATCTGACTCCTTCGGGGTTAGGGAAAGAGGCGGGAATTGGGGGTGTGGTAGCGCGATGGGAAAAGTTTCGTTTTAATCCTCCTCCTTCTCCGGTGGAATTGGAGAAGTTAGCAAAGGTGGTACAGGTGGATACAGAGGGATTACGGGCGATGTTACCGCCTACGGGGGTAGGAATGAAAATGACTCCTATTCGCCTCTGTGGGGCTTGCTACAGAGAGGTTCCTTGTCATCGGATGGAGTGGCAGTATAAGACTAGCGATCGCTGTGAGAGGCATTCTTTACGGTTGTTGTCAGAATGTCCCAATTGTGGGGCGAGGTTTCCGATTCCGGCGTCATGGCAGGATGGTTGGTGTACAAGGTGTTTTACGACCTTTGGGGAGATGGTGGAGGGTCAGAAATCACTCTGAGTATTCCAGCAGACACAGGATTTAACGGTGAGTGCAGCGGCGGCAGACCATCTTAAACCCAACACCAAAGCCCTCAACCGTCCGCTACCATGCAGTGTTAGCTGGCTTTCTCCACAGACCATCTCAGCTTAACTTTTACTGCTCTGCCAGAAATTTTTGAAAGCCTATGACGTAAATTCCTGAGATTTTGCTGGCTTTGCCAAGACTGATATAGTTTTGCTGAGAAAGCGAGACCGCAACTTCTCGGCGCAGCTATGATTCTGTGAGGGGTAGATTGTCAGGCAGGTCGATCGTGATTTGCATAATTTAGCCTCCTTGGTCGGGGGTTTCACTCAGTTTATCGAGATAGGTGATGGCGGCTTTTGACCAGACGCTTTCTTCGATGTAATGTTTAACGACTTCTGTAAAAGTAGCTTTGATGGCTTGAAGATGACGCTCTGGATTGAGGAGTTGTTGGCGGAGTGTGACCAGTGGATGAGTTGGGGATTGTTGAATTTCGGTGAATTCTGCGTCAAGGATGGTGAGGGCTTGGGATTCTGTAGTGACTTGGGGGTGTTGCGTTTGGAGTTGGGTGAGTAGAAGCGTGAGGTCAGCGATCGCTGTCTTGACTTCAGGATCTGTGGGATGGTTATTTTCGATGTAGGTGGTTACTTGCTCAAAGATTTGAACTTTTTGAGCGGCAGGAAAGTTGTATTTGGATGAGTTGCTCATAATGGTTTGTTTAACCTCGGTGACGTTGGGATAGTTGTTGATAATTGTGGAAGAGCGATCGCAGTTCTGGCTGTTTGAGAGATCGCCTTTCTGCGCTGCTAGATGGGTTTGAAAGATCTCGTAGTTGTAAAACTGACAACGGCTTTGAATGTTGGAAATTGTCCTCCACAACTGCTTGCCCCACAGATCACCGTATGGTTCATGGCAGAGCAACTGCCAGAGATTGGGCAGAGGGACAGGACTGCCAATTTCCCCTAACGCTGCTACTGCTCCCCAGCGCACACTAGAATCTGCGTCTTTCAAGGCATTCAATAAACCATCGAGCGCGCGCTCACTGCCGATTCTCCCCAACACTTTTGCCGCACTTCTACGAACAAAGAAGTCAGTGTCTTTCAAGGCGACTAAGAAACTATCGATCTCACACTCACTACCAATTTTCTCCAACGCCTCTGCCGCACTCCTACGAGCTGAGCGGTCTGTGTCTTTTAAGAGTACGTTGAGCAAGCCATCGATCGCACGCTCACTACCAATAGCTCCCAACGCCTCTGCCACACTCCAACGAACACTAGAGTCAGTGTCTTTCAGAACAATCAGCAAGCTATCGATCGTCTGATCATTGCCGATCTTGCCTAATGCCCTTGCCGCACTCCAACGAACATCGAGGTTGGTATCTTTTATTAGTACGTCGAGCAAGCCATCAATCGCGTGCTCACTGCCGATGTCTCCTAATGGTACTTTAGCGAAAAAAGACTCTGTGGAGGAGTTAAAGTAGACAGAGCAATCATTTTAGGTCAGTTCTCGTTCGATGAGAGAAACAAAATCCACAGCCATGCCCCCCTGCTTCGAGCGATGGTGC
>Ga0207422_1002746_pt1 | contig 21454 bp, 21 predicted proteins | sample MarCyaLeptolynsp_FD_187757 | JGI IMG/M metagenome (GOLD analysis project Ga0207422, IMG submission 187757) | Marine cyanobacterial communities from Panama - species 1 Leptolyngbya sp. (SPAdes) | ecosystem: Environmental > Aquatic > Marine > Unclassified | place: Panama: Panama City | collected... | reverse complement strand
GGGCCCGCCGGCACCCCGCTTGCGACATCACAGCGCGGCGATGCGTCTTTTTCTGGCGACCGGTGAACCCATATACGAGAGGCCGCGCGCTACCGAACGAGAGCCCCCTATGTCCTCGCGTGTCTTCTTCTTCGTCGTCACCCTGCTGGCCGCAACGATGGCGGGCACCGTCACCGCCGGTTACTTCATCTGGCAGGCCCGCAGCGGCGGTCAGGTCGATGTCGGCGGCCCGTTCACGCTGGTCGATCAGACCGGGGCGACGGTGACGGAGGAGAGCTACGAAGGCACGTGGCAGATCGTCTTCTTCGGCTACACCTTCTGCCCGGACATCTGTCCGACCACGCTCACGACGGTCACCGCAGCCCTTGACGACCTAGGCCCACTGGCCGATCAGGTGTCGCCGATCTTCATCACCATCGATCCCGAGCGCGACACGGTGGAGCAGCTCGCCGGCTACCACGAGTACTTCCATCCGCGCTTCGCGATGCTGACCGGCACGACCGAGCAGATCCAGGACGTGGCGCGGGAGTACCGAGTCTACTACGCGCGGGCCGAGAGCGAGGAGTCGACCGAGTATCTGATGGATCACTCAACCATCACCTACCTGATGGACCCGCAGGGTAACTACGTCACCCATTTCGGCCACGCCGCGACGCCCGAACAGATGGCGGAGACGCTGCGCGCGCGGATTCAGGGCTGAGGCCACGTTCCACCGCCCGTCGGTGGCTTGATCGGCCGGGGCGGTCGCAATATGTTCGGCTCCTCAACTTAATCGCCCGGAGGATCCGATGAGCGAGCGCATCAAAGGCGTGATGGCGGCCGGCCTGACCGCGTTCAACGACGACCTGTCGATCGATGTCCAGGGAACCCTGGACCACAGCAAATGGCTGCTCGCCAACGGCTGCGACGGCGTGCTGCTGTTCGGCACCACCGGCGAGGCCAACTCGCTGTCGCTGAAGGAGCGGCTCGATTTCCTCGACGCGCTGGGCGCCTCGGACCTGCCGATGGACAAGATGATGATCGGCACCGGCTGCTGCGCGCTGCCGGATACCGTCGACCTGACCAGGAAGACGCTGGAGATCGGCATCGAGTCGGCCCTGATGCTGCCGCCGTTCTACTACAAGAACCCGAGCGATGACGGCCTCTACGCCCATTTCGCCCGGGTCCTGGAGGCGGTGGGCGACAGTCGTCTGAAGGTCTACCTCTACCACTTCCCGCAGATGTCGGCGGTCCCCTTCAGCCACGACCTGATCGGCCGGCTGCTGGCCGACTTCCCCGGCACCTTCTGCGGCGTCAAGGACAGCTCCGGCGATTTCGAGAACATGAAGGCGATGGCCGAGACGTTCGACGGCTTCGACGTTTTCGCCGGGACCGAGCGCTACCTGCTCGACGTTCTCAAGGTCGGCGGGGTCGGAACGATCACCGCGACCGGCAACTGCACCTCGGTGATGTGCGGCGCCGTGTATGCCGCCTGGAAGGCCGGCGCGCCGGATGCCGCCGGCCTGCAGGAGCAGCTGACGGCCCAGCGCCTGGCGCTGCAGAACTACCCGGCGGCGGCCGGCCTGAAGGAGCTGCTGGCCCGCGAGAGCGGCAAGGCGTCCTGGCGCAACGTGCGGGCGCCGTTCCTGCCGCTGCCGGCGGACAAGGCCGAGGCGCTGGTCGCCGACATGGCCAAGGTGAATTTCCAGCTGCCGGCGATGGCCGCCTGAGGCTCACCGGATCCGGCGGTTCACCAGGTACACGCCGGCAAGTACGAACAGGACCGTCGCCCAGAGCCAGGGCGACGGCACCTCCGCGAAGATCGCGAAGCCCCAGAACAGCCCGCTGACGTTGACCACGTAGCTGACCTGGCTGACATAGACCGGGCCGGCGCGCTCGATGATCTCGAAATACATGATGTAGGCGACGCAGGTCACGGCGATCTGCCCTGCCATGGCCAGGTCATGGATGGCGAGACCGGTCGCGAACAGCGGGTGGAACACGCCCAGCGCCAGCATGATCGGCAGGCTGGCGATCGAGGCGGTGGCCACCATCCCGAGGGCGGCCGCCAGCGACGAGGTGCCCGGCGGGCGCAGCCGCGCGGCCATCACGCCGTTGATCGCGTAGAACGCCGGCGTCAGCATGCCAAACAGTACCCAGGGCACCATCTCGGCGCTCGGCAGGCTGGAGTCCGGCAACACCAGGAACAACACGCCGATCAGGCCGAGCGCCAGGCCGGCGAAGGCGATCCAGTCGAAACGCTGCATGCCGGTCGCGACGGCGAGGCCGAAGGTCATCATCGGCACCGTCGTCACCAGTGTCGAGATGATGCCGGCCGGCAGGTGAAGGGCGGCGGTGACGATGGTGATGCTGGGCAGCACCATGCCGGCGGTTCCGGTGACGGCGTAGAGGAGCAGATGCCGGCGGCTGGTCGGGATCCGCACGCCCGAGCGCCGGCACAGCAGAAACAGAAACAGTGTCGCCCCGGTCGATTGCATCCAGATATAGGCGAAGGGGTGGATACCGCCGGTCACCGCCAGCTTCGACAGCGAGAACGACAGGCCCCACAGGTTGCCCAGGAGCAGCAGCAGGAGAAGCGGGTGCCGCCACGGCGGCGTGGAGTCGGTAGCGCTCACCCGCTGCCGCCGTCAGGCCGGCTTGCGCACGAAGGCGGCGGTCGTGCTGGCCAGCTCGACGCGGGTGCCCTCGGCCAGGCCGCGGACATAATCGGCGTCCAGGTGGGTGAGCACACCGGCGTCGAGGATCTCGCGCACGCTCATGGCCGCGAACCGCTCCGCCGCCTCGGGCGGCAGGCCGTTCAGATAGGAGCGCAGGAACCAGTCCAGGGTGAAGATCGGCTGGCCGGCGGCCGGGATGAACTGCATCTCGACCGCGCCCTTGGCCTGGAACAGGCGCCGAAGGCCGGACGGCGTCATGTTGAAGTAGTGCTCGGGGTAGCCGTGCACCGGCTGCAAGAACGGTACGACGGCGTAGACGATCCCGCCCGGTTTCAGCACCCGCATGATCTCGTCGGCGCAGCACCACGGATCGTTCACATGCTCGAGCACGTTGAGCGAGAAGACCACATCGAACGAGGCGTCGCGAAACGGCAGGTTCTGGTTCACCGCAAGGCAGTCGGTGAAGTCGTAGGGTTCGATCTCGATCCGCACCACGTTGTCCCAGGCCCGATCATGGGCGCCGGCGCCGCAGTCGAGGACGGTGCCGCCGCGCGCCCGCACCGCGTCGATCAGGGGGCGGGCGGCGACGTCGTAGGTATGGCGCGACACCGCGTCGGTCGACACCAGCTCGGCCGCCGCCGCCGAGGCCTCGGAGATCAAATCGACGACGCCGTTGTCCAGGCGGCGGAAGGCGGCGCCGCAGGACGGACAGGTGACGGCTTGCGATGTCCAGGTCAGGCGGTCATCGGCATGGCAGGACGGGCAGCGCAGGATCCGCGCGAGCACCGACGCGCGATCCCATGGGCGGTCGGTGCCGGGCGTTGTCGGCAGCGGGATCGGTTCGGACAGCCGCCAGGTCAGCCGCGGCTCGCCCGGTCGCGGCGTTCCGGGCGTGTCCCAGTCGACGGAGACGAGGGGGCGGTCGGTCGGCGTCGTGCTCATGGTCCGCGTGTCCTGGGCGGCGGGAAGGGGCGGCGTCAGAAAGGCCAGACCCAGGGGATCAGCCAGACGCCGATCGCGACCAGCAGGATCTCCAGCGGCAGGCCCATGCGCCAGTAGTCGCCGAACCTGTACCCGCCCGGCCCCATGACCAGCAAGTTGTTCTGGTGGCCAATCGGCGTGAGGAAGGCCGACGAGGCGCCGACGGCGACGGCCATCAGCATCGGGTCCGGGTTCACCCCGATCGCCTGGGCCAGGCCGACGGAGACCGGGGCCATGACGACGGCGGTCGCGGCGTTATTCATGATGTCGCTGAGGGTCATGGTCACGATCAGGACCAGGGCGATCATGACATGCGGGTCGGCGGTGCCGGCCACGGCGGCGATGGTGTCAGCGACGAGCTGCGCCGCCCCCGACGTCTCCAGCGCGCCGCCGACCGGGATCATCGCGGCGAGGAGAACGATGACCTGCCAGTCGACCGCCTCGTAGACCTCGCGCATGGTGAGCGACTTGAGGAAGACCAGGGCGACCACGCCGGCCGTCAGCGCGATCGCCGCCGGAACGAACCCCGTCGCCGTGGCGGCGATCGCGGCGATGAAGACCAGGATCGGCACCAGGGCGCGGCGCGGTTCCAGCGCCAGATGACGGGACGCCAGGGGCAGGCAGCCGAGGGCCCGCACGGTGTCGGTCAGCTGGTCGCGGGCGCCCTGCAGCAGCAGCACGTCACCGGCCCGGAAGCGGGCATCGCGCAGGCGGCTGCGGACCGGCTCGCCGGAGCGCGCGATGGCGAGCAGGTTGATCCCGTAGCGCGAGCGCAGAGTGATCAGGGCGGGCGTGCGGCCCTCGAGCCAGGAACGCGGCATGACGACCGCCTCTGCCACCGCCAGGGCCTTGGTGTCGATCGCGGCCTCGCCCTCGCCGCCCCGAAGGTTCTTGGCGGCGACCATCTGCAGGCCCTTGGCGACCAATTCCTCGATCGCCTCGGTCTCGCCGTGCACCAGCAGGACGTCGCCGGCCACCAGTTTGGCACGGTGCAGACGCCGGATCACCCGGTCGCGGCCGCGCACGATCCCGTCAATCTGCGGCGGCGCGTCGAGCTCCGCGGTGATCTCGGCGACGGTGCGGCCGATCACCTTGGCGCCTTCCGGGACGACGAGCTCGGTGACGTAGCCGTCGATGTCGAACGGGGCGTCGCCCTCGCCACGGCTCGGACCCGAGGTCGGCAGCAGGCGCCAGCCGATCACGGTCAGGAACAGGATGCCGGCGAGCGCCAGGGGCACGCCGGTCCAGGCGAAGTCGAACAGCTCGAAGGCGTGGCCGCTGACCCGCTTGTGGTAGTCGGCGATCAGGATGTTGGGCGGTGTGCCGATCAAGGTCACCAAACCGCCGAGGATCGTCGCGAAGGACAGCGGCATCAGCACGAGGGAGGCGGAGTAGCCGGTGCGCCGCGCCATCGAGATCGCCACCGGCATCAGTAGGGCCAGCGCGCCGACATTGTTCATGAACCCCGACATCGCCCCCCCCAGTGTCGACAGCGCTGTGAGCTGGGTCAGGCGGGTGGCGGCGAAGCGCTCGATCCACTGTGCGATCAGGTCGACGACGCCGGATCGGGCGAGCGCGGTCGACAGCGCGAGCACGGCTGCCACCGTTATGACGGCCGGATGACCGAACCCGGCGAACGCATCCGGGGCCGGAACCAGGCCAAGCAGCACCGACGCCATGAGGGCCAGCATGGCCACCGCGTCGACCCGCCAGCGCCCCCAGACGAACAGGGCGACCACGACGGCGAGGAGCGAGAGGGTGGTGATCTGGTCAACGGTCATCGCGGGCGAGGAGTCCTCGGTGTTGGCAAATCCCTGGAGGCGTTAAGCGTTTTTTTACGCGGGCTCGCTTAGATGAGGCGAGGGAAAGTTACGGAGTTTCAGTCCATGCCTTTCGATGCCCGACCGCTGGAGCGCCTCGACGTGACCGGCTACATGACCCCGAGTGAGGTCGCCGCGATCACCCCCGCTGGCACCGTGCGCGAGCCCGTGCTCGCCGCCGTGATCGAGGCGATCCGCGCCATCACCGACCCGGCGCCGATGCGTCAGGGCTAGAGTGCCGCGGGCCAAGCGTGGCCCAGGTGACGCCGCGGATAACCGCGCCGCCGACAAGAGGTTCTTCATCCAAGAGTATCGAGCCGAAAGTCGCAATTCCTAGAATATGATCAGCTGTCTTGCCGTCCTGCCCCAATGGCATCGTCACGCGTTGCGCGGCGATATAGGTGTCATGGGGTGAGGGGTGCTCGGTGTTGGTGAAGCAGCAGGCGGGTTCGGTGGCGACACGGGTCCAGCGCTCCTGAATCACCCGGGCGCTGTTCGGCGGATACAGCGCGCTGATCCGCTCGCCCTTCAACGGCCGCCCGTACGGCCGCTCGACCTCCGAGCCGGCGAGCCGATAGACGAACTCCCCGCCCGGAACGACGCGCAGGACGTATAGACGGCTGAGCGCCCAGGGAATCTCGGCGGGGTCGATGTCGTCGAATGCCGGCATCAGGCGATCCCCGCGCTTGGTCTCCCAATAGGCGACGAGGCGGTGCAGAAGCTCGGGGGCGTTGGACGGCAGGAACGACAGGGCGAGAGAGATCAAGACGGCGCTCCGAACAGGCGTATTACAGCGTCAGGTCGGCCCAACGCACGTCGCGGGTGGTCATCCCGTCGCTGAACGCCTCGGTGTTGCCCTGGGTTTCCTCGTACACCGTGAAGCCGATCAGGTGATCCGCGGACTTCCGGTCCGCGCCGAGCGGCAGCAGGATCCGCCGAGCCCGCACGGCGATGCCGCGGACGGTCTCATGCTGGGTGTAGGAGTAATAGGCGGACGGCTTGCTGACCACCCGGCGCCAGCGCCCGAGGATCTCGCTCGAACTGCTGCTGGTGAAGAGGTCGCTGATCCTGACCCCTTTCATCGGGCGATTGTAGCGCTCAGCCACGGCCTCGCCCGCCAGCCGAAACACGAAATCGTCACCCCGAACCTCGACGATGTAGAGATGCGGAAGGGCCCAGGGAATGTCGATCGGATCGATATCGCTGTAGGACGGCATGAGTCCGCCGCCGCGTCGCGACGCCCAGTAGTCGACGAATTCGCGAAGCGCGGTCGGGGCCTCGTCCCCCAGCAGCTGATCAATTGGCACCATCTTTCCAAGGACTCCCGGGCGACGTCCGACTTGTGAATGCCGGACTCCGGACCGGCCGGCCCGGATCCGTTGGCGGCTACCTAGAACATCGTCTCGACGACGCGGTCCGGCGGCGTATGGCCGTCGACGAAGGTCTTGACGTTGATGATCACCTTGTCACCCATGTCCTGGCGGCCCTCGATCGTGGCGCTGCCCATGTGCGGCAGCAGCACGACGTTGTCGAGATCGAGCAGCCCGGTCGCCACCTCCGGCTCGTGCTCGTAGACGTCGAGGCCGGCGCCGGCGATGCGGCGCTCCCGCAGAGCCTCGACCAGGGCTTCCTGATCGATGACCTCGCCGCGGGCGGTGTTCACGATGTAGGCGTGCGGCTGCATCAGGGCGAACCGGCGGCGGTTCAGCAGATGATAGGTCGCCGGCGTGTGCGGGCAGTTCAGTGACAGGATGTCCATGCGCGCGACCATCTGGTCTAGGTTGTCCCAGTAGGTCGCCTCGAGCTCGGCTTCGATGTCGGCGTGCACGGGCTTGCGGTTGTGATAGTGAACTGACAGCCCAAAACCGCGCGCCCGGCGCGCCACGGCCTGGCCGATCCGTCCCATGCCGACGATACCCAGGCGCTTGCCGTGGATGCGGTGGCCGAGCATCCCGGTCGGCGACCAGCCCCGCCATTTGCCGGCGGTGATCAGCGCGTTGCCCTCGACCACCCGGCGCGGCACGGCCAGGATCAGGGCCATGACCATGTCGGCGGTGTCCTCGGTCAGGACGCCCGGCGTGTTGGTGACGGTGATGCCCCGGGCCTTGGCCGCGCGCAGGTCGATATGATCGACGCCGGTGCCGAACGAGGCGATCAGCTTCAGCTGGTCGCCGGCCTGCTCGATCAGCGCGCCGTCGATCCTGTCCGTGACCGTCGGGACCAGGACGTCACACTCCTGCATCGCCTTGGCCAGCTGATCGCGGCTCATCGGCTCGTCCGACAGGTTCAGCACGGTGGAAAACAGCTCCATCATCCGGGTCTCGACCGGATCGGGAAGCTTTCGTGTCACGACGACGCGCTTCTTGGAATGCGGCATGCTCTCCTCCCGGCGTTCGGTCCGTCCGTCCGGGTCGGACCACCCGCGTTCGGCGGTGGGGTAGCAGGGTCGCGCCGCGCTGTCACCCGTGCCGTCGCGCTTTCGGTGCCACCCCCCGCGCCATGACGTATATTGTAGTGCGCGGCCTTAACGAGCGCCATGGATAGCGGTATAAGGCCGGATGATCCCTCGTCGCCCGCGACCCTCGGACGTTCCGATGCGCGCCTTGTTCCCGCTTCTTTTTGCCGTGTTGCTGCTGTCCCTGACGGCGGCGCCGGCGAGCGCGCAATCCGGCGGCCGATCCTCGGCGCTGACCAGTATCGGCACGGAGACGGGGCTGCCGATCCCGCGCTACGTCACGCTGCGGGCGCGCGAGGTGAACGTGCGTACCGGGCCCGGCGTGCGCTATCCGATCGACTGGGTGTTCCAGCGCCCGAACCTGCCGGTCGAGGTCGTCGCCGAGTTCGACACCTGGCGCAAGATCCGCGACTTCGAGGGGACCGAAGGTTGGGTGCACCAATCGATGCTGTCCGGACGCCGCACGGTGATCGTGATGCAGGCCGTGCGGTTGCTCCGCCGCGAACCGTCGGAGGGCGCCGCCCCGATGGCGCGGCTCGAACCCGGGGTGATCGCCTGGCTCGAGGTCTGCCGCGACGGTTGGTGCGAAGTCGAGGTCGCCGGCATCGACGGCTGGCTGCGCCGTGGCGACATCTGGGGTGTGCGGGCCGACGAAGGGGCGGCGGAGTAGGTCGCCCTCAGAGGCCGTGGTAGCGGCGGAACCAGTCGACGAATTTCGGGATCCCGACCTCGATGGAGGTGGTCGGCCGGTAGCCGAGGTCGCGGGTGCTGGCGTCGATGTCGGCATAGGTCTCCAGCACGTCGCCCGGCTGCATCTCCTTCATGTCGAGCTTGGCCTCGCGCCCGCAGGCCGCCTCGATCACCCGGATGTAGTCGAGCAGGGCGACCGGCTGGTTGTTGCCGAGGTTGTACACCGCGTTCGGCGGTGTCCCTTCCGCGCCGGCCGGCGGATGGTCGAGGGCCGCGATCACCCCCGCGACGATGTCGTCCACGAAGGTGAAGTCGCGCCGCATCTGGCCGTGGTTGAAGACCTGGATCGGCTCGCCGCGCAGGATCCGGTCGGCGAACAGCCAGGGCGACATGTCCGGCCGGCCCCAGGGGCCGTAGACCGTGAAGAAGCGCAACCCGGTCGAGGGAATGCCGTACAGGCTGGCATAGCTGTGGGTCATCACCTCATTGGCCTTCTTGGTGGCGCCATAGAACGACACCGGCCGATCGACCCGGTCCTCGATCGAGAACGGGATGTCGCGATTGGCGCCATACACGCTTGAGGACGACGCGTAGACGAAGTGGCGCAGACCCGTGTCGATGCGCCCGCGCGCGATCTCCATCATCACCAGATGGCCGACCAGGTTGGCCTGGGCGTAGTCGAAGGGCTGCTGGATCGAATAGCGCACGCCAGCCTGGGCGCCGAGATGGATGATCCGATCGATCTCGGGATGGCGGGCGTCGAACGCCGCCATCGCGGCGCGGTCGGAGAAATCCACGGTCTCGAACGTGAATCCGTTGCGGCCCTCGATTTCCGCCAACCGGGCGCGCTTGAGCGCCGGGTCGTAGTAGCTGTTCAGGTTGTCGATACCGATCACCCGGTCACCGCGGTCGAGCAGCGCGCGCACGGTGTGCATGCCGATAAAGCCGGCGGCGCCGGTGACGAGGACGGTCATGTGACGGATCTCCCGAGTGGATCGCGCGATCGGCGCGCCCTGCTTACCGTCTCGCGTTGCTGTCGTCGAGGGCGGTTGCGCGCAGTGATTCCGACGACACCCAGGCCAGGAAGTCGAACTCAAAACGCGGATTGCTCTCGACCCTCACGAACCGGCGGACATCGGTCTCGTCCGTGGTGCCGATCGCATAGCGAGACTGGCCGTCGTCGTCTGCCAGGGGGAGCAGGATGCGTACGGCGTCATAGGCGTGGGTGTCGCCGGAGAACACCGGCCCGACGCTGAAGTGTACCCCCTCATCGGCGACCGTCCGGCGATAGAGCGTACTCAAAGCTGACAGCGCCTCGCCGTCATGAACCTCTTCGAGGCGGCGGCCGAGAAGGGATTGCATGTAGAGCGGCCGCAGGTGCTCGCTGACAAGGCGGTAGCGAAATCCGTCGCCATCCCGCTCAACCAGCCAGACCCGGGGCAGCAGCCCGGCGCCGGCCAGGATCACCGGATCGATTGCCGACTTCCGGGGAATCGCGGACCGGTCCGGGCGCGCGTCCCGCCAGATCTCGAACAGGGCACGGCAGTTTTGCGTCGCCAGGATGCGCTCGACGATCGCCCCTGTGGGACCGTCCCATTCCTCGATCATGAAGCTTCCCCCCTGATATCCGGAAACTACTCCGACGCGGAACGGAAAGTCACCCACGCTACCTGCTTTGCGGTGATAAGGCGGCTTCTCCACACGGATCGCGACCTTTACTCGGAACCGACGAGCGACCATCAGTTCATCAAAAGATGAATAATATTAAAGTTTGGCTCGAAATGCCCTCACCGACTTGATACGCTTGTATTCACTTGGTGGGGGACTGTTTTGGCCAGTTTCGAAGTGTGCGACGAGTGGGACGGGCCACCCGATGAGGTTCTGCGCAGGATCGCGCTATCGGTGAAATGCCGTGGCCTGTTCGGCATCTGGAACGAGACCCGCTGCGGCGTCCCACGCCTGCCGGCGAAAGCGGACGTCGACCCCATCCTGCTCGCGAAGGCCGGCTTGATGCCCTACCTCTGGGTCGTCGAACGCGACGACGCTGGAGACTGTTTCTACCGGCTGGCTGGGGAGGGGGTCCGCAAGTACTTCGCGGCACCGATCAAGGGCCGCTACCTGCGCGATGTGTTCGCCGGCGATGTCTATGACCTGATCAGCGCCCGCTACGATCGGATCCTTGACGAGCAGCGCGTGGAATTCAGCGAGGGCGACGTGTTGCGCGGCGACCGGGCGATCTACTTCGCCAGGCGCCTCCTTGTGCCCCTGACGGACGAGACCGGACGCCCGCGCTACCTGATCGGGACGGTCGACCAGTCGCATTATGACGCGATGGCCGACGGGCCGGAGCCTCCACATTATACCTACAGCTTCATCGGCACCTTGGCGCTCGCCGATCTCTGAGCACGCTCCGTTCGTGGTGCCTGACCGTGTCGGGCCGGCGACAGCCCTGAGTCGACGTTAACCGCGGGCCTTCGGTGCCACTCGGCCACACACCGATGCCGACCCGGCATCTTGTGTGCCGACGCGCGCTCTGTCCTAATCGGGGCGTGCCGCTGACCTTGTCTGTTAGGTCAGCGCGGCTTACCTTTCTCGCAGAGGCTCGCATCGGCGCATCAAGCTGCGACGTCAATCAAGCGGGTCGGGAGGCGACTAGATGGCTCAGGCAACCCAGCCGCTGGCGGCGGTATCGCTTGACGACAAGTACACGCTCGACCGCGGTCGGATCTTCCTGACCGGCGTCCAGGCCCTTGTGCGGCTGCCGATGATCCAGCGCAGGATCGATAAGGCCGCGGGCCACGACACCGCGACCTTCATCTCCGGCTACCGCGGTTCGCCCCTGGGCGGCTACGACCAGCAGCTCTGGCGCGCGGGCAAGCTCCTGAAGGAACACCGCATCCACTTCCAGCCGGGCGTGAACGAGGAACTGGCGGCAACCTCCGTCTGGGGCTCGCAGCAGCCGGGCCTGTTCCAGGGCGCGACGGCCGATGGCGTGGTCGGTCTGTGGTACGGCAAGGGGCCGGGCGTCGACCGCTCCGGCGATGTGTTCAAGCATGGCAACTTCGCCGGTACCTCGGCGCTTGGCGGCGTGCTGCTGTTCGCCGGCGACGACCATGTCGCCAAGTCCTCGACCGTGCCGCATCAGAGCGAATACGCCTTCGTCGATGCCTCCATCCCGGTGCTGAACCCGGCCGGCGTCCAGGACACCCTGGATTTCGGCCTGCTCGGAATCGCGCTCGGCCGGTTCTCCGGCTGCTGGGTCGGCTTCAAGACCACCGCCGAGATCATGGACAGCACGGCCTCGGTCGACGCCGATCCGGACTCCGTCGCGGTCGCCATCCCCGAGTTCGACATGCCGCCGGGTGGGTTGAACATCCGCTGGCCGGACGACTGGCTCGTCCAGGAGCACCGGCTGCAGGATTTCAAGCTACCGGCGGTCCGGGCCTTCGCCAGGGCCAACGCCTTCGACCGGGTGGTGTACGACACCGATACGCCGCGCCTCGTCATCGTCACCACCGGCAAATCGTATCTGGACGTGCGACAGGCCCTGGACGATCTCGGTATCGACGCCGAGCTGGCCCGCGACATCGGCCTGCGGGTCTACAAGGTCGGCATGTCCTGGCCGCTGGAGCCGTCCGGCGCGGTCGCGGCCACCGCCGGGGCCGAGAAGGTGCTGGTGGTCGAGGAAAAGCGGTCGCTGATCGAGTGGCAGCTCAAGGAGATCCTGTACGACCAGCCGCACGGCCGGCAGCCGAAGATCGAGGGCAAGAAGACAATCGACGGCAAGCCGCTGTTCCGGGTCAACGGCGAGCTGTTCGCCAACGAGATCGCGCTGGCCATCGCCGACCGGGTGCTGGAGATCGCCGATCTCGACCGCATCAAGGCGCGCCGTGCCCTGGTCGAGCAGCGCATGAAGTCGGAGGTGGCCAAGCCGTCCGACTTCGCGCGCACGCCGTACTTCTGCTCCGGCTGCCCGCACAACACCTCGACCCAGGTGCCGGACGGCTCGCGCGCCATGGCCGGCATCGGCTGTCACTTCCTGGCGTCCTGGATGCCGCGCAGCACCGAGACCTTCACGCAGATGGGCGGCGAGGGGGTGCCCTGGGTCGGCATGGCGCCGTTCACCGAGACACCGCATCTGTTCGCCAACCTGGGCGACGGGACGTTCAACCACTCCGGCTCCCTCGCCATCCGCCAGGCGGTCGCCGCCAAGGCGAACATGACCTACAAGATCCTGTTCAACGACGCCGTTGCCATGACCGGCGGCCAGCCGTCCGACAACCAACTCACCCCGTGGATGATCGCCCGCATGGTGGCGGCCGAGGGGGTGGCACGGGTCGACGTGGTGACCGACGATCCCGACAAGTACCCGTCCGACAGCATCTGGCCCGACGGCACAAAGGTGCATCATCGCGATACCCTCGACGCCCTGCAGCGCGAGCTGCGGGAGACGCTGGGGGTCACGGTGCTGATCTACGACCAGACCTGCGCGGCGGAGAAGCGCCGACGGCGCAAGCGCGGCCTGATGGAGGATCCGAACAAGCGGATCTTCATCAACGAGCAGGTCTGCGAGGGCTGCGGCGATTGCGGCGTGCAGTCGAACTGCGTGTCGATCCAGCCGGTCGAGACCGAGTTCGGCCGCAAGCGCCAGATCGACCAGTCGAACTGCAACAAGGACTATTCCTGCGTGAAGGGGTTCTGCCCGAGCTTTGTCAACGTGATCGGCGGCAAGGTCCGCAAGAGCGCGGGGCAGGCAGGCAAGTCCGACACCCCGCCGCCGGTGTTCGAGGCGTTGCCGGAGCCGCAGCAGCCGAAGCTCGACGAGCCGTACGGTATTCTCGTCACCGGCATCGGCGGCACCGGCGTGGTGACGATCGGCGCGCTGATCGGCATGGCGGCTCACCTTGAGGGCAAGGGCACCAGCATCCTGGACATGACCGGTCTCGCCCAGAAGGGTGGGGCGGTGATCAGTCATGTGAAGGTGGCCCGCACACCGGAGGCGGTGCATGCCCCGCGCGTCGCCACCGGATCGGCCGACCTGATGCTGGCCTGCGACATCGCCACGGCGGTGTCCAAGGACGGTCTCAAGGCGATGAGCCGCGAGCGCACCCGCGCCGTGGTGAATACCCAGGAGACCATGACCGGCGCCTTCACCCAGAACCCGGACCTGCACTTCCCGTCCGAGACCATGAAGGCGCAGATCCGCGAGATGGCCGGCGACAATTCGGCCGATTTCGTCGATGCCAACCGCATCGCCACCAAGCTGCTGGGCGACAGCATCGCCTCCAACCTGTTCATGCTCGGCTACGCCTATCAGCAGGGGCTGGTGCCGCTCTCGGCCGCCGCGATCGAGCGGGCGATCGAGCTGAACGGCGTCGCGGTCGCCTTCAACAAGCAGGCCTTCCTGTGGGGCCGCCGCACCGCCCATGACCGCGAGGTGGTGGAGCGCATCATCACGCCGAAGACGGAGGCGCCGACGCGGACCGCGCCGGATACCCTCGAGGAGATGGTGGCCCGACGCGTCGGTATTCTAACCGACTACCAGGATAGTGCGTATGCCGGGCGCTATAAGGCGCTTGTCGACAAGGTCGAAGCGGCGGAGTCCAGGGCGGTGCCCGGCAGCGACGCGCTGGCCCGGGCGGTGGCGCGCTACGCCTTCAAGCTGATGGCGATCAAGGACGAGTACGAGGTCGCGCGGCTGTACACCGACGGCACGTTCCTGAAGCACCTGAACGAGAGCTTCGAGGGCGACTTCAAGCTGCAGTTCAACCTCGCCCCGCCGCTGTTCGCCCAGCGCGACCCGGAGACGGGAAAGCTGAAGAAGGCGGTGTACGGGCCGTGGATGCTGACCGCGTTTCGCGGGCTGGCGAAGCTGAAGGGCCTGCGCGGCGGCGCCTTCGACATCTTCGGCAAGACCGACGAGCGGAAGATGGAGCGCCGGCTGCGCGACGAGTACATCGCGCGGATGGAGCGGCTGGCCGACGGGCTGACGGCGGAGACCCATGCGGTGGCGGTCGACCTGGCCCTGGTGCCGGAGCAGATCCGCGGCTACGGCCACGTGAAGGAGGCCCATGTCGAGCGGGCCGAGGCCAAGGTCAAGGCGCTGGAGGAGCAGCTCCGCAACCCCGACGCGGCGAAGAAGGCGGCGGAATGAGTGAGGTGGTGAGGGAAGCACCTCACCCCATGCCGAGCGCGCGCTTGTAGACCTCGAGCAGGGTCTCCTGCTCGTCGCGGTCGTCCTGCTCCATCTTCCGCAGCTTCAGGACTTGGCGCATGATCTTGACGTCGTAGCCCTGGGCCTTGGCCTCGGCGAAGATCTCGCGGATGTCGGCCATCAGGTTGGCCTTCTCCTCCTCCAGGTTCTCGATGCGCTGGATGAAGGATTCGAGCTGGCCGGCGTTGATGCCGCCGATATAGGGCGACTCGCTCTCGCTGCTGGCGGCGGCGGGGGCTCCGGTCTCGGTGGCGGACGTGTCCGACATGGCGGGCCTCTCCTCTGGGCGGTGTCGATCGTGGAAAACGGGGGCGGACCCTACGCGCCCGCCCCCGCGCGATCAAGGCCGCAATCGCGCTTGACAAGGCTGGAACAAAAAAAGAACATTCCCGGCCCTTGGCAATGCGAGGTCCTCATGCTGGCAACCATGATTTCCGATCCGACCGAACCCGTCCGCGCCCTGTGGGAGCGGATGCACCACAAGGACTGGGAAGGGATTTCCCGGCTGCTGGATGGCGGGTTCCAGGCCGTCTGGCCGCAGACCAGTGAGCGGATCCCGAGCCCGGCACAGTACATTGGGTTGAACCGGAACTATCCCGGCAACTGGGTCATCACCGTCAAAACGGTCGACGCCACGGCGGAGGGGGCGGTCGCCCGCGTCCATATCGCCAGCACCACGGATGATGTCTCCCTCTACGCGATCGGCTTCTACCGTGTCATGGGCGGCAAGATCCTCGGCGCGGAGGAGTATTTCGCCGATGTCGGCGTGGCGCCCTATGACCGGTCCGAATGGGTCGAGCGGATCTAGGATTGAAACGACCTCCGCACCTTGTCATCCCGGCGGAGGCCGGGACCCAGCCGCACCGTCGCCCTGGGTCTCGGGCAGCACTGACGCGCTCCCGGGATGACATTGCGACCGGGTGGTGGTTGCGGTTCTTTCGGCCCCCGTTTACACCGCGTCCATGAAGGACGGCATCGAAACGCGTCTGTTCGTCGACGCGCCGCTCGCTGCTGGGGCAGCGGTCACACTCGGCCAGGACCAGGCGCATTACCTGAGAAACGTGCTCCGCCTCGGCCCCGGCGAGGGGGTGGCGCTGTTCAACGGCCGCGACGGCGAGTGGCGCGCCGAGATCACCGCCACGGCCAAGAAGTCCGCCGACCTCGCCGTGATCGAGCGCACGCGGGAGCAGCGTCCGGAGCCGGACCTCTGGCTCGCCTTCGCGCCGATCAAGCGCGCCCGCATCGATTTCACCGCCCAGAAGGCGACCGAGCTCGGCGTTTCCCTGCTGTGGCCGGTGATGACCCGCCACACCATGGTCGACCGGGTCAACACCGACCGGCTGCGGGCCAATGCCGTCGAGGCGGCGGAACAGAGCGACCGGCTGACGGTGCCGCAGGTGCGCGACCCGACGAGGCTGGAGGCGGTGATCGACGCCTGGCCCGAGGACCGCGCCCTGATTCTCGCCGATGAGACCGGCGGCCCGCTGATCGGCGCGGTGCTGTCCGAGGGGCCCGCCCGATCATTTACAAGGGCCGGATTCCTGATCGGACCGGAAGGCGGCTTTGCCGAAGCGGAACTTGACCGGCTGCGGAAGCTGCCCTTTGTTACGCCTGTCAGCCTGGGAGCGCGCCTCCTTCGCGCCGACACGGCCGCGCTCGCGGTGCTCGCCGTCTGGCAGGCGCTCGTGGGCGACTGGACCGTTCGCCAAGTTTGAGACCGGAGGCCCGATGTCCCGTCCACCTGAAGATCAGGGTGCGCCCATCACCGATAAGGCGCAGCTGATCGAGTGGTTCTCCTCCGCCGTCACCCCGCGCAGCGAGTGGAAGGTCGGCACCGAGCACGAGAAGTTCTGCTTCCGACTCTCCGACAACAAGCGCCTGCCCTATGACGGTCCGGACGGTATCGGCGCCATCCTCGCCGGCCTGCAGCGCTTCGGCTGGCAGGGCATCGAGGAGAAGGGCAAGATCATCGCGCTGTCCCAGGGACGTTGCGCCATCACGCTGGAGCCGGGCGGCCAGTTCGAGCTATCCGGCGCGCCGCTCGACAACCTGCACCAAACCTGTGACGAGGTGCATACCCACCTGGCCCAGGTCCGCGAGGTCTGCGACGAGCTCGGGGTCGGCATGCTCGGCCTCGGCTTCGACCCCACCTCGACCCGCGAGGACATCACGTGGATGCCAAAGGGCCGCTACGGGATCATGAGCGCCTACATGCCGAAGAAGGGCTCGCTCGGCCTCGACATGATGAAGCGGACCTGCACCATCCAGGCCAACCTCGACTTCGAGGACGAGGCCGACATGGTCGAGAAGTACCGGGTCTCGCTGGCGCTGCAGCCGATCGCCACGGCGCTATTCGCCAATTCCCCGTTCACCGAGGGCAAGCTGAACGGCTTCCGCTCGTTCCGGAGCCACGTGTGGACCGACACCGACCCGGACCGCTGCGGCATGCTGCCCTTCGTGTTCGAGGACGGGTTCGGGTTCGAGCGCTATGTCGACTACCTGCTCGACGTGCCGATGTACTTCGTCTACCGCGACGGCCAGTACATAGACGTCGCCGGCAAGAGTTTCCGCGATTTCATGGCCGGCCGGCTGCCGGAGGTGGCGCAGCACAGCGCCTCCCTGGGCGACTGGTCCGACCACACCACCACCGTGTTCCAGGAAGTGCGCCTGAAGAAGTACCTGGAGATGCGTGGCGCCGATGGCGGGCCGTGGGGCCGGATCTGCGCGCTGCCGGCGCTGTGGGTCGGCCTGCTTTACGATCCCGGCGTGCAGGACCAGGCCTGGCAGCTCTGCCGCGACTGGACGGTCGCCGAGCAAGAGGCACTGCGCAACGCGGTGCCGCGCGATGGGCTGAGAACCGAGTTCAAGGGCCGCAAGCTGAAGGACTGGGCCCGTGACGTGGTCGACCTGGCCCGCGAGGGGCTGAGGCGCCGGGCCCGGCTCGATTATCAGGGCATCGACGAGACGACCTACCTCAAGCCGCTCGACGCCATCGTCGAGACCGGCCGCAGCCAGGCCGCCGACCTGATCGAGGCGTTCGAGACCCGCTGGGGCGGCCGCGTCGATCCGGTGTTCGAGGAGCTGCGATACTAGAGCAAATCATGTTTTGACGCGATCGCAAGCGATCGCGACTTGGCATGTGAACTTGCTCTATCTTATTGAAGATGAGCATGATTCACGCCTATGTCGGCATCGCGAAGCGATTCCGTCTTAGACGATCATGCTCAAGTTCGCCGGCGCTCCGGGCGAGCGGCCACCGGTCACGCCTCGGCCCGCCGGTACTTCACCATGAACACGAACGGGATGATCGCGAAGCAGGTCGCGGCGTAGAGGTAGAAGGCGTTGATGTAGCCCATCATCGACGCCTGGCGCCGGATCTCGGCGCCGAGGCCGGCGAGGGCCGTGGTGCTGTCGGTCGGCCAGTCGCCGCGCAGGCCGAGCAGCGACGTGGCGTCCGAGAAGATCGACACGAACGGCGCCATCTCGGTGTAGCCGGTCGCCGTCGAGCGGATGACCAGGGCGATCGTCACGGAGATGAAGATCGACGATCCGACGTTGCGGATCAGGTGATAGATCGCCGACGCCTCGTTCATGTACGCCTTGTCCAGGGTGCGGAAGGTGATCAGCGTGATCGGCACCCAGATGAAGCCGACGCCGAAGCCGGCGAGCAGGCTGGTCCAGGCGAGCGCGAAGGGCGACAGGTTGATGTCGAACCCGCCCATGTAGGCGGCGGCCACGCCCTGGGTCGCGAACCCGATCGTCAGCAGTACCCGCGGGTCGAACCAGCGGTTGATGAACGCCATCACCACCGAGGCGACCAGGGTGCCGATCCCGCGGAGCGCCATGAACACTCCGATCTCGGCCTCGGGATAGCCCTGGATGTCGGCCATCATCGGCGGGAACAGCACCATCGGTGTCCACAGGATCATGCCGAACAGGAACATGATCGTGCAGCCGATCGCGTAATTACGGTCGCGGAACATCGACAGGTTCAGGAACGGCTTCTCCGCCGTCGCGACATGGGCCAGAAACAGGTAGAAGCAAAGCGCGGCGACGCCGGCCTCGATGACGATCTCCGGGCTCTCGAACCAGTCCAGCCGCTGCCCCCGGTCGAGCATGAATTGGAACGAGGCGATGGCGATCGACAGCGTCAGGAAGCCGAACCAGTCCAGCCGCATCTGGGCCGACCGGCGGCGGTCCTGAATCACGATCAGGATCGCGGTGATCGCGATCAGGCCGAAGGGCACCAGCAGGAAGAACACCCAGCGCCAGCCGAGTTCCTCGGCCAGGAACCCGCCGACGGTCGGACCGATGATCGGACCGAACACCACGCCCATGGAGAACACCGCCGTCGCCGTACCGTGCTGGTGGCGCGGGAAGGTGTCGAGGATCGTGGCCTGCGCCAGCGGCACCAGCGGCGCGCCGAAGCCGCCCTGGAGGATGCGGTAGAACACCAGCTCCTCCAGCGTGCCGGCGATGCCGCACAGGAACGACGCCCCGGTGAAGCCGACGGCGCACCAGAACATCAGCGAGCGCCGGCTGAACCGCGAGGCGAGCCAGCCCGAGGCCGGCGTCATGACCGCCGTCGCCACGATGTTGAAGGTGACGACCAGCGCGATCTGATCGGCGGTCGCGGCGAAGGTGCCCTGCATCTTCGGCAGGGCGACGTTCGCGATCATCACCGTCATCGTGTAGAGCATCGTCACGAAGGTGAGCGAGATCAGGATGACGGCGCGCTGGGCGAAGGTCGTCCCTTCGGCCTCGGGCGTCGTGGATGTGGCGGCGCTCGCCATGCGGCCGGTCGGCCTCCTCCCGGGGAGCTTCTCGACGGTGGTTTTCCGCCATCATGGCATGGCGGTGGCGGCGCTGTTACCCATCGCGGCGCGTGCCGGCGGGTCCGCGAGGCTTGCCTGAGGAAACCGCTCGGGTAAGGTGCGGGCGAGTGGGAGATGTGCGACCACCTTGAACCGAAGGAGACGTCGATGCGCCGCCTGGCGTTCGCCGCAAGCATCATCGGAGCGATCATGACGACCGACACCAGCGGGGCCGCGGCCGCCGACCCCGAGAACACGCTGATCATGGAGTTGAAGGACGGCCCCGTGGTCATCGAACTGCGCCCCGACCTGGCGCCGAATCACGTCGCGCGCATCAAGGAACTGACGCGCGAGGGCTTCTACGACGGGGTGGTGTTCCATCGCGTGATCGAAGGGTTCATGGCGCAGTCCGGCGACCCGACCGGGACCGGCCGTGGCGGCTCCGACAAGCCCGACCTGAAGGCCGAGTTCTCCGACGCCAACTACGGTCGCGGCACCCTCGGCATGGCCCGGACCCAAGACCCGAACAGCGCCAATAGTCAGTTCTTCATCTGCTTCAACGACTGCTCGTTCCTGAACGGCCAGTACACGGTCTGGGGTCAGGTGACGGACGGCATGGAGCGCGTCGACGCCATCGCCCGCGGCGAGCCGCCGCGCAACCCGGACAGCATCGTGTCGATGAAGGTCCAGGCGGACGCGCAGTAGGCCAGCCGCCCCATCCGTCGTCCTGGACGTGATCCGGGACGACGGCCGGCATGGACGCTCGACGCGCCGACCGACCACGGGAGATCCCCACATGACCACCCTGATCGCCGGCGGCTGCGGCTTCATCGGCCTTGCCGTCGCCGAGCGTTGTCTCGAGGACGGGAACGACGTCGTTCTGTTCGACCGCAACCCGCTGCATCCGGTGGCCCGGCGGCGGCTCGACGCACTGCCGGGCAGCTATACCCTGGTCCAGGGCGACATCCGCCAGGCCGATCCGATCGCCCAGGCGATCGGCGATCATGGGGCGACGGAAGTGTTCTTCGGCGCCGCCGTCACCTCCGGGCCGGAGCGCGAGCGCGAGGCGCCGGAGAGCGTGATCGAGGTCAATCTGGTCGGACTGGCGCACACGCTCAAGGCTGCGTGGAAGGCGGGGGCCCGTCGTCTGATCAACATTTCCTCCGGCGCCGCCTACGGCACCGGCGCGTTCGGCGATACCGGCTGGACCGGGCCGTTGGACGAGTATGGAACCCGCGAGGAACCGTTCAAGATATACGGCATGACCAAGTTCGGCTCCGAACGCCTGGTCCGGCGCTATGCCGAGCTGACCGAGCTCGATGCCCGCTCGGTGCGGCTGTCGACCATTTTCGGGCCGTGGGAGATCGATTCCGGGGCGCGCGACACCCTGTCGGCGCCGATGCAGGCGGCGCTGATCGCGCGCCGGGGCGGGACCGCGATCTTCGAGCGTCGCGACCATCTGGACTGGACCTATTCCCGCCACGTCGCCGGCGCCCTTCGCGCGCTGATGGCGGCACCGGCGGGCGCGCTGAAGAGCGACATCTTCAACGTCACCTCCGGCGCGCAGGTGAGCGTGATGGACATGTGCGCCCACCTGGCCGAGGCGTTTCCAGGGTTCTTCTACCGCATGGCCGAGCCGGGCGAGGCGGCGACGATCAACCTCTGGGGCGACCAGGACCGGTTCCCGATGAAGCCGGATCGCCTGGCCGACGAGGCGGGTCATCGCCTGCCGGACGATATCGCGGCCACCATGGCGGATTTCGTCGGCTGGCTTCGCGACTATGGCGACTTCTGGGACCGCGCCTGATCCGCGTCAGCGGCTC
>Ga0207422_1002745_pt1 | contig 21457 bp, 22 predicted proteins | sample MarCyaLeptolynsp_FD_187757 | JGI IMG/M metagenome (GOLD analysis project Ga0207422, IMG submission 187757) | Marine cyanobacterial communities from Panama - species 1 Leptolyngbya sp. (SPAdes) | ecosystem: Environmental > Aquatic > Marine > Unclassified | place: Panama: Panama City | collected... | reverse complement strand
CTCGATGTCGACGATGACCAGCTTCATGCCGTCGGATGCGAAGCGCTTCGCGAGCCCGAGTCCGATTCCGCTCGCGCCTCCGGTGATGACGGCGACCTTGCCCGCGAGATCCTTCATGCGACGACTGTCGCTCACGGCCGTTGTCGAGCGCAATCGCGCATCGCAGCGCTCGAACCGCGCACGGATTCCAGATCGTGTGCCGGTTCCGCGCGAGCCCGTGTCCGCCGATCAGGGTCGCTGTACGCACCCAACCACCGAGTATCCCTTACGTCGTACCCCGTACCCGAACGTAGGATCTCGGACGCTCATGGATGTTTCTGAACGTGCAGCGACCACGGAGACGCGGGTCGGGGAAGTCCTCGCGGGCCGCTACCAACTCGAGGCCGTGCTCGCGCAAGGCGGGATGGGGACGGTGTTCCGCGGGCGCCAGGTCTCGTTGAACCGACCGGTCGCGGTCAAGTTGCTGCACCCATCGCTCGAGCGAGAACAGTCGCGACGCTTCCTCCAAGAGGCTCACATCGTTGCGCAACTGGACCACCCAAATTGCGTTGCGATCCATGACTTCGGTCGGACCGACGACGGTCGCAGCTTCATCGCAATGCAACTACTCAACGGACACTCCCTGTCCCTTGAGACAGGTCAGCGTCACGACCCAAACCGGGCCGCCGAGATCGTGTCGGACCTTCTGCGGGGCCTTGAGCACGCCCACGCACGGGGCGTGATTCACCGCGACCTCAAGCCGGAGAACCTCTACCTCGCGCGCGAGGCCGACGGCCGCGAAACGGTCAAGATCGTCGACTTCGGAATCGCCAAGCACAACGAAGGCGGCGAAGACGACGGCACGGTGACGGTCAGCGGTCTGATGTCTGGAACGCCGGCGTACATGAGCCCGGAGCAGGCGATCGGCATCGACAGCGACGGCCGCACGGACATCTATTCCGCCGGGATGATCTTGTTCGAGTTGCTCGCGGGCCAGTGTGCCTTCGAGGACGACGACGCGATCAACCTGCTGCAAATGCACATGACCGAGCCCCTCCCGGCCCTCCCGGACGACGTGCCGCCGGAGCTGGTCGCGATCGTGAAGAAGATGTGCGCCAAGGAGCGCAAGGATCGATACCAGTCAGCGACCGCGGCGCTGACCGACCTCGATGCGTTCTTGGGTATCGGGCGAACGAGCTCGGACAGTCTTGCCCCGACCCCCATCGTCGAGCCGAAGCCGGCGGACGTGCGGGCTCGGTCGGAGCGGGTCACCCGCGACGATCTCGACGCTGTCGCACTCACGCCTCAGCCCGCCCTACAACCTCGCGCGCAGCGATCTTCCGGGGTGTACTTCGCTGGCGTGGGACTCGTAGCCCTGTTGTTCGGCGGATGGTTCACGCTGCGCCCCGCCGCCGAGCCCGAGGCCGCCCCCGCCGAGCCCAAAGTCGAAGCTGCTGCGGCCCCTCGCGTCGAGCCGGCGGCCGAGCCTGTCCTCCCCGTCGACGCGGACGGCGGTCCCGACCTCGTTGCACTGCTTGCGATCGCAAACAACCGCAGCGAGCCGCAGTCCTACGTCGAGCGCCACGCAGCGCTCGAGCAGCTGACGGATTCCGAGATGGCCGAACGCATCGACCGGCGCCTGCAGATCGGACTCGACGCGGTGCAGGCCGACGAGGCCGAGTCCCCCTGTGCGACGTTCGGGACCGCAATGGCCGAGATGCGCCGGGACCCGCACGAGGACTTCCACTCGTTCGCAACCGCGGCCCGGGTTCCCGTCGTGGATGGCGAATCCTGCCCCGGCGGCGACAGTCAGCTGCAGGCAACCCGCGAGGCGCTTGGTCTGGCCACGCCCGAGGCGGAGGACAACACGGTGGTCGCGTCGCGCAAGCGATCGAAGTCTCGGTCGCAGAACAAGCGCGGGGCTGCTCCCGCACCGACGCCCGAAGCGACTCCGGAGCCCATCAAGCCGCCGGCCAAACCCGCAAAGGCGACCAAGCCGGCCAAGCCGACCCAGGCGTCCACGATCCCCAAGCTCGAAGACGACCTCCGCGAGCTCGGCGGCTAGCACTCCAACCAGGACCGGAGAGTCCCGAGCTCCGCGAGGCGAGCGGCATCGACCAACGCCTCGTTCGTGCACCACGGATGGGCGAGGTCGAAGAGCGGCTCGAATACGGCAGGCGCACGTGCGGCCGGGAACGGCGTCAGTCCCTGAAACGACACGTAGAGCGCCTGTCCGAGCCGGCACGCATCGTCCAGCTCCCAGCGGTAGGTGCCCCAGCCGGCAAACCCGCCCGCACCATCACGCTGGGTCATCGCGACCACCCAGTGGGCGCTGAGAATCCGGTCTTCTTGAACGGCCGACTCGATCGGCACGAACGTCACCACGTTCTCGACCATCGTCCCCATCGCCCGAAAGTTGTCGACGATGGCGGGGAGGCCGACGCAGGGCTCGCTCGGCGGGAACGGGCTCGGAACTTCGAACCGACTCTCGAAGCGACCGTCGCTCGTGAACACGCGACGGTAGAGCAGCGGAACCTGTGCGTCCTTGGCACGAAGGTAGCGCTCGACGAGGGCCGCGCTCGCGGCAGGAATGGCCGGGGTCGGTGATACAGTCGCCATGCCTTGTGATTGCCCCGCGGGGCCCCCACACGCCAGGACGATGGACGCCGAGCACCGGGCAAAAGACGACAGACTGCGTGCTGGGGGTACGCGGTCGGGATTTGCCGCTGCGGTCGTCCTCTACGGCATCGCCAAAGGGGTTCCCCGGGAGCAGATGCAGGCGGCGATCGGGATTGGACTCGACGAGCTGGTGGACCCCGAGAACCGGGTCCCCGACGACGTGATCGGAGCGGCGTGGCGGGAGATCGCGCGCCACTTCCCCGGCAGTCCCGTTGGCCTCGAGCTTGCCGCTGCCGTGCCAACCACGGCATTCGGACCGCTGGCCCAGGTCCTGAGCTTCGTGCCGAGCCGTCGCGAGGGCCTCGAGTCCGTGGCGCGCTACCACAAGGTGCTCTCGGGCGGATTGGCCATCCGGGTCTTCGACGACGGAGCCCATACCGTCGTCGAGAGCTCCCATACCCAAGACGCCGTCGACGGTGGCCATGGCGCCGAGGCGGCACTCGGAATGATCGCGCGGATGAGTCAGCAGGTCCTGGGCGTACCGGCCGGCAATGACGGATCGATCGTTGCCATCGAGCTCGAGCACCGCGCCCGCCAACACGACGACCCGGCGAAGTTCGCGGCGTGGTTCGAGGCTCCCGTGCACTTCGAGGCGAGCCGCAACGCGGTGGTGTTCGAGCGCGCGGCTCTCGAGCCACCGCCCGCACGACCCGATTCGACGATGGTCCGCTTCATCACCGCCCACCTCGACCAGGTGGAGGCGCGACTGCTCGAACAGATCGTGCAAAGCCCGCTGGACCGCGTCCGAGAGGCCATCGCCGCCCAGGCACGGCAGTCGAAGTTTGCGGCCGAAGACGTCGCCGCTGCGATGGGGATGAGCGTGCGAACCCTTCAGCGACACGTTCGCAAGCACGGCCATGCGCTGCGCGAGCTGATCGAACAAGCCCGTGAGGCCGCCGCGCGGCGCTTGCTGAGCGATGAGCGCCTCTCCGTCGAAGAGGTCGCGTTCCTGGTTGGGTACTCCGATGACCGCGCCTTCCGTCGTGCATTCACGCGATGGACGGGGCACAGTCCCGCGGCGTTTCGGTCCAAAGTGTCCGGCCTTTGACGCGTTCGGTCCTGGGGGCGAGCCGTGGTGCGGCCTAGCTTGGTCACCATGAACGCACAGCCAATCGAGGATCTCGACCCCGCCCATCTCGTCGTCGAACCCGGCCAAGGCGAGGCGACCGCGAGCGACATGGTCATGATCTTCCGCCCGCGCCGCTTGGGCGGCCATTTTTCCATCATGGAAGGCGAAGTCCGCCCCAAGGAGCTACTGGCCTTTCACACCCACGCGCACGAAGACCAGCACATGTACATCATCGAGGGCGAGCTCCACTTCGAGGTCGGGGGCAAGGAGGGCGTGCGCTTCACCGCCGGGCCGGGAAGCCACGTGCTCAAGCCTCGCGGAATCAGCCATGGCTTTTGGAACCTGGGCGCGACGACGGCCCGCTACGTCGAGACATCGACCGAGGACGGCTTCGAACGCTTCGTCGACGGGCGCAAAGACGGGCTGGGTGCGATGGTCGACCAGGCGACCCAAGATCTGGGAATGACCTTCGAGCTTCGGCGCGCCCTCGAGGTCGTCCAAGAGTTCGGCCTCACGGGGCTCGCCGGCGCCAACCTCCCCGACCCCAAGGCCCTGACCAAGGATCCCGAGCTCCTGAAGATGTTGCGCGACAACCCCATCGCGCGGCAGTTCTTCACGAGCCTCGGAGGCAACAAGCTCCGAGCCATGCTCACAGGCCTGCTCTGAGCCAGGGCGCGATGAGGGGTGCGATGCCCGCACTCGCAGTCCGCCGCACCGGGCGTCGTCGGTGGGTTAGTCTCGACCACGCCGATGCCCCAACCCCGCGTCGCATGCCGCTGGCTGGTCAGCGCTCGCTACGATCTGACGTTCTTCGTGCTCAGCTGCGCGGTGACGTGGGTCTTCCTCGGCATCTACCTGGGGTTGGGTGAGCTCGGCGTCGACTTGGACGCCCGCGGGATCCTGATCACGTACTTCTTGTTCACCGCGGTCTTCGACCACCCGCACATCTTTCAGACCTTCTCGCGCACCCACGCCGATCGCGTCGAGTTCAAGCGCCACTGGGGCACGCACAGCTTCGGGCTGGCTCTGTTCATCGCCACGGGCTTTCTGCTCTCGGCCCAGGGCTACGAGTCCCAGCTGATCGTGTTCGCGGCGCTGTTTGGTACCTGGCACATCGTCCGGCAGCACTGGGGCTTTCTCCGCGTCTACAAGGCGAAGAACGACGACTTCGAGCCGGTCGACAACTGGCTCGACGGCCTGACGTTTTACTCGGGCATGGCGGCGTTCGTGCTCTACGACTACTCGGGCAACCCGCCGGACACGGTCATCTACGGCAAGCTCACCGCCAATTTTCCCAACGCTCCGGAGTGGCTCGGTGAAGCGGCTTGGTACTTCTTCCTGGTCTGCCTCGTCCTGTTCGTGGGTCGGCAGGTCCATCGCATCGCGACGGGGCGACCGATCAACATCCCCAAGCTGCTGCTGATGACCGCTGCGATGGGGACCCACGGCCTGGTGTTCTTCTTCACCGCCACGCCGTTCCTCATCGCGGAGGCGCTCGAGACCGCGTATCACAACGTCCAGTACCAGGGCTGGATCGCGCACTATCAGCGACGGCGATTCGGCGCCCGCGTGGTCCGCAAGTGGCTGGGTGTCGCGCTGCTCTACGGCTTCATCGTGGGCGCCATCGAGATCGCCGGTCTGCTCGACCGCACCTGGTCATGGTTGTTCACCCCGTTCGCAATGGCCGTCCTCTACCACTACTGGGTGGATGGCAAGATCTGGCGAATGAGTCAGGCGCCGGAGCTCCGGCAGGCCATGCTTCGCGGCCCCACCTGATCGCGATCACGAGCAACACGAGCACCCACCGGCTCCAGCTTGCGCCCGAGCCGATGCGGCAGCCGACCATCTCATCCGCTCGTGGCCCCTCCCGCGCCACCGTTTCGACATCGCGCTCGCCCAAGACATCGGCCAAGCGCTGGTACGTGTTCTGTTGATCTCCTCCGCAGCCACACGTCCGAGCGAAGTACTCCCCGCACGCCAGCTCGCGATCCTGAAAGCTCCGCTCGCCGCACGGGGCCGCGTAGGACATCGGGTCTTTGCACGACAGCGAATGATCGAGCCCCCACGCATGCGCGGCCTCCTGCGCCACCGTGACCCCGATCTCCTCGGGTGCATTGCCGATCGACTCCGGGAATACGAAGGAGACCGCGGTCTCAGGAGGCTGACAGTGAAACGGCGCAAGCCCCCAAAAGCCCGGCTCGAGTCCCGCGTGCCACGGCCCGCCGCAAACGAACACCTCGTCGTGGGGCCAATCGCCAGGGTCTTCGTCCGTGACTTCGATGTCGAACGGGGCGAATAGGCGACGGGTGGTCGCGAGGACCTGTTGCCATGAGGCGTACCCGTACGGATACGGAGGCGGCTCCGCGACGTACTCCAGCACCGACGAGAGATCCTCGACGGCATCGTCTTCCCACGCGGGCCAGACGACGGGTCGATCCGCGCAGCGATTGAGGTACAGGACCCTCGGCGTGGCGCCGGCATTCGTGCCGCACAGCCCCACCAGCAGAGCACAGACGAGCGGAATCAGCAGCCGGAATACGAGCACGGTGGCCAAGACAGCAACGTGCGTGCCGCTCACGATCTCGGCCACTTAGCCACAGGGTGGCCCGTATGCTGGCCACCGGTGGCCCGTATGCTGGCCACTTCGACCGGTTGGCAGGCTCGTTCCGGCCAGCCGAAAGTCGATGCTATAGTCAGTGCCGACATGGGCAGCGTGTTCTCGAGCGTCGGTGTGATCGCCGCCCTGGTGGGCGCGCTCGGCCTATACGGCCTGCTGTTCATGCCCGCGTCCAACGGGTACGGCTACGCGGGCTACGGCGGCTACCACTCGACGCCATCCTTTTGGTACTGGGGCGGCACGCCGACGTATCACGACGCGAGCGTGCGAACCGGCAGCCGCAGCGGCCCCGGCGTTCGCGGTGGTGGCTCGGCGGCGGGCAAGTAGCGGGAGGTCGCGGGAGATGGATCAGGCCGCGCCCACGCGCCGGCAGACCGCCGTCCTGGTGGTCTCGGTCTTCGCCGCGGGTCTGTGCTCGATCGTTTACGAGCTGCTGATCGGGACCGCCTCGAGCTACTTTCTCGGCGACAGCATCCGGCAGTTCTCGCTCACCATCGGCCTGTTCATGGCTTCGATGGGGGTTGGCTCGCTGCTGTCGCGCTACCTCGGCGACCGCTTGCTCGAGGTCTTCGTCGCGGTCGAGCTCGCGTTGGCGGTGCTGGGCGGGCTCGCCATTCCGGCCCTCTACGCCTCCTACGCACTGACCGAGCTGTACCAGCCGTCGATGTTCGTGCTCATCGGGCTGATCGGCACGCTGACCGGGCTCGAGATCCCCGTGCTCGTGCTGCTGGTCCGCAAGTGGTACCCGCTGCGCACCAACCTCTCGAACGTTCTGTCGCTCGACTACTTCGGAGCGCTCGCAGCCACGCTGTTGTTTCCGTTCGTCTTGTTGCCCACGCTCGGCACCTTTCGCGCATCGCTGGCCACGGGGATGCTCAACCTCGCAGTGGCCCTGCTGGTCGTGGCCGTCTTCCCCGGGAGGCTCTCGCAGAGCAGGAGACGGATCGCCAACCTCGTGGGCTGGCTCGCCGGCGCCGGCCTGCTCGCCCTGTTCATCGCCTCGCCCTACCTGCTCAAGCCGTGGCACCAGGCGGTCTACGAGGACCGCGTGATCTATATCGAGCAGACCGAGTACCAGAAGGTCGTGCTCACCCGGAGCCGCGACGACATGCGGCTCTTCCTCGATGGCAACCTTCAGTTCTCGACCGTCGACGAGTATCGCTACCACGAGTCGCTGGTTCACCCCGCGATGTCGCTGGCCCCGCACCGCTCGAACGTACTGATGCTCGGCGGCGGCGACGGGCTGGGACTGCGAGAGGTCCTCGCCTACCCAGAGGTCGAAGCGGTGACGCTCGTCGATCTCGATCCGGCGGTGACCAACCTGGGCAAGAACCACTCGCACCTACGCGAGCTCAATCGCGACTCGATGTCCGACCCCCGGGTCACGATCGTCAACACCGACGCCTTCATCTTCCTCGAGCAGGGCAGCGAGCTCTACGACGTGATCATCGCGGACCTGCCCGACCCCAACAACGTGTCCCTGGCGCGTCTGTACAGTCGCGAGTTCTTTGGTCGCGTGGCGCGTCGACTGGCCAAGAGCGGCATCTTCGTCACCCAGTCGACGAGCCCCTTCTTCGCCAAGGAAGCCTTTTGGACCATCAGCGTCTTGATCGCGGCAACCGAGCTCAAGACGCTGCCCTACCACGCGTACGTGCCCTCGTTCGGCGACTGGGGCTTCGTGGTCGCGGCTCGGCATCGCCTTCGGCCCGAGGACATCGACATCGTGCCGCAAACGCGCTTTTTGGACGACGAGACCGTGCCGCGGCTGTTCGTCTTCGAGCGTGACCTGCGAAAGGGCGAAGCTGACGTCAGCACGCTCGACGATCCCAAGGTACTGTCACGGTACCTGGCCGGCTGGAAGCACTGGGACTGACCAATGGAGCACCCCGCATACCTGCTGCTGCAACGTACGCTCGAGAACCTGCCCCGGGACCTCGCGTACATCGGAATGGCGCTGCTCCTGCTGGTCGTCGCTCGCTTCGTCAAAGACCTGATGACGCCCTACCGGATGCGCGAGGAGATGACCGCGCGTGACAACCCGGCCCTGGGCATGTCGGTGGCCGGCTACTACCTCGCGGTGCTCGTCATCTGCATGGGGCCGCTCATGACCCCAGCCCCGGACGTCGAGGCACCGCTGTGGAAGGACCTCGTCGCCACCGCGGGCTACACCACGCTCGGCATCGTCCTGCTCAACGCCGCGCGCATCATCGTCGACAAGGTGTTGCTGCCCGACTTCTCGACCGTCAAGGAGATCGTCCAGGACCGCAACGCGGGGATGGGCGCCGTCGAGATGGGCGCCTACATCGCCAGCGGCCTCGTGATCGCCGGAGCGCTGCATGGTCAGGGTGGCGGACCCGACTCGGCGCTGGCGATCTTCTTCGTCGGCCAAGTGCTGCTCGTGGTCTACGGACGGCTCTACCGCGTGGTGTGCCGCTACGACATTCACAAGCAGATCGAGTCGGACAACGTCGCGGCCGGCGTCGCCTTTGGCCTCAACCTCGTCGCGATGGGCGTCATCCTGATGAAGGCGGTGGGGGGCGAGTTCAAGGGCTGGGACACTCACCTGCCGCAGATCGGAATCTACGCCGGCCTCGGGATGGTCTTCCTGCTGCTCGCGCGCGTGCTGGTGGACTACCTGCTGCTGCCCGGCGTGCGCATTCGTGACGAGATCGTCGACGACCGCAACACCAACGCGGCCTGGGTCGAAGGCGTCGTGCTCACCGGCATGGCCGGGTTGCTGATCGCGGTGCTCTGAGCCTGTCAGTAACCCGTGCGCTCGCGGACCGGCGTCGTGGGGCGCCCCTGTCGCGAGGTCCAGCGCCAGACCGCGCTGATCTTGGGTCCACATTCTTCGAGCTTGGGCACCCCGTGGAGCCAGTCGGCCTGGCAGCGGCCGCCCATCACGTAGAGATCGCCGGCGGCGATCGACAGCTCGACCTGCTCCTCGCTGCGGACCGACTTGAGCACGAACGGCCGGGTCGCGCCGAAGGCCAGGCCGGCGATGATGGTCCTTTCGAGCCAGCGCATCTCGTCGTCGCGGTGCAGCCCCATGCTGTCGCGCCCGGTGCGGTAGTAGACCAGCGCCGGACCCTGGAGCTTGCAGCGATAGCGCGCGTCGAGGATCAGCCGCGTGAACCGAAACGTCGGGTCAGCTTCGGCTTGCTTGCGCGGCAACATGCCATCGAGCCGAGGATCGTCGACCATGCGACCGCCCCGGATCATTCGGTTCTGGCGCCAGTCGACGTCGCGGACGAGGCGCTCGAACGTGGCCTCGGTGTCGCTCGCGAATCCGCGAACGACGTCCACCCACGAGGTCGCGTCGAGCTCGATGCGTTCGCGGGGTGCCTTGCGATCGATGGGACCGTGATCCATCGCGTCGCATGAGCATACGTCCCAAGGTCAGGCTGCGGCGAGGCGAGGAACTTCCGCCAGGATGCGTCGTTCGAGGCTGGGCGCGGGCGCCGCTTCGGCGCCAACGGTCGCAACGACGTAGACCACACCGGCCACGGCGGCGCACGACAGCCGGATGTCACGTCCGTCGGGCAGCTGCAGCTCGAAGACGCCGGGAGCACCCCCGAGGCCATGGTCGACGGCCGTATTCAAGGTGCTCGCGAGGCTCCCCGCGAGCGCCTGGGTATGCGGGCTTGCGGGCGCGCCCTGAACGACCAATCCGTCTTGGTCGAGCAACGCCGTGGCTTCGCTTCGGGTCGTCACGGCGAGCAGCTCGAGCAGCGTCGAGATGTCTGCGTTGACGGGTGCCGTCGGCTCGGCTCGATGCGCCGCTCCTTGCCGCCCGCCCCGCAGCACGAAGCCGGCGAAGAAGAAGGCAGCGGCGCCGACCAATGTCGCAACTGCGGGGAGGATCCAGGGCTGAGTGGCCAGGCTCATTTCGACCTCGATGGTTGGAGAAGGTGAAGCTCGACGCGCCGATTCGCGGCGAGTGACTCGGCGTCGTCTCCCTGACGCACGGGCTCACGGGTACCCGCAGAGGTGATCGTGATGCGTTCGCGGGCGACGCCCCGGTCGACGAGCGCACGCTGCACGGAGACCGCGCGAGCGCGGGCCAGTCGCCGATTGAGCGCTGCGTTGCCTTTTCGGTCGGCGTGGCCACGGACTTCGAGGCGGAGCTCGGGTGCGCGATCGAGAAGCTCGACCGCAGACCGAAGCTGCGGGTCGTCGCCCTCGGAGAGCTCCGTGCGGCCGGTCGCGAAACGGATCGGGCCGAGCGATTGAAGGCTCGCTTGCGCCGCGGCGTACGACGGCACGATGACGGGCGGCGACTCCTCCTCCACGACGATGATCTCGCCTTCGAGCTCTTCTGCAACGATCGCCGGCGCTCGGACCGTGGGTGCTTCGCGTGTCGACGAGGGTTTCGCGACGGTCGGCGCGAGGCCAGCACCGGCGGCCGCGACCACCGGAGCTTGCTGCGGCGTCGAAGCATCGGAGTCGCGCAGCGCCTGCGGCAACAACTCGAGGTTGAGCCATACCGCGTCGGCGGTGCCCAGGCCGAGCAGGAGCACCGCGAGCACGATCCTCACCCCGCCCGCCCCCAGTCGCCGCAGCGACCCAGGATCGACTGCGCGGAGTCGGCGACCAGTCGCACGAGTCCCAGCGGAGTCGCCGGCGGAAAGGCGCAAGCCCAGACGACGCCGTCGGCTCCGGGACGAACGACCACGACGGCCTCCGGCAGCTCGAAGGTGGTGCAGCGCATGCTCGATGCGTCGCCCTCCTCGAGCATGGCCGCCAAACCCCGGAGTTGTTCGGCCGAAAGCTGCACGCCGGCACGGACCCACTCCCAGGAGCGCTGCTCCGCACGTGAGCAGACCACCGCCTGCGTCACGGCAGGCAGCTTCGCCAAGCGTCCCGCCACGTCGCTTGGGACCGACGACGACGTCGCCGTGCGAGGCGCATCAGCCAGGCGAACCGGCGGCGCGAGGGCTGCCGCCCCGAATGCCGGCGGAGGCGGAGGTGGGGGTGTCGGTGCATCGTGGTCGACCGGTTGCGGCATCTCGAGCAGCAAGGCGGCAAGAGGTCCGACGGGCTCCGGCAAGTTGACGGGATCGGCGACGCGTTCGACCCGAAACGAGTGGTGTTTTCCCCGGAGGAGCGAATGCAACGCCAACCTCCCTCGGCGACCTGCGCAGCTTGCGTCGAGCAACTGTCCCGCTTTGACTCGGATCTCGCCGCTCTCCCGTTTGTCCGAGTCCCACAAGCGCAGCAGCGTGTACTGCCGAGAAAGACTCACTGCTTGAAGAATCGACGGCACGTCGAAGTCACCCAGTGCTCCGGCCATGATGATCCGGCTCATGCGACCAACCCCCGATTGATGTCGACCGACGACGACGCACTCATCTGCATCGTCGTCATCAAGGCACCGTACACCTCGGTCCACGCCTCGCGGACCTGTGGGGTGAACGCCTCGCCGAGGCCTTGGTCCAGCGTCCACAACAAGGCTTCACCCACGGGTCCGAACGAGTCCGGTGGGATCTTGTACAGCTCGAAGTGCCGCCGCCCCATCGCAAGCACGACGTAGAAGAGGTCGTCCTGCTCCCCGATTTCCTCGTTCCACTGCGCGTCGCGATAGTTGAGCGACTTCACGATGAACGCCAGCATGCTGACGAGCTTGTTCTTTTGACGCGTCATGTCTGGCTTGAACAGCTTGCGGTAATCCGGCCGGAGCTCGAACAGGCGCGTGTAGAAGAGGTCGGCAGCCGTCTCGGCGATGGGCACCACGAGCCGAAAGCTGTCGACGACCGCTTGGCGTTTTGCTTCGTCCAACATGTTCTTCCCCGCTCACCAGCGTACGCGACGAAAGACGATTGAAAACCCGGCACGGGGTACAGGTGCCGGTGTAACCCGTCCTCGGGGCCAGTTTTCAATTCGACGTCGACCGTTACACTCGACAGTCGGCATGTTGATCGTGATCAGCGGCGACGCGGAGTTCCGGAGTACGGCGGTGGGGAACCTTTCACCACTGTGTGGGGCACCGGTCGTCGCCGTTCAGAACCTCGCCGTCGCGTTGAGCATCATCGAAGACAACGAGGTCCACGCCGTGGTTGCTCATGAACCGAGCGCATCGCATCCGCTCGCGCGATCGTTCGGCCGTCGTCATCCACAGGTCGAGTGCATCAGCGTCACGCGACCCGTCGACTGGCAGGGCCTCACCAGCCGACTCTCGGAGCGGTCGAACCGTGACGAGAGCGAGCAATGTGTCGTCGCGTGCGGGGCGGAAGAGCTGCTCGGGTTGCTCGCGATGATGCGGCGTTCCGCTGATGTCGACGTGACCGCGGGCGAAAACCACGGCCGTCTGACCATTCGCGAAGGCCACATCGTCGACGCGCGCATCGGGCGAGAATGTGGAACCGAAGCTGCGATTCGGATCCTCGGCTGGGAGGGCGCCCGGGTGAAGTCCCACCCGGACCTCGAAGGCAACGTCGAGCCGACGATGTATCTGCCGATCTCGGTCGCGTTGCACGAGGCTGCGCGACGCCGAGACGAGCTCGGACGAATCTCGGCGAGGGCCGACGTCGACGAGCAGATCGGATGGTTGGCATCGATGCGCACGGTCGATGCGACACTGCTCGCCGACTGCGAAAACTGCGTCCCTCTCGTCGAGCGAGGGCGCAGCGACGAAGCAACGCGTCGACGACTCTGGTCGGCGGTCGAGCTGTCGCGAGTGCACCCTCGCGGCGTCGCTCTGTGGGGCGAGTCCGCGATCGCGCTTGCGCTACCAATCGGCGCGGCCGTCGTGCTCGCGGTCGCGAGCCGTGACCAGCAACAGGTGACGGAGCTCCGCCGCCTCCTCGCTTATACGAGCCGCGGTCTTCGCGGGATCATCGAGGATACGTGTTCGACGGACGACAGCATGGACGCCGTCGCGAGCCTGCCCTGGTGAGTTGACACGCTCTCGGGAGACGCGCACGTTTCGGTGGTGAGGACCCCTCTGTCGTCCCGACTGGCCCCTGCACTTTGCCTGCTCCTGCTCGCCGCGTGCGACCCCAAGAAGGAAGACAAGCCGACCGCCAAGGCGGAAACCAAGAGCGAGTCGAAGAAGGCCGACGACAAGAAGGCCGACGCCAAGAAGGCCGACGCCAAGAAAGCCGACGACAAGAAGGCCGACGACAAGAAAGCCGACGACAAGAAGGCCGACGACAAGAAAGCGGACGACGCCAAGGACGATCCGGAGACCGCCGAGGACGGCGTGCTCGAAGACGGCTCGGACCAGGAAACGGCGGGGCCCGTCTTTGCCGAGGGCGACATCGACCTGTCGTTCGAGAAGGTCGGCGAGCTCTACGTCGGCATGAGCGGCGCGGACGTCGAGAAGGTGCTGGGCAAGCCCAAGAAGAAGGGCGAGATCAGCATGCAGGAGGCAACCGGCGACTACACGGCGAGCTGGAGCTACCCCGGCAAGGGCATCGAGATCTGGATGGACTTCGCCGACGAGAAAGGCACCAAGCCGAGTATCGGGGCGCTGATCGTCAACGAGCACTGCGCGTTCCCGCTGCCCTGGGGTCTCAGCATCGGGAGCACGCGCGCCGAGGTCGAGAAGGTCTACGGCAAGAATTTCGACCCGGACATGACCAACAAAGACTCGTTCATCGCCGGCTCGGTCTACTGGGGCGCCCAGTACGACTTCAAAGACGGCAAGGTCACGGGTCTGTTCCTTGGGGCGGGGGCGGAGTGACGTCCGCGCCCGGCTCCCGCCAGATCAGCGCCAGCGACACGTAGGCGCCCAGTAGTCCCAGGATCAGCCACAACGGACGCAGGCTCGGCCAAAACGCCAGCGCCGCCGCCGTTGCGAGCAAGAACGCGCTCGAGATCGTCAGCCGTGGATCGACGAACAGGATCACCGACAGCGAAGCCGAGCCCGCCGCCAAGAACGTGATCGCCAGTCCGAGCGTGAAGTCGAAGTCCATCGCCCAGCAAAAGGCCAGGCTGTAGATCACGACCGACGACCCGATGGTCAGCACCCGCGCCCAGCGCTGGCCGAAGGTGTTGGCCCCGGCCTTCGTGATGCGGCTCTCCGAGAAGCGCTGCATCGCGATCAGCAACAGGCCGAAGATGATCGCGTCCGGGTAGCCCGCCTCGTGAATCCCGAGTTTGCGCAGTGTGTACAGGACCCCGACCACGGCTGCCCCGACGAGACCGATCACCGACGAGTGGCGCCAGCGCAGGTCCTTGGTCTGCTCGAAGTCGAGGGCTTGCGCGCGCCGCTCGAGCTCGGAGAGCTGCGACCGTTCGCGCTGCTGCTGCGCGAGGATCAGCGCGTCGATGAACGCATCCATCGTCGGGTAGCGCTTCTCCGGATCGGACTCCAAGCCCCGGGCGATCACCTTGCTGATCGCCTCGGGCACGCGCTCGGTGTCCACAATCACCGGTCGGGCGCGCTTGGTCTTGAGCGACTCGGAGATCTCCGTCAGGCTGTCGCCCGGGAAGGGTCGCTCGCCATGCAGCGCCTCGTAGAGCGCCACGCACAGCGCGAACTGATCGGCACGCCCGTCGACGGTCTCCCCGGACATCTGCTCCGGCGCCATGTAGGCCGGCGTCCCCACGACGATCCCCTCGCGAGTGTCGTTCGGGTTGCCCAACATCGGCGGCCGGTCGGCGCTCAGCTCGTACGCCGCCGCCCCCTCCCCCGCCGTGAGCACCAGGCCGAAGTCGAGCACCCGCGCCCAGCCGTGCTGGTCGATGATGACGTTGTCGGGCTTGAAGTCGCGGTGAACCAGGCCGCCCTCGTGCGCCGCCGCGAGGCCTCGAGCCGCCTGCACGTACATCGCGATGATCTCGGGCACGCTGCGTTCGCGCTGCTTGAGCCAGCGCCGTAGCGTCATGCCCTGGATCAACTCCATCGCAATGAAGGGGCAGCCCTCGTGCTGACCGACCTCATAGACGTGGGCGATGTTGACGTGGCCGAGCTTGGCCATCGCCGTGGCTTCGCGCCGCAGCCGCGCCTGCCAATTGGGGGCAGTCGCCGTGCTCGCGCGTAGCACCTTGATCGCAACCTTGCGACGCAGCTCGTCGTCGCGCGCTTCGTAGACGACGGACATACCGCCCTCGCCGATGCGCTTCTTGATCCGATAGCGCCCTACGTTAACCGGCGCGGGCTCACGCCCCACGAGGTTCTTGATCGCCCGACCGACGCGCAGCTGGCTTTCGATGCCCCCGGCGTCGTCGTTCGATGGCGGGTCACTCGCCTCCTCCTCATCGAGCGAGCCCAGCAGCGAACGGGTCTCGTGTTCCATCCCGGCACCAGCAAGCATACCGGCTGCGCGGCCTCGCGCGGCCTTTTGTAGCGCTCGTACGAACCCGCACCATCCGTTCAAGCACCCGGACAACACCGTCCGGCCGTGATCCGGTCCCCAACACCCTGTGGGTGCGAATAGGGCTCACCCGGGAACCTTATGTGAGTCTAGTTGCACGGCTGGGGTGGAGGTCGGAGTCATGAAGCGTGCTTTCGTCGCGGGGAGCATGCTCGGGATCCTTGCGGTCTCGGGTTGGTCACCCGAAGCCCATGCAGCCCCTTACGGTCTGCATGGAAAGAAAATCAAAATCGAAGCTCCTCCCGGGGGCTTCACAGTGCAGGACACCCAGACCCAACAGGCTGGGCACATCCTATTCATCAATCGCTGCCCCGGTGGCGTCAGCGTGTCGTTCGGCAACGACGACTCGCGGACCAACCAGTCGAGCATCGTCCAGGGCACGATCTTTCTGAACGAGTATCCGTTCGGAGATGCATCGTGGAACGCCGTGATGGCGGACGTGAAGGAAATCTTCGCGCCGTACGGCGTGACGGTGACCGACGTCGATCCGGGCAACGTGCCGCACGACGAGGTCTACGTCTGTGGCAGCGATACGGCGGCCGGGTTTGCGCCCGCAGCAGGCGTCGCCCCGTTTTCGTGCGGGGTGATACCGAACGCGGTGACGTTCGTGTTCCCGGAGACGATCGGCGACGACATCCGCTTCACGGCGGAAACCGTCGCGCAGGAGGCCGGACACGCCTGGGGACTCGATCACCTGTTCGAGTGCACGGACGTGATGACGTACCTCGAAGGCTGCGGCGACAAGGGATTCGTCGTCGGTGATCAGCAGTGCGGGGAATACGAGCCGCGGGCGTGCGACTGCGGTGGCAACACCCAGAACAGCGGACAGCTCCTGATCGACCTGTTTGGCGACGGAGCGCCCGATACGAGCGCCCCGGTCGTGTCGGTGGTCGCTCCGGTCGACGGCGATTCGTTCGACCTCGGCGCGAGCTTCGACGTGCTGCTCGAGGCCAACGACGACACGGGCGTCACCCAGGTCGCGCTATATCTCGACGGCGCCATGATGGCGACGGACACCATGACCCCGTTCGAGGGTTGGGGAGTCAACGATCTGCCGGCAGGCGAGCACGACTTGTACGTCGAAGCGAGCGACATCGCGGGCAACATCGCCACGAGCAACGTGGTCACGGTGTGGGTGGGCGACGGTGCTCCGCCTGATGGCTCGTCGATGGACGACGGCGGCGATGACCGCGGCGACGACGATGATGACGACGACGGCCGTGGCGACGACGACGACGATGATGACGACGACGACGACGCGGGCAGCGGGGGCGGACTTCCGTACTTCCCCGGCCTCATGGAACAGCGGGAGGACGACGGCTGCGGCTGCACCACGTCCCCCAACGGATCGAACACCCTCGGCTGGCTGGCGATTTTGCTTGCGCTGGGGCTCGTACGACGCCGTTCTGCGCTGGTCTGAGCCGTCAGAGCCGAGTCGCGAAAAAAAATCGAGGGGGACGTGCTCGTTTCGCGTCCCCCTCCGTCTGGCCGGAGTGAAATGCGCATCGCAGCTTTCATTCTCGCAATCCTGGGCGGCCTGGCCGCTGCTGCTCTCGGCATGACCTGGCTCTCGGATCTGGCGGAGTACAGCGAGCAGCTCGAGCTCGCGGAGCAGGCGGGCATCTCGGTCACGAGTCTACGGATCTCGGCGTACTTGCTGCTCACGGGTCTGCTGACCGGGATCGCGGGGGGCGTTCTCGCGCTTCAGCGCAAGGGCAAGATCGCCGCAGCGGTCTTGATCGCCAGCGCCACGGCACCGGCCGTGCTCGAGCCGAAGGCGCTCGTGTTCACCTTCCTGCTGCTCATCGCCGGACTGCTGGCGCTCGGGGCCAAGCCCAAGCAGCCGATCCCGGCGTAGTCCTGCTACTCGGAGGCCTTGGAGGCGAGCAACCGCTCGACGGACACGTCGAGCTGGCTCCGTACCAGCGCGACGAGTCCTCGTACGGTCGCCTCCTCGCCGCCGAGCCGGTCTTGGAGCGCGGCGTGGGTCAACTCGACCAGTCGCAAGCGTGCCTTCTCCAACCAGCGCGCCGCCGTCGTCCGGTGCACGCCGTACATTGCCCCGAGGTCGTCGGTCCCGAGGTGGTCGATGAGAGCGCCGCGGAGCAATCGGCGCTCCTTTTGGGTGAGCTCACCGAAGGCGTGCTCCATCGCGCCGTGCACGTCATCCCGGTAGCGCTCCCGTAGCAGCTGCAGACTGGGATCGAGTCCGGCGTCCCCGAGAGCATCGGCGAACGACGGCTGGACTGGCGCTTCGGGCTCGGCCGCATGCGAGCGCATGTGATCGATGACGAGGCGGGACACGACGACGCGGACCCAGCCCTGCAGGCTCCCTCGACCACCGTACTTGGCGATATGCGGGGTGCCGTCCCGACCGGCGAAGAGCTTGACCTCGACGGTCTGCCGAAGCTCCTCCTGCGGGGTCCCGGTGGAGCGTGCGCGGTCGAGCACCCGGTCGATGTCCGCACCGAACACCCGACGAAAGCGCTCGATGGCCTTCGTATCCCCGGTCGCACATGCGTGCGTGAGGTAGAGCTCACCCGCTCGAATGTTGTCGAGCGTCGTCGACTCGTCAGCGGCGACACACTCGCCGAGGCGTTGCGCAAACGCCAGCGTGTCGACCTCGAGCGTCGGGTGCTCCGCCTGTGCCTGCGCGACCAGAGCCTCCAGAGCGCGCCGATCGTCGTCCGTCGGGTTTCCGATCCCGGCGGCGGAAGCGTAGGCCGCCAGCCATTGGTCCACGTCACTCATCGCGGCTTGGGTCGACTATAGCGCCTCGGGGGCCGATTTCGATTCGGCGGCAAGAACTGGAGCGCCAGACCGGTGGGCCGTCGCCATATTCGAGTGTATGCAGCGGCTGAAGGCTCGATCGACGGGCATGGAGCACGAGTGGACCCACGATCCCCGCTGGCACGCCGTGCTCGCGCGGGATTCCAGCGCCGACGACGTGTTCTTCTACGCGGTCGAGACGACCGGGGTCTTCTGCCGTCCGTCGTGCGCATCACGACGAGCAAACCCTGCCAACGTCAGCTTTCACCGCACGCGTGAAGGGGCACAGGCCGCGGGGTTCCGGCCGTGCAAGCGCTGCCGACCCGACCTTGCTGCGCCGGCCGACCGTGCACGCACCAAGGTTGCCGCGCTGTGCCACTTCATCGAGGCACATCCGAGCGAGCCGTCGCTGGACGAGCTCGCGGCGCGAGCGGAGCTCAGTCCGTCCCGAGCTCAGCGGCTGTTCAAGTCGGTGATGGGGGTATCGCCCAAGGTCTACGCCGCCGCCCTCCGGGGCCGTCGCGTTCGCTCGGCTCTGGGACAGGGCCGCCCCGTGGCGGAAGCGATCTACGAGGCCGGCTACTCGTCGTCGGGCCGGTTCTACGAGCAAGCCGACGCTGTACTCGGCATGACGCCCTCGCAGTTCCGAGACCACGGCGCCGGTACGGTGGTCCGGTTTGCCGTTGGGCAGTGCACACTCGGGGCCGTTCTCGTCGCGGCCACCGAGCGCGGCGTGTGTGCAATCGAGCTCGGTGACGACCCCGACGCGCTCGTGCACGCGCTCGAACGACGGTTTACCAAGGCCGAGCTGGACGGCGGCGATGCCAGCTTCGAGAGCATCGTCGCTCGCGTGGTCGGGCTCATCGAACGGCCGGGCCCCCACGCCCTGCCCCTCGACCTGCGCGGGACGTCATTCCAGCTCGAGGTTTGGACCGCCCTGTCACGCATCCCCGTCGGGGCGACGATGACCTACGCCGAAGTCGCCGAGGCGATCGGCCGTCCCACCGCCACACGTGCGGTGGCGCAGGCATGTGGTGCGAACCCAGTCGCGATCGCGATCCCGTGCCATCGAGTCGTGCGCACCGATGGCGGGACGTCCGGCTATCGGTGGGGCGTCGAGCGCAAGCGCGTGCTGCTGGAGCGAGAGGCCTGACGACGGCACACAACGAGCAAACCCAGCAGGGCGCTCAGCCACGGCACGGTGGGTGAACCAGCGCGACACGAGCAACCGGACGCGTCCTCGTCGGAGCTCCCAGAAGGCATGCCCGTATCGAAGGGCCCGCCGGTCTCGTCACCCGTATCGTCATCGCTCCCGTCATCGCTGCCATCGTCGGCACCACCCCCTGAGCTCTCGTCGCCTCCGCCCGACTCGTCTTCCACGTCGTCGTCATCGTCGTCGTCATCGTCATCGTCGCCGGGGTTGGCCGGGGCGTCTCCGACGACTTCGTCGATCCAGTCGAGGTACGTCGACACCCGCGTCTGGTAGTCCCACGACCCGTACAACGCGACGCCACCGCCCGCATCGAAGTCGCCGTACGAGTTCAGCCCGGCGATCTGAGCCACGCCGTCGACCTCGATGAACACCGGGCATCCGGAGTCCCCGGCTGCGCCGACGCCTTCGAGCGGAAGCACGCCCGGCTCTTCGGGCGACTCGAAGTAGATCTCGATGAAGTGTTCTTCGACGCCGCTGACCACGTTGTTGGCCCGACGAAGCAGGCCGTCGGTCGACCCCCCGGCTTCGCCCTCGAGCCCCGTCGCCGTCGTGCCGCGCCCCACGAGCGTCACGACGGCATCGAGCTCGGCCGTGTCTCGATACAACGGAAGTGGGTCCACCCCGACCACGGGCTCCTCGAAGCGAACGAGGGCGATGTCGAAGTCCTCGATATCCTCCCACTCGGGGTGCAGGATCACATCGGCGATGGCGTGCGAGGTGCCGGCGACGTCCAGCGTTTCGCCCGCGCTGAGGTCCATGGCGCAGTGCGCAACCGTGAGCACGTAAGACTCGTGCACGAGACTGCCGATGCAGTCCCCGGGCTCGAACAGATCGACGAGCGCCGGATAGTCCTCGTCCGCGACGACGTAGTCCGCATCGGGCACGTCATCGCGAATCACGATCGCGCCCGCGTCCGCCACCAGTCCTAGCCCGAACACGGGCACCAAGCCACCGATCCACTTTGCGTTCACTGAGTTCAATCTCCCCGCTGAGCTGTCGGTGCAACACCGACGGGTCGGGTTCCCGTCACCGCCGCAGCAACGCCTCGGCGGCGCTCAGCTCGTGCGCCCCGCCTGGGGTAGTCCGCGCGAGCTCGCGGCAGTGCACGAGGGTGACCTGTGCTGCCTCCGTCTGCCCCGCGAGTTCCTGCGCGCCGGCAAGCAACCGCAGCGTGTGAACCGTCAGCCGATCCTGTTGGCGACGTTTCGCAATCGTCAGCGCGAGTTCGAAGGACACGATCGCGTCCTGTGGACGCCCGCTACGAAGCTCGATCGTGCCTCGAGTGCTGTGGAGCGCTCCCGCCCGCTGGTGATCGGCGTCGCGCGCTCGGTCCAGCTCGATCGCGTCGTCGATGGCCTGTCGCGCTTCTTCGAAACGCTGGCCGTCACGCAGCACCAGCGCGAGGTGCTCGAGCACGTCGCGGCGCAATCCCTCGCGAGCCCCCTCCAATCGCTCGAGCAGTGCCAGCGCCTCCCTTTGGTAGTGCTCGGCCAGCTCGAGGGCGCCGCGCTTTCGTTCGACCGCCCCCCGCATCATCAATGCGGAAGCTCGCTCGGGATCGTCGAGGCCCTCACGGTGCTCGCGAATCTCGAGCACTTCGTCCAACAGCCCGGCCGCGGTACCGAAGTTGCCCAGATCACGCTCGACCGACGAGCGACTCCGGAGCGCAGACTCGAGCACCACGTGATCCGCCGGATAGCTGGCCCGCGTCGTGTCTTCCGCCAGCGCGTGGTAGCGCGCCGCCTCCTGCAGCCTCCCGAGGTCGGCATGCGCCGTCGCGAACGCCTGCAGCCCGTGCGCGCCGCCATGCG
>Ga0207422_1002743_pt1 | contig 21481 bp, 22 predicted proteins | sample MarCyaLeptolynsp_FD_187757 | JGI IMG/M metagenome (GOLD analysis project Ga0207422, IMG submission 187757) | Marine cyanobacterial communities from Panama - species 1 Leptolyngbya sp. (SPAdes) | ecosystem: Environmental > Aquatic > Marine > Unclassified | place: Panama: Panama City | collected... | reverse complement strand
CCGGCAGGAACGCAAAGCCCTGCGTGACCGGATCGAACCCGAAGGTAAAGCGCGGCTGGCCGAAGACCACGTCACTGCCGATCGTGGCAATCAGCAGGCCGAGTAGGGCTGCCATCAGGCCTTTCAGGATCTGATCACCTGCCATGCTGGCCGTAACCGTGAGCGCGAACAGGATCAGCGAGAAATAGTCGACCGGCTGAAACTCAAGCCCGATCAGGGCCAGTTGCGGGGCGACGATCATCAGGACGATGGAGGCGATAACGCCGCCGAAAAACGATGCCCACACACCGATGCCGAGCGCCAGACCCGGGCGTCCGCCGCGGGCCATCGGGTACCCGTCAAATGTTGTTGCGACCGAAGACGGCGTCCCGGGGATCCCTGTGAGGATGCCAGACATCAGGCCGCCGGACAGACCGCCGACATAGACCGCGATCATGGTCGCCAGTCCCTCGACCGCTGTCATGGAAAAGGTGAACGGCAGCACAAGAACAACTGCCATTGCGATGGTAAATCCCGGAATGGCACCCGCGATCAGGCCGGCCATGGTGCCGACCATCATCAGGATCATCGTCTTGATGGTGAATAGCTCGGGCGCTGCCAGCGTCAGGTTTTCAAATAATCCCATGTTATCAATAAACTCTCAGGATTTCGCCTTCAGGCAGCAGGACGCCGAGCATCTGCGTGAAGATCGCCCACATGCCGATCACGAAGAAAGCGGAGATAGCGGCGTGCAACGCCAATTGGCGCGGCTTCCAGCCACCCAGCACGCAAAGCGTCAGGAAAACATAGGCAAGACCACCCAGAAGCATGCCGGCATAGGGCATCGTGATCAGAAACAGAAAGAACAGCGCGAAACATATGAACGGGTTCTTGTTGTGCTGAAGCCAGTCGGAAACCGTTACCTTCTCGGTCTTTTGCGGAGCACGCTGGGACTGGAACAGCAGCAGCGCGGACAAGAGCGCCAGCGGTACGATGATGATGCGTGGCCAGAGCGCCGGCGACATCTGGCCGAACATGGCCGGTGGCAACTCAAGCGACGCTGCAAACATCACGGCGCAGAGCAGCAGAAAGAACACCGCAACGAAGGCATCTCGATTGAGCGACATATGCTGAATTCCAGGAACTGAAGATCACGCCCCGGGAAGGGCGTGATCGGACAAGCTGTTTGGTGCGGCCTTTTCAGGCTGCTCGGAACGAGGTCGGAGTTACTGGAAGCGTCCGACTTTCAGCGACTTGGCCGCATCGAGGAATTCCTTCTCGGTGCCTTTCCACCACTCGGCATATTCCTCCGGGCCGAGATAGACCACGGCCGTCCCCTTGGCCGCCTGGGCGTCGATGAACTCCTGGTCTTCGGTCGGTGCCTTGAAGACCTCGGCCCAGTAGTCGACGATTTCCTGAGGCGTTCCCTTCGGCAGCATGACGCCGCGGGTCAGGGAATAGGTCATGTCGACACCCTTTTCCTTGAGCGTCGGAACGTCCGGAATGAGGTCGTTGCGCTCGTCAGCCGCGATCGCAAAGGCTTTGAGTTTGCCATCTCCGCGCTGGGTGCGTGCTGCCGCCATGTTGATGCCGCCGAGATCGATGGAGCCGTTGAGAAGGCCGGTGATGCGGCCTGCGGTTCCACCCTGGAACGGCACATAGGCATAGTCGGTTCCGGTCTTGGCGCCGAGCATGATCCAGAGGAAATGACTGGTCGCGCCCATGGAGACGCCGGTCGGAATGCTGCCGGGGTTTTCCTTGGCGGCATCGAGCATGCCCTCAAGGTCTTCGTATGGGACGTGTCCGCCCGCACCGATGATTTCCGGAGTGTCGGTGAGCATGGCGACCGGCTCGAAGCCGTCCCAGCTGAATTCGGTGACGCCGTTGATGTAGTTGACGACGAGATGCTGGTGGATCGCAAAGAGAGTGCAGCCGTCCGGCTTGGCGGCATGCGCCTCCTTCGCACCCTTGGCACCGCCCTGACCCGGAACGGTCACGACCTTGACCTTGACCGGAGCATCAGAGCCATCGATTGCCTTTTCGAAGATACCGAAAATGACGCTTGTTCCTCCACCGGCACCCCAGGGAACGACAAGCTTGGCCGTGCTGCAGGGCAGTTCGACAGCAGATGCCGATGTCATGCCGCCGACCACGGTCGCCGCAGCCAGGGCGACGCCGCCGAGGAGTTTGGAGATGGACTTCCTTTTCATTGACTTCCTCCCAGAATGTCAGGTTCCGATGCGTGTCGACGTATTATCGATTTTTTCTCGCAAAGGGCGCAAAAGACCATATTAAGGCAGATCTCTTATCTTTTGCAGCATAATTGTGTTTTTGAGGGAAACAATATAGAAAGTAAAAACACTTTGTTGCATGGATGGGATAATATGGATCCTGATTTGCTCACGGATATGGCGGTTTTTGCAGCCGTCGTGGAACAGAACGGCTTCACTCCGGCCGCTGATGTCCTCAATATGTCGAAATCGAATGTCAGCCGGCGCATCTCCGCGTTGGAAGACCGGCTCGACCTGAAACTCATCCACCGCACGACGCGCAAGATCGGTCTGACGGAGAGCGGCCGGGTCTATTACGAATACTGCGCCAGGCTTGTCGCCGAAGGCCGGGCGGCGGATGCCGCGATGATGGCGATGAACTCGTCGCCGAGCGGTTTGTTGAACGTGAGCCTGCCCGAAACGCTTGGGCGCTCCTTCATCCTGCCGCTGCTGCCGAAGTTTCTGGAAGAATACCCCAATATCCGGCTCAATGTTTCCTTCAGCAACCGCAAGGTTGACCTGATCGAAGAGCGCTGCGATGTCGCCGTTCGCAAGGGGGCGATCGAAGACGATACGCTGTGCGCGATACCGCTCGGCGAAAGCCGGCAGTATCTTTTTGCCGCACCGGACTATCTGACCAGATCAGAGGCGATCGAGCAGCCCACCGATCTGGAAAGCCACGCTTTTCTGGCAAGCCGAACGGGTTTCGGCCCGCTGCAGGTCGAACTCACGCGCAAGGGCGACGTGTCTGTCATCAACGTGCTGCCGCGCGTTGGCGTAAGGGATCATGAGGCCGTGCTGAGTTTGGCAAGGGCAGGTATGGGTGTCGCGTTGCTGCCGGCCTGGCTTGCCAGGGAACAGGTTGCAAACGGTGAGCTGACGCCAGTTCTGCCGAGCTGGCACGGACCGTCGGTCCAGTTCAATGCTGTCTTTCATCCGCATCGGGGCATGGCACCGAGCCTCAGGGCGTTCGTGAGCTTCCTCAAGGACCATTTCAAGGTGCATCGCCCACTCGACGAAAACTCACCCGATCAGCGCCTGCAACCGCGTCTCACGGTTGTGCGGTAAGCCCAGGTGGCGAAAGACGACGATCATCCGAAGGTGGAAGTCAAAAGCCGGGGAGCGTTGCGGAGTTGGCTCATGGCCAACCACAAACAGGGCGAAAGCATCTGGCTCGTGACCTGGAAGAAAGTGCACGGCGACAATCATGTGCCTTATGACGACATTGTCGAAGAAGCGCTGTGTTTCGGCTGGGTCGACAGCCTGCCACGCAAGCTCGACGAAAACCGCTCCATGCTGCGCCTGTCGCCACGCAAGCCCGGCAGTGCGTGGTCCGGCCTGAACAAGTCGCGCGTTGAGACATTGTCAAAGGCCGGCCTCATGCAGCCGGCCGGATTGTCGGTCGTTGCATCAGCCAAGGACGACGGGTCATGGACCTTTCTCGATGATGTCGAACGCCTGGAAACACCCGGTGATCTGGCTGAGGCGCTTGCCGCCCATCCAATGGCGACGGCGCATTTCGATGCGTTTCCAAGATCCGTCAAGCGCGGCATCCTGGAATGGATCAAACAGGCAAAGCGCCTCGAAACGCGTGCAAAGCGCATTGAAGAAACAGCAAGGCTTGCCTCGGAAAACAAGCGTGCGAACCAGTTTCGATAGCCGGCTAGCGCGTTGCGACGCCGAACGGCATTTTTTCCCGGGCGCGCCGGTACCATTCGATGATCTTGCGGCGTTCGTCTTCTTCCATGTACGAGACATTGGCCGGCGGCATCGCGTTGGTCACGCCCGCCTGGAGATAGATTTCACGCGCGGCGCGAACAACGTCGGCTTCGGTCTCCAGAACAACGCCTTTCGGTGCCCAGTGAATGCCTTCGTAGAACGGTTCGCGGGCGTGGCACATGGCGCAGCGTCCAGGCACGATCGCCATGACATCCTCAAATCCGTCGGTCGAAGCAAAGACCTGCTCCGTCGGGTTGAGCTCACGTGCCTCTGCCGCGTCCAGGCTGCCGTCCTTCCACATGGGGGCCATGCTGAGTTGAATGATTGCGATAAACAGGATCGCCGTCACCAGCCAGGTCCACATCACGCTGCCGCCACCGGCATGTTTGGTGTTGAAGTAGTGGCGGATTGAGACGCCCATCAGGAACACGAGCGCGGCGATCACCCAATTGTATTCGGATGCGAAAGCGAGCGGATAGTGGTTGCTCAGCATCAGGAAGACGACCGGCAGCGTCAGGTAGTTGTTGTGCATCGACCGAAGCTTGGCGATCTTGCCGTATTTCGCGTCAGGCGTTCGTCCGGCCTTCAGGTCCGCGACGACGATTTTCTGGTTCGGGATGATGATGAAGAAGACATTCGCCGTCATGATCGTCGCGGTGAACGCACCGAGGTGCAGCATCGTGGCGCGGCCGGTGAAGATCTGGTCGTAGCCCCAGCCCATGCCCACAAGCATGACAAACAGCAGAACCATCAAAAGGGTCGGGCTGTCGCCGAGCTTCGACTTGCACAGGTAATCGTAGATCAGCCAGCCGATTGTCAGTGATCCTGCGGATATCAGAATTCCCTGCCAGAGCGCCAGATCCGCCTTTTCCGGATCGATCAGATAAAGCTCACCGCCGACCCAGTAGATGATCATCATCAGCGCGGCGCCGGAGAGCCAGGTGGTGTAGCTTTCCCATTTGAACCACGTCAGGTGTTCCGGCATGTTTTCCGGAGCGACCAGATATTTCTGAATATGATAGAAACCGCCGCCATGAACCTGCCATTCCTCGCCGAAGGCGCCCTTGGGCAAATGCGGTGACTTGCGGAGACCCAGGTCCAGCGCGATGAAGTAAAAGGAGGAGCCGATCCAGGCGATCGCGGTCACGACATGCAGCCATCTGACTGCAAAAGCCAGCCAGTCCCAGATGATGGCGATATCCAGCATGTTGTCCCTCCGCTGCCCCTGTTCCGGCTACCCTAGTCTAACTTGAAATTTTCTGGTATCTCGACATAATTCCGAGCAGTTTCAAAAAAACCGGAATAATGAGGCCGTGGCCTATCTGGAGAATATTCGAACTTTTCTGCGTGTGTATGAGCTCGGGAATATGTCTGCAGCCGCGCGCGACCTCAGGATTTCCTCGGCCGTTGCCTCTGCCAGGGTTTCGCAGTTGGAAGAGCATCTGAATGTGCGTCTGTTCCAGCGAACGACGCGCGCTCTCAGCCCGACCGAACACGGCAATCTTTTCTATCGCGGAGCCACGAAGATCATCGATGCGGTCGAGGAAGCTGAAGCGGAAATCAGCCACGTCACCCGCTCGCCGCGCGGCACCTTGTTCATTGCAGCTCCGATCGGGATGGGACAACGCCTGATCGCGCCCGCAATCCCGTTGTTCAAGGACGCCAACCCGCTGATCGAAATCCGGCTGAGACTGTCGGACAGGAAAGTGGACTTGACCGGCGAGGGGCTCGATGCGGCTTTCTTTCTTGGACTTCCTGAAGATTCAACACTGAAGATCCGCAAGATCGCGGATTGCGAGAGGATGCTGTGTGCGGCGCCGAGTTATCTGGCGCAAAGAGGCACGCCGAAAAGCCATGAAGACCTGTCTTCCGGCAAGCACGATTGCCTCAATATGCGCTATCCGGGTGCACCGGAATTCCAGTGGCCTCTCGTGACAAAATCGGGCGTCAAAAAAGTGCCTGTTTCAGGCCCGTTCGAATCCGATCATGGCGATGTGCTTACCGGCTGGGCGCTCGACGGGCACGGTATCGTGCTGAAACCGGTGTTCGAGATTGCCAATTATCTCGCCTCCGGACAGCTCGTTCCGGTTCTGGAAAACGAACCCCCAGTGCCTGTGCAGATGGCCTGTCTCTACACGCACCGGAAGCGGCAGGATCCGAAGGTACGCCTGTTCCTAGATTTCATGGTTGCTCAGATCCAGAGGCATCTGGATGAAAATGCAGTGCCGTAACTTGCTGCGCAGTTTGAACGGTGGTGCCGTATGAGCAGTTTCAATAATTTCCGGAAAGCCTTCAGATCTTTTTTGCGTTAGACATCCTTGAGCAGCAGGAGGTGTTTCGTGAATCGCTACATACGTGACTTGAGGGGTTATGGGCCGTTTCCGCCGGATCCGAAATGGCCCGGAAATGCCAGGGTCGCCGTCCAGTTCGTCCTGAACTACGAGGAAGGTGGCGAGAACAACATCCTGCACGGCGATGCCGGTTCCGAAGCGTTCTTGTCCGATATTCCAGGTGCTGCGCCCTGGCAGGGACAGCGCCACCGGAACATGGAATCGATTTATGAATATGGTGCCCGCGCCGGGTTCTGGCGGCTTCACCGCCTGTTCACCCGTGCCGGAATCCCGTTGACGATCTACGGGGTTGCTTCCGCGCTTGCACGCAATCCGGAGCAGGTTGAAGCCATGAAGGACGCGGACTGGGAAATTGCCAGCCATGGCCTCAAATGGATTGAGCACAAGGACATGTCGGAGGAGGAAGAGCGTGCTGCAATCGCCGAAGCCATCCGATTGCATACTGAAGTTGTCGGCGCGCCTCCGCGCGGCTGGTATACGGGCCGTTGCTCCGAAAACACCGTTCGCCTTGTTTCAGAAGAAGGCTGCTTCGACTACATCTCCGATACCTATGACGATGACCTGCCCTATTGGCTTGACGCTGATGGCAGGGATCAGCTGATCATCCCCTATACGCTTGAAGCCAATGACATGCGCTTCTCCGTTTCGCCCGGCTGGAGCGATGGTGAGGACTTCTTCAATTATCTGCGGAACAGTTTCGACGTGCTGTACGAGGAAGGCGAAACCGACACACCGAAAATGATGTCGATTGGGCTGCACTGCCGCCTGGTCGGCCGTCCCGGCAAAATCGCGGCACTCAGAAAGTTCATCGACCATATCCAGTCGCACGAGGGTGTCTGGTGCGCGCGCCGCATTGATATTGCAGAGCACTGGGCAGAACATCACCCTCCGCAAAACCGAGTGAGGCCAAGCGGCATGGACCGGCCCGAATTCGTCGAGCATTTCGGTGGTATCTTCGAGCACTCTCCCTGGATCGCGGAACGCGCGTTCGATCTTGAGCTGGGGCCTGCCCACGATTGTGCCGCCGGTGTTCATAATGCCCTTTGCAGAATGTTCCGCTCGGCAAGCGATGAGGAGCGCCTCGGCGTTTTGAAAGCGCATCCGGATCTGGCGGGCAAGTTGGCAAGAGCCGGCCGGCTGACGGCGGAAAGCACGTCGGAACAAGCCAGTGCCGGGCTGGACCTTCTAACGGATGCGGAACGTGAAACGTTCACGCAGCTCAATGCCGACTATGTTGAAAAACACGGGTTCCCGTTCATCATTGCTGTGCGCGATCACGACAAGGCATCGATCCTTGCGGCCTTTCATCGTCGGATCGGCAATGACCGGGACACCGAATTCAAGGAAGCGTGTTTCCAGGTGGAGCGTATTGCCCACCATCGGCTGAAGGATCTGTTGCCGTGACGAAATCCAGCGACCGTGCCCCGCTCCTGACGGCGACCGCGCTGACTGCGGAGGCCTTTGCCGCCCATGGCGACGTGATCGAGGTCAACGGCATACCGGACTTGATCATCAATCAGGGCATGTGCGGACGCCATCATGACCGGGCAACGCTCGACTTTGGTTCCGGAAAGGCGGGTATCAGTCTGTTCGATGCCAATGCAAGGTCATTGCCGTACACGGTCGATATGGTCGAGCGGCACCCGGAGGGAAGCCAGGCTTTCATTCCGATCGATGGTGTTCCGATGCTGATCGTCGTCGCTGATGACAGTGACGGTACTCCCGTCAATCTCAAGGCTTTCGTCAGTCAGTCCGGACAATCGGTCAACATTCACCGCGGTACCTGGCATGGCGTCCTCGCGCCGCTGGGCAGGTCAGGCAGGTTCATCGTTGTCGACCGGATCGGCGAGGGTAACAACCTTGAAGAATACTGGTTCGAAACGCCCTATGTGGTGGACGCTGCCGAAGGCTGAAGCTGAATGAACGGCAAGGAAGACAAGCGCCGGATTGCCTTGCCATCCCTGCGAAGGCAGGGATCCGGTAGACACCCGCTCCGGAGATTTGATCGAAGGTCTGCGGCGTCCTCGCTCCTGGTTCGGACAGAGCACACAGCGATGATCTTTTGTAGCTCTTTCTGTGGGCCACAGCACAAAGCAGGACCGCATCTTGACCGCTTTCTGCTCTGCGCAGTCTTCAGCGCGCGGTCATCAGCCGGGCCATGTCGATCATGCGCCGGGAAAACCCCCATTCGTTGTCATACCAGCCGAAAATGCGGGCCTGGCGTTCGCCGACGGACAAGGTCTCGGGCAGAGCGATGACGAGGGACTCGGGCCGCGCGCGCATGTCGGTGGAAACGACATGGTCGTCAGTGAAACCAACGACCGGGTTGTCTGCGAAGATCTGCCGAAGCATTTGATTGACGGGCTGGCCGACGGGTTGCTTCCAGGTCACTGTCAGATCGACCGCCGACACACTGATGGTCGGAACGCGAACGGCAGCGCCTGTAATTACGCCGTCGATTTGCGGTAGCACCTTGCCAACCAGTTTCGTCGCGCTGGTGGTGGTTGGAACCATCGAAACGCCACCCGCCCGGCTGCGCTCAAGTGGTCCGCGCGGTGCATCCACCATTGGCTGGCTGCCGGTGTAACAATGGATCGTTGTCATGTGGCCGGCTTCGATGCCGATGGCATCGTCGAGGCCGCGCAACAGCGGGGCAAGCGCATTTGTCGTGCAGGATCCGTTTGAAACGATGCGATGTCCGTTGAGCTTTTCTTCATTTGCGCCCCGCACGAGCGTGATTTCGGCAGCGGGAGACGGACCGGAAATCAGCACGTTCCGCGCGCCTGCCTGCAGCCCGCGCTGAGCTATCTCGGGTGTGTTGGCCCTGCCTGTGCATTCCATCACGACATCCACACCGCGAAGGTCCAGCTGCGAGAGATCCGCTTCTGCGGAAAACGGGATCACATGACCGTTGACCGCAAGGCTCTGATTGCTTTGTGAGACGTCACCCGGATAAAGGCCGAAGACGCTGTCATACTTGAAAAGGTATGCGCAAGTGTCGAGCGGTGCGATATCGTTGATCCGCACAACGTCCACCTTCTCAGATTCCGGCAGCTGCAAGATCTGGCGCAAGACAGTCCGGCCAATCCGGCCGAACCCGTTGATGACAATCCGCATTCCAACGACCTGCTAGTTGAGTTTCGTCGATCGTGGCACCGCCCTATTCAGGTGCCGCTCCGGAAGGCGTATCATGCTTTAAGCTATTGATCTCATTTATATTGTCCTTAAGGACAATATGATCTTTGCGCTAGCGCGCGGCTGGTCTCAGCGGCATGTGGCGGTTGACGTCCTTGTAGAGCAGGTACCGGAACGGACCTGGTCCGCCCGCATAACAGGCCTGCGGACAGAATGCGCGCAGCCACATGTAATCGCCGGCCTCAACCTCGACCCAGTCCTGGTTCAACCGGTAGACCGCCTTGCCCTGAAGAACATAAAGGCCGTGCTCCATGACGTGGGTTTCCGCAAAGGGAATGACGGCACCGGGCTGAAAGGTGACGATGTTGACATGCATGTCGTGGCGTAGGTCCGTTGGTTCAACGAACCGGGTGGTGGCCCATTTACCGTCGGTGTCGGGCATGGCAAGAGGCTCGTTCTCGCTTTCGTGGGTCACGAAAAAATCCGGTTGGTCGAGACCTTCGACTGGTTCGTAGGCTTTGCGGATCCAATGGAAACGCACATGTTCGGTGCCGGAGTTCCTGAAGGTCCAGTTGGTTGCGGGAGGCAGGTAGACGTAGCTGCCAGCGCGCAGCTCATGGGTCTGGCCATCCCTTGAGAGTGTCGCTGTGCCCTCGACAATGAAAAGCACGCTTTCGGCATCCGGGTCGGTGTCAGGCCGCTCGGACCCGCCGTCTGGTGCGACTTCCATGATGTATTGCGAAAAAGTTTCGGCAAAACCGGAAAGCGGGCGCGACAGTACCCAAAGCCTGGTGCCGGACCAGAAGGGCAGGTAACTGGTCACGATGTCACGCATTGTGCCGCGCGGTATGACCGCGTAGGCGTCAGTAAACACGGCGCGGTCGGTCAGAAGTGTTTCCTGCCCAGGGTGTCCGCCTTTCGGCGCGAAATAGCTATCAGACACGGTTCGGCTTTCTCGGGTTCAATCGGGTACAGCACAGACTATGCCGACGAGGCCTCACTTGGACCAGCCGGTTTGAGGGATGAAATCTTTCCTGAAAACCAAGAAAGTGGGATTCGTATTTTTGTTTTTTTGGAAAATACGGCGATCAGGCACTTTTCTTGATCATGGCGGAGCGCATGGTAGTCATTTCATCGCTCAGAAAGTCGCAAAAGTCCTTGGCGACGATTGATATTGGCCGGTGGGTTGGTGTCAGAATGGACAGGCCGTTCTGAATGCGCGGCCGGAACGGGCGGAAGACGATCATCGGGGGACCCATACCAAGACGCCCGTCCTCCTGGGCCTTGTATGCCGTCAGCATGTCACAGATAAGGGCACACAACCCGGCTTCGACGAAGCGCAATCCCGCCAGCGCAGTCTGCAGCTCAAAGCGCTGATTGAAGCGCACGCCGGCGTCGCGAAAACGGGCCAGTGTCTGCTTGTGGCTGCGATGCTCGGAATGGAGCAGCGCCAAGGGATATCCGTCGAGCTCCTCGGGCGTGATGACTTCTTTCGCGGCAAGCGGGTCGGTCGCCGGAACGGCGCAAAGGCATTCAAGGTCAAAGTCGATCTGATCGAAAGAATTGCGCGCGCGCGGGGTCTCAGTGAACCCGATATCGAATTGCTGGGCTGCGATCAGCTCCTCGATCTCCGATGATGTGCGGCTGGCCAGCGCCACTTTGACGCTCGGTTTGTCCGCCACAAACTTTGAGAGACTGTTGGGCAGGAAGTCGGCGACCGCTTCCGGTACACCGGCGATGCGAAGCTGGCCGTGTTCCCGGTTGGCGAGGCCGCGCAGTGTGCGTTTGGAAATCTCGAGCCGCTTCAGGATGGCTTCTGCTTCTTCGAGAAAGAATTCCGCTTCCGGCGTCGGCACGAGACGGCCCTGTTCGCGCACGAACAGTTTCAGTTCCAGTTCCGTTTCCAGGCCTGCAATGGTTGAGCTGACGGCGGGTTGTGTCCGGCCTAGCGTACGGGCTGCCTCTGAAATGGAACCACTACGCATGACCTCACGAAAGGTCGCCAATTGCCGAATCGACAGGTTCATGGATACGCGAGAACCGCCCCCTAGATCATATTATGAAATAATGTGTCGCGTAAGGGGGGTAAGGTCAACTGCTGCAAGCAAAACCCGTTCAATTTCACAGATTTAGCCGGGGATTAATTTTTCAACTTTGAAGAAAAAATCAACATTAAACTCAGGCACAACTTGTAATTGCTTGCGCGGTTTAAGTGGAAATCTGAAGGAGTCGACGTTTTTCAAAATAACATTGTCCGGTCATTCATCCGGCGACCAAAGCCGGTCGAGATCGAACGCGGCGACGTCCTGCAACAGCTCAATAAAGCCCCTGGCGGCGTGGTCAAGCGACTGACGGCCTTTTTCGGCTGTCGCAAGAGCCGCGTTGCCGAGCGCACCATGTGGATTGAGGTCTTGCGCTTTCCAGCCATATTGCGCCTTGCCGTGTCCGCGCAGGTGATTGAATTCCGACAGATAGCTTTGTTGTTCTGACGCAAAGTCCTGGGCCAGCTCCATGCGGACAAGGTCCGGGTGGAGGTGCAACATCAGCGACGTTTCAATGTCGCCGCCATGAATTCCATAGGTGAACTCATCCTCGGGAAACAGCCCCTCCGGCTGTCCAAAACGAAGCCAGTTCGTTGCGACTGCAAACATATGGTGCTTCACCCTGAGTTCGCGCGCCACGATATCCAGGATGGGGACGTTGCCGCCGTGCGAGTTGATCAGCACCAGCTTGCGGATGCCGGACCTGGCGACGCTTTCCCCAATTTCGATCCAGCAGCGTGTCACCGTTTCCCAGCCAAGTGTCAGCGTTCCCGGAGAGGAAATGTGTTCGTCGGATTTTCCCAACTGTTGCGTCGGCAGGAAGGTAGCCGGAATGCCGTCTGGCAGGAGCTCCAGGACACGCGCGATCTGTCCTTCGGCAATGGCCGTGTCGGTAAAAAGCGGAAGATGGGGACCATGCTGTTCTATGGCGGCGACTGGCAAGACCGCAATCCAGTTCTCCCGCGACGGGTCCCGGAAGTCCTCTGTTGTCATTTCATGCCAATAGCGCTTTGGCAGCATGGTCATATTCCGTTCGATCGATGTTCCCACTCTGCTTTGCATAGCAGGGACTGACAGGCAAGTGGCTCGCTGCCTACACCTCACGAACATATGATCGAAACAACTTAACCTCTGTTTAGAATTTGCTGACGTCTCTTGGCGACAATCGGTGCCATGATCGGCGCCTTGCTGTCCAATACGCCGGCGAACCTTTTGAGAAGCAGTGGTGTCGCGGGCGAACGGGACCCCGGGACGGGAGCGGATGCTTTCGGCCGGGACAGGGACAGTGCGCGCAACAGCCTGGCCAGCGCGTCCTTCCAGTCCGTCCGAAAGAACAACAGCCCTGTGCTGACTGCAGAAGCTGTTCTCGCGCTCCAGGATGCCGAGAGCGCGGAGACGGCAAAACGCGGTGCCACGAACTCCCAGTCCCAGGGTGCTGACGAAGAAACCGACGGTTCTACCGAAGGACAAATCTCCGCTGCCGGAACAGGTGCCGCATCCGGCCAACCCGGCCAGGGCCCTGCGCAGGCCCAAGCAGGCGCTGACGACAAAGAAGATCCTGACGGTGACGGCCTGAACGAGGCAGAGGAAAAACAGGTTCAGGAACTGGCCAAGCGCGACCGCGAGGTGCGTGCGCACGAACAGGCTCATGCGCGTGTCGGCGGTCCTTATGCAGGTGCACCGAGCTACACGTTCCAGCAGGGGCCGGACGGCAAGCGCTATGCCATTGGCGGCGAAGTTCAGATCGACACCGGCAAGGAAAAGACACCTCAGGAAACCATCCGGAAGATGCAAGTCGTCATTCGCGCCGCGTTGGCACCGGCAGAACCGTCGTCGCAGGATCTGAAAGTCGCACAGCTGGCCCGCTCGCAGCTTTCTGAGGCTCAAGCCGAAGCGCGCCAGGAAAGAGCAGACGAACTGAAGGGCGGCGATGAAGATGCCGCGAAAGTTTCTGATGTCGGAAACAATGGCGGCGCGACCGATACCCGGCAGTCCGCTTCGCAGGACGGCGAAAACGGGTCTGGTTTGGGGGCGCGCAATTCGGAGGCATCCACGGCCTATCAATCAGCACTTCAACGGGTGAATGAAGCCGAGGCTTTGGTTGCTTCGATTGTGGCCTAGCGCCTACGCTCGGTTTGTCTTTCCATGATTTCCTTTCCGGGCAGGCACTAAATGAACATGCAACGAAAATCCGTCCGAATACTGGATGGCACTGTCTTGAGTTATCTGGAGGGCGGTGCTGGCAGGCCGTTTCTCATAGTGCACGGCTGGTCTCAATCGGCCAGTGGATTTTCCGGTCAGTTTGAAGCGCTTTGTAAATTCCGCCGCGTGATCGCTCTCGACTGGCGCGGGCACGGGGAGTCCGGAAAGCCTGAGGCAGGTTACCGGATTTGCCGGTTTGCCAAAGACCTGCTGGAATTCACAGACGCTTTGGCGCTTCGGGATTTCGACATTCTTTGTCATTCTCTCGGCGTGTCTGTTTTCTGGGCCTACATGTCCATGTTCGGACACGAAAAGCCTGCCAGGAAAGCTGTGTTCGTCGATGAGCCGGCAGCTCTTCTTGCCCGGCCTGACTGGACTGAGGAGACGAGGCGCAACGCCGGTGCAATCATCGGCTCTCTAAAGATGCTAACGGACTTCACCGCGGCAATCCGCAACGCCGAAACGGTTGCCGCACATGCGGAAATCATGCGTCCGATGTTCACCGTGTCCTATCCGCAGGAAGCACTTTTGGACATTGCAAAGGAAAACCTGAAACTGCCGCGGCGGTACGCGGCCAGTCTTCTTGAGGACAATTGTCTTCAGGACTGGCGAAGCGTTGTCAGCGACTTGCGAAATGAGGTTCTCGTCGTTGCAGCGGAAGCGAGTCCGCACCCTTTGGACTCGCAGAAATGGATAGCCGAGCAAATAGACGGCGCAAAGCTGGAGGTCATTTCCGAACGTGAAGGCGGCAGCCACTTCATGTTTATGGAAAACCCGGATTGGTTCAATGTTGCGGTTGCCGGGTTTTTGAACGGAACTGAATAAGACTGACTGTTCGAGTGACCCCGCGTCGGTTCAACAGTTGTTTTGCCCGCGGACAAATGCATCGCTTGTTGAACCGGGGCTGAGAACACGATACAGCCGTCGTTACAGTTTCTTGCGGAGACACGTTTCTCCAAATTCAGGTCACACCATGCCAGCCATCGCCGCGCGCCGAGTAGTTTCGGCTGTCTTTTTCATGTGCGGAACGTTCATCGGTCTCTGGGCGTCGCGCATTCCGGACGTCAAGGCAGCCACTGGTCTGAGCGAAGGCGGGTTCGGTCTTCTATTGCTGGTCATGGCGCTTGGGGCCTTTACCGCTTTTCCGCTTGCCGGTGCGCTCATGGACCGGCGTGGGTCTGCTGCGGTCACGAAACTGACAGCGGTCGGTACGGTCGTTGCCTTCACGCTTATCGGACTGGCGCCTTCAACGCTGCTGTTGACGATAGCGCTCTTTCTCGGCGGATTTGCCTTCGGCGCTCTGGACGTATCCATGAATGGCTGGGGGGCGGAGGTTGAAACGGCTCTGAAGCGTCCGGTTATGTCCTCGTTTCATGGTCTGTTCAGCCTGGGTGCCGGAGGGGCGGCGGCTGTCGGCGGGCTCGCGATCGAGCTGGGCTTGAGCGTGCCGCAGCACTTTTGTCTCTGGAGTGTTCTATCGCTTCCGATCCTCGTCTGGTCGCTTCGCCAGGCCTGGCCGCATACGCCTGCCGGCGATCCGGCGGCCAACAAGCCGCCGCTGTTCGCCATTCCGAAGGGTGCACTCTTGCTGGCCGGGCTGATCGCGCTTGTCGCTGCGCTCGGAGAGGGCGCGATGACGGACTGGGCCGCGCTCTACCAGATCACCGATCTTGGATATTCGGAATCGATTGCGCCGACGGCGTTTACGGTCTTTTCCGTCGCCATGGTGATCATGCGGCTTGCAGGAGATCGCATCATTGCGCGCTATGGGCCCGTCCCGGTCGCTCGCGCAAGCGGTGTTGTTGCCGCGCTCGGCGGTGTGTTGCTTGTCTCGGGTGTGAACATCTGGGTCGTCTGGGCAGGAAGCTTCGTCATGGGACTGGGATACGCCGTCCTCTTTCCGCTTGCCATGTCGCGGGCGGCGGCAGACCCGCATATGTCGAAGGGCCTTGCGCTCGCGTCTGTTGCAACGCTCGGCTACGGTGCGTTTTTGTTCGGACCGCCATTGCTCGGATTTATTGGCGACTTCTTTTCCCTCAGGGCGTCATTCGGAACAGTCGCAGTTTTGACGCTCGTGATCCCATTCATGGCAGGCGCTCTCAAAGTACGCTCCTGAGACGCAGAACCCACACCCGTTTGGCACAGCACAGGCACCGGCAATCAGCCCATTACAAAGGTCCAAATGCGGTTGGTGCTGCCTTTCCGGAACCGGGCTGATCGTCCGCCGGTTCGGCGGGCTCGTCGAGGTGCTTGGAAGTCACGTCATGAAGCGTTCAGAAAGTCACGGCCTCTTAAGCTATTTTGCCGGCGAAAGACGGGCAAGTCGTCGCAGTTTCAAAAAAACCAAGAGCAGTCTTGAATGTGTCATTTGACGGTTAAATACTCCCGCTAGGTTTCTACCGTGGCAAACGACTTGATGATTCGGGCTGATGTCGGGACAGGTAGCGAGCGATGGCGTTTAACTACAAAAAGAGCATTACTTTTCGGCTTGTTCAGGCGGCCAAAGCGCAGCGCGCCCGGTCGGGTGCGCATCTGATGCGTATCGGATTGCACCCCGGACAGGAGCTTGTGCTGAAGGTTCTGGCGGACACGGACGGTCGAACCATGAGCCAATTGGCGCTGGCGCTCGGCGTTCAACCGCCGACCGTCACCAAGATGGTTACCCGTCTATCCAGCCAGGGATATGTGCGCCGGCAAGTCTCCGACACGGACGGGCGACTGGCCCGTGTTTACCTGACCGAGGAGGGCCGGGAACTTGTCTTTTCGGTCGACAAGGCCTGGAAACGGCTGGAGCGGGAAGCCATGTCTGGTCTTGATGACAAGGACCGCAAGAAGCTGCGCAAGCTGCTGCGTCAGGTGGAAAAGAACCTGTCTGTCGCCGTTGATGACGATCCGGAACATGAGAACGATTTTGAACCGGATAACGAAGAGACTTCCGAAACCGAAAAGAAAGGTTCCAAGGGCAAGGAATTGTCGGTCGCCTGAGACCCGGGACGCGAGGCGGTAATGCGCCAGCCTCCGTTCGGCTGTTTGTGAAAACGCGCCCCAGCGTTTCAAAGCAGGAACGATTTCGCCAGGAAGCCAAGTATCGCCGTCGTTGCAAGTACGGTGATGATCCCGCGTTTCGCACCGAAGACCAAAAATGCCGCCAAGAGGGCTATTGCAGCAAGGACCGGGTCCAGGCTGAGCGGGCGGGGCCAAAGAACCTCGAGCGGGCCGAACTCCACGGTGCGGGTTTCGGAAAAGAGCACATTCAGGGAAAACCAGACTGCAAGGTTCAGGATCGTTCCTGCTACTGCAGCGGTGATTGCGGAAAGTGCCCGGGCGAGTATTCGATTTCCCCTGAGCTTTTCCATCCAAGGCGCACCTGCAAGGACGAACAGAAAACTCGGCGCGAACGTGACCCAGGTCGTCAGAGCGGCGGCAAGGAGCGCGCCTGAGACAGGTGAAAACGGAGCCGGGTCTCTCCAGCCGCCCAGGAAGCCAACAAACTGGGTAACCAGAATGAGCGGACCGGGTGTTGTTTCCGCGAGTCCGAGACCATCGAGCATTTCTCCTGCTGTGAGCCAGGATTTGGTTTCAACCGCAACCTGAGCCATGTAGCTCAAAAGCGCATAGGCGCCGCCGAAGCTGACGACAGCCAGCAGCGAAAAGAACTCGGCGACCTCGACATAGACGTTTCCCGGTGCCAGCAGAAGGGCTGCTGCCAACGGCGGCGTGATCCAAATGGCAATCCCGATCAGGACCGTCCTAATTGTTTTGGCGACCGTCGCTTGAGATGTTTCGGCACCCTGATCCTGATGAGATGCGCCGGGTCCATGACCGAAAAACAGGCCAACGGCGGCGGCTCCCAGGATCACGAAGGGAAACGGAATCGACAGGAAAAACAGGGCGCAGAAGGAGAGGGCGCAGATCGCCCAGGCGAGGCGGGTCTTTAGTGCCTTCTGGCCGATCTTCATGAGGGCCTGCAGCACAATTGCGAGAACACCGGCCTTCACACCGTAAAAGACCGCCGAGATCACCGAGGTGTCGCCGTAAGCTGCATAGATGTAGCTGACTGCGGCCATTGCTAACGCGCCTGGCAGAATGAACAGCAGACCGGCAATCAGTCCACCCAGCGTGCGTGCACTCAACCAGCCGCAATAAGTGGCAAGCTGTTGCGCTTCCGGGCCGGGCAGCAACATGCAATAGTTCAAGGCATGCAGAAACCTGTCTTCGGACAGCCACTTGCGGTTTTCGACGAATTCTTGGTGCATGACCGAAATCTGAGCCGCCGGCCCACCAAAGGACAGGAGACCGACCTTGAGCGACACGCGTGTCACTTCACCCAGCGACGGTCGTGTGCCACCGTCCGGTGAAGTTGGCTCTTCGGAGACTTGGTCAATCTGCATCGCGGAACTGTTCTCACAAAAGTCGCCGTTACCTACGCGGTCTTCATGACGGCTGCAAGACGCGTTGGCCGATACAAAAAATTACAAATTGCTCATTTGCAAACGTTTGATCCTGAACCCATTTCTTCCAGAACGCAGAGAATGTTCGGGAAGGAAACTGACATGACAACCTATCAGACCATCAATGAGGAGCGCGGCGCGCGGCGTGCTGCCGAATTGCGCCGCCGTTTCAGCACCGTTTCAAAAGCGTCGACTGCTCACGGAAGCACTCGTTTGCAACTGCCTGGAATGTCTTCACGCAAGCAATATCTCAAGAGCTTCCTGGTCTGGGTCGCGATGGCTGGAGTTCTTGTCCTCTTCGGAACCGTTCTTTTCTAAGAAGCTGCGGATTGGGAGGATCGGTTTTGACGCCGGTGATTGCGGGTCGAAACACTGGATGGAAAGGCGGTCAATTGAAGGCACTCCTTGAGCGCTGACGCAATTGCCGCAGTGATATCTGCCGGCGCATCGTCGGCCATGATGAGCGATCGCGTGACAGCCGGCAGTTCCGGGAGGCGGCGCTCCGCCGGGCAAATGCGCATTCCCTCCTGCATCGCGCGCGCCGGCAGGACCCCGACCGCCAGTCCAGCGCGAATTGCGCAGCGCAAGTTTGAAAAGCTCTCACTTTTGAATGTCACGTTGTAAGCACGTTGAACCTTGGCGAGATGGCCGATTGGCATCTGGCTCCACCAGCATCCACGATCGAGCAGGGCCAGTGGGACAGGCTTGTCCGGGTCACAATGGAAGGTGTCAGCTTCAACCCAATACGTTGGCTCGGTCTCAAGCGGTTCTTCGCCACCGACCGGACCGGGAACCACGGCGATATCGAGTTGACCGCTTTCAATGGCTGCAGGAAAGCCGGACGAACATCCTGATCGCACAAAGACATCGAGCATTGGATATGATTTGCCGAACTCTGACAGAACGCGTTCAAAAACCACGTCGTCATAGTGGTCGGGAATACCTACTCTAACTTTGCCTCGCAAAGGTTGTTCGAACAGGGATTGCGCATGACGCAGGTCGCTCAGGATTGATTGCGCGACAGGCAAGAGTTTTTCTCCGTCCGTCGTCAGCGTCATGCCCTTTGCGTGGCGCTGGAACAACTTCACCCCGAGCGCTGTTTCCAGTTTTCGCAATTGTACGCTGACGGCGGACTGGGTCCGGTTGAGCCGGTCTGCGGCGAGCGTCAGATGTCCTTGTTCGGCGATCGCCACAAACGCCTTCAGCAAATCGGTGTTCAAGGATAGTCGTTCGATTTTTGTCATGATCTAGATACATACAATTCATTTTATCAATGATCTTAGTCGCCCTAGTCTGCCGGTCAACAGCAAGGGGGCGGCTTATGACAAATCCGGAAATTCTTCTGCTTGTTTTTGTGGGATTGATAGGAGGAGTGTGGAACGCCATTGCAGGTGGCGCGACACTCTTCACCTTTCCTGCGCTTATGTTCGCCGGTCTTCCGCCAGTGGTCGCGAACGCGACAAACTTTCTCGGGTTACTGCCGTCAAATGCGGCGGCACTTGCAGCTTACGGTGAAGAATTGCGTCGGGCGGGGCCTCAATTGATCACCCTAAGCCTCGTTTCCGGCGCAGGGGCGGCGGCCGGGTCCATGCTGCTCCTGATCTCCGACCCAGGGACCTTTGTGGTGCTGGTGCCTTTCCTGCTTGCCATTGCCACTTTGCTCTTCGCGTTCGGCGAGCAAATGCGCAAGGCATTCGTGCGCTGGGCGGGGCCGTCGCAGACGTCTTTCGCGGTGTATGGGGTGCTGTTTTGCGTCTCGGTTTACGGTGGCTATTTCGGTGCAGGACTGGGGATCATCCTCCTCGCGATCGCGCAGGTGATCGGCCATACCGACTTTCATGCTGCCAACAGCATGAAAAACCTGCTTGCAACCAATTTCACGATCATCAGCATCGTCATTTTCGGTGTCGGAGGCCTGATCGACTGGCCGGCAGCCCTTGTCATGATGATTGGCAGCACGCTGGGGGGCTATTTCGGCGGGCGGTGGGCAAAACGCGTCAACCAGAAGGTTCTGCGCATATTGGTCATCGGCTTCGGCACATTGCTCTCCGCCGTCTATTTCTGGCGAACTTTTGCAGTCGACTCCGTGTAAGTTCGTTCCGAACGTTATTTTGCAAAAAACACCAGGCAGAAAGAACTGAGAACTATGGAAAAAGCGTTTTGGCAATCCCGCTGGCAAGAGGGAAAGATCGCCTTTCACGAAGGAGCGCCCAACCTGCACCTGGCCAGGCATTTCAGTGTGTTGTCCCTGGCACCCGGTTCGCATGTCTTCGTGCCGCTTTGCGGAAAGTCGGTGGATCTCGATTGGCTGCTGGCCGAGGAGTACCAAGTCAGCGGGATCGAATTGAACCGGGATGCAGTGGACGCGGTGTTCGAGCGGTTGAAGCTGACGCCTGAGGTCAGCCCGGTCCGCGGACTGATCCGATATTCAACGGACGCGCTCGTGATCTGGTCCGGAGATTTCTTTGAGCTGCAGCCGGATGATCTCGGCCCAATCAACGCAGTCTACGACCGCGCTGCCCTCGTTGCTCTTCCTCCAGCCATGCGGCAAGCCTATGCGACACATTTGCAGACCCTGTCCGCGAACGCTCCGCAATTTCTGGTGACCTATGACTACGATCAGGCCCAGACCGAAGGCCCGCCTTTTTCAGTGCCGGAACGGAATGTGCGTGATCTCTATGAGGAGCTTTATGACATTCAGAAGCTCACGAGCGTGGACATCTACGGATCACTTGCTGAGCGGTGCAGCGGACAAGAAGAAGCCTGGCATCTCACCCGGCGCTAGGGTACGGACGTCCAGCCCGGTTTCCTGTTTCAATGGTCAGACCAAGAACGGATATCCACCCTCCATTTTCAAAAGCGCGATTTTGGTGTCTGTTCCGCCCTCACCCGAATAGCCGCCGAGACCGTTGGCGGACAGGATCCGGTGGCAGGGAATGATGATGGGAATCGGATTTGCACCACAGGCCTGACCGACGGGCTGGCCATAGGTGTTCAATTCCTTGGCGACGTCGCCATAGGTTCGTGTCTGGCCGTAGGGGATCGCGAGCATTGCCTGGAAAACGGCCTGGTGGAGTTCACCGCCTTTGGGCGCCAGCGGCAGGTCGAACACCTTCAGCTTACCCTCCAGATACGCTTCCACCTGGGCAGCGGCTTCCTTCAACAGAGGCGTTTCTTCTTGGCTTGGTTGCCCATTCCATTGTAAGCGGGTGACCGCGCCGTCCGCTTCATGAATGGACAAGCGCCCCAGCCATGTTTCGATTTCTGTAACAGGCATATCGGCTCCAGCTTCAGATCACTTGGTCTAGAGCGAAGCCGGTCCAATCTCAACC